>ENA-OFCE01000303-OFCE01000303.1-metagenomes-genome-assembly--contig:-NODE-303-length-33323-cov-6.293375_pt1 | contig 33323 bp, 28 predicted proteins | sample MGYA00153388_OFCE01 | MGnify analysis MGYA00153388 | reverse complement strand
CTGCATCGGTCGTCAACCGCGCCGCACCACCGGGCAAGTCAAACACACGTCGCTTTGGGCCACGGCCAACAGTGGAAGGGTCAAACAACAGCAGATCAGCAGCCATGCCTTCTTTGATGGTGCCGCGATCCGTCATGCCGAAGATACTGGCGGGTTGTGATGTCAGGCGGCGAATGGCTTCTTGCAGACTCATGGCCTTTAAATCGCGCACCCAGTGGCCGAGCAGGTGCAGGCCAAAACCTGCATCGTTGAAAAACGTTAAGTGCGCACCCGCATCACTCAAGGAAATGATGCTGTTCGGGTGGTTCAACATACGGCCCACTGCGTCGGCATCGCTGTTCAGAAGTTGAGCGGTGAATACGGTTTGCAGATTTTCGGCCAAGGCCAAATCCAGCATCACGTCCAGAGGGTCGCGCGCTTGTGCATTGGCAATATCAGCCACGGTGAGTTGCTCAAGAGCAGCGTTGGTTGGCAGCGTGCATTCAACCACATGCACCTTGTCCCACTCACCGTTAAAGAGCCGAAAGGTGGTGGGTGCTGCAATTTCATCACGCACCGATTGGCGAAACGCCTTGTCACTTAAAACGGCCTTCAGTGCATCGCCTTGCAGGCCGAGTGCTGGCTTCCAGCTTTGCAAACCCTCCACAGGGTAGGGCGATGCCAGGGTGAAGTCCATCGTCAAGGGGCAGCATGAGACTTGGCCTATCAAGCGCTGGCCGCGCGTGTTGGCGCTGGCTATCTGGTCTAAATCTTTAAAAACACCGGTGGGATTGGTGCTGTTGTGCAGCAGTGCGGCAATCATGACTGGGCGGCCTGATTGCTTGGCCATTTCTTCTAAAAATGGCACGGGCATTTGCCCGCCTTTGGTCACCATGTACACGCCTTTGCCGCGTTCACCCATGGCAGTGATCAGCGCCATCATTTCGCCGCTGCTGGCCAGGCGCGACGGCATGGGCAAGCCGCCTTCACCGTTGTGCGCCGGGCTGGTGCTGCTGGCAAAACCGACGGCGCCCGCGGCCATCGCGTCACGTACGATGGTTTGCATTTGTTCAATCTCAAGCGGCGTTGCTTCACGTTTGGATGCATCCGCTCCCATCACCCAAGTGCGCACCGACGAGTGTCCGATGTAGGCGGCAGTGTTGACGACACAGCCTTTGCCGCGCAGCATCGCCAAATACTCGGCAAAGGTTTCAAAACTCCAGTCGATGCCGCTTTTTAATACGTCCAGCGACATGCCTTCAACCTGCGTCAGGTTGCGCATGGTCATATCGCGGTCAGCAGGTTTGCACGGCGCAATGGTAAAGCCGCAGTTGCCAATCACAGCGGTTGTCACGCCCAGCGCGGGCGATGGTTTGAGCGTCGCGTCCCAGGTGATTTGTGCATCAAAATGGGTGTGGCTGTCGATGATGCCGGGCATTAACGCCAAAGCCCTTCCATCAATAACTTGACGAGCATTTTCAGATAAGTTTCGACCTGTAGCCCTTATTTTGCCGGTGCAAACAGCTACGTCTTTGATAGCAGGTTCTGCGCCCGTTCCGTCATACACCAAAGCGCCTTTGATGAGTAAATCGTCCATGCTTATGGCCCTTCTTGCAGCTCTGGCGCAAACATGCTTTCCATTTCACGCCGCAATTTGTACGCATCGGTTGACGTGTCCATCGCCACATCAGCCCAGCTCAGGCTCTGACCTTTTTTAACCGGGCGCACCACCTTGACGTTGTGCGCCAGGCCCAGCGGCAAACCACCCATTTGCGCCGAAGTGTCAGCAGGCAGCAGCTTGCCCCACACGGTGTAGCCGCCTTCACCATCCAGCATGTCGCCTGGTTGAAGGTCGCGCTTGGCAGTGGCCACCACATCGGCATTCCAGCACGTGGCTACGCCTGTCGGCTCGGCGCGCAGTGCCACGCTGGCCACTGATACGCCCACTTCCAGCCCAATCAGATGCCAGCGTTTGTAAAGGGTGAAGTAACGCCCGCTTGGGTCGGTGTGGGCGTTGTACTCTTCAAAACAGTTTTTGATGTAGTCGGTCTCAGCCTCAACCGTCACCCACACACCCATGCGGATGTCATACGGAATTTTTCGGCCATTGGCTTCCAATGATGAAATTACCTCGACCATGCCCTTGCGCTCCAGCACGCCGCCTTCGCTAATCGGCCGGGTTACAAACGGAATGTCTTCAACGCTGGCAGGTGGATACAGCAAACCGTTGCTAGGTACTGTCAACCCTGTAGCGTTGGCCACTGCAGTGCATTCAATCGACGGTTTGGAGCCATCCAGAAAACTGTTGAACATTTTTGGATTCAACCCGCCGCGTGATGCTTGCCCTGGGCTCAAGCCGTAGTTGCCCCATACCGTGTCGGGTGTACTGTCTGAGAAGTGCGGCAGCCATTTGTGTCCACGGCCTGCAGCCACCACCGGGAAGCCGCAGGTACGCGCCCAGTCCACCAGGTCACAAATCAGCGCAGGCTGATCACCAAAGGCCATCGAATACACAACGCCAGCTTGCGCGGCTTTTCTTGCAAGAAGCGGCCCACAAAATGCATCCGCCTCTACCGTCACATTCACAACATGTTTGCCGTGTGCAAAGGCAGCCAGGCAATGTTCAACCGCTGCAACAGGGTTGCCCGTGCATTCCACAATGATGTCAATTTGCGGATGCGTGACCACCGCACGCCAGTCATCGGTAATCCAGGTTGCTCCTGACTTAATAGCTGCTTGCGCCGATTCTGCTTGGGTTAAAAGCGGATTCCATCCCACCCTGGCAAGGTTGGTGCGTGCTGCGTCAGGTGACAGGTCAGCAACAGCCACCAGATGCACCCCAGGCGTTTTGGGGATCTGCGCTAAGTACATGGAGCCAAATTTGCCCGCCCCGATCAGGCCGATGCGGATGGGATTGTTATTGGCAGCGCGCTGCTGAAGTTTTGTGTAAAGGTTCATAAAGAAATCAAGCAGCCAGTTTGAATTCATCCACAGAAGTCTGCAACGCGCTGGCAGGCACGCCGTCTTTCCATGGCAAGTCAACCGGATAGTCTCTCAACAGGCAGTCGTCGGGCAGACATTCAATCGGCGTAAAGTCCCGGTGAGCAATGTATTCAGGGCGCTTGTGGCGGCGGATATGGTTGCTGACCGCGCACAGGCTCAGGTACACGCTGACGCGGTCAAACGGTGACAGGTTGCTGCCCGACGCATGCACCAGGCAGGAGTGAAACAGAATCATCGAACCCGCTGGGCCTTTGGGGCTGACGATGCCGCCCTCTTTGCCGCCTGCGCGCTGTACCAATTGGCGAATCAGGTTGTTATCAACCGTCCATAGCGGGTAGCTGGTGGTGGTCAGGTCATGCTTGGCTTCGACCACGCCTTTTTTGTGGCTGCCGGGGATGAACATCAGCGGGCCGTTGTGCTCGGTCACATCGTCTAAAAAAATCGCGATGTTCATCGCACGCTCAGTCGGCATGTGGTCGTCGTTCAGCCAAGTGCCGTAGTCTTGGTGCCACTGCCACACATCACCTTCAAAGGCCATTTTGCCGTTGATTTTGAACTGATGCATGTAAAGCTTTTCGCCAAGCAGGGTTTCAACAGGTTTAATCATGCGGGGGTGGCGAGCCAGCTTGGCAAAGGGCTCGCTGTACATGTGGGCAGCGAAGTTGGTGCGGACTGCGTCTTTGCCTTTTTCACGCACGTTGTAGTCCTCCCGTCGTGAATACAGCTCGGGCACGGCGTCTGTCAGGTTTTGTGTTTCTTCTGGTGTGAAGTGGCCAGGAAAAAACAGGTAGCCGTCGCGGTCAAATTGAGAGAGTTGGTCGGGGGTCAATTTCATGATGTCTCCTTGGTGGTTTTCAAAAGTGCTTCAGTCAACAAAAAAGCCAGATTGCGGCCAGCGTCTTCGCCGTGCTGGCGTATCAGGTTTTCGGCTTTGGTTTCGTCACCTTGCGCAATAGCTTTGGCAATCGCTTCATGCTCATCCCAAATCGATTCGCGCATGGTGGACACCTGTAGCACTGCGCCCATGGCGCGGCGAATGTGGTGCCAGTGCGTTTGTGCGGTTTGTGCAATCAACGGGTTACCTGATGCGGTGTAGATGGCAGTATGAAAAGCTGCATCAGCCGTCATCATGGCTTTGACATTTGACCCGCTCGCAGCCTTTTTTCCCCGGGCAATAAGCTGGGCATCCACCTTGTAGCGAGCCCTTGCTGCCAGCCGTGCCGCGAGCGCATCTAGCGTACTGCGCACTTGGTAAATTTGTACCAACCTTGTTACGTCCAACGGGGTTACCAGCACACCACGGCCAGGCGCATCCAGTACAAAACCGTCTTTTCTTAGCAGCCGCAGCGCCTGCAGCACTGGCTGGCGTGATACCGCCAACTGCGCCGCAATATCCTCCTGCATGATGCGTGTGCCGGGCAGCAACGTGCCGTCGCTGATGGCGTCCAGCAAGTTGCTGTAAACCTGCTCCACCAAATCTGGCGCGGATTCGATTTTGATGAGGTTCAAGGCCATGGCGTAACTCTGTATACAGAATACATCACAGTTTGGATTTGCTTTCCCGGGCTTACCCTTAGCAGTTATGCAAAGCGTGTGACTGTGCCAAGATTGCAGCGCAGTAAAACTTTTTTGGACACCCACATGACCGAACGTAACCCCGAATGGCTAGACAGCATGTACAACAACCGTGCGCTGGTGCCCGATTACGCCGCGTACTTTGAGCGCTGGATTGAACAGTCAAAAATGGCAAGAAATACACAACGCGGCACACTTGATATTGCGTATGGAAAATCCGCAGGTGAAAAGTTGGATGTGTTTCCCGGTGCCGCAAAAGACGCACCCGTGGTGGTCTTTATTCACGGCGGATATTGGCGTTCGCTCGATAAATCTGACCACTCCTTCATCGCGCCCGCTTTTACCGCGAGCGGTGCCTGCGTGGTGATTCCCAACTACGATTTATGCCCGGCAGTGACGATTCCTGAAATCACTCTGCAAATGGTGCGGGCGCTTGATTGGGTCCACCGCAATGTTGCCCAACACGGCGGCGACGCCAGCCGCATCACGGTGGTTGGCCATTCAGCTGGTGGGCATTTGGCAGCGATGTTGCTGGCGTGCGCGTGGAAGCGACATGCGTCTGATCTGCCGGTTGATCTGGTGAAAAACGCACTGTCGATATCAGGTCTTTATGAGCTTGATTCCGTGATGCAAACGCCATTTTTAAAAGATTCCCTGCGGCTTACGCCAGATCATGTCCTGCGCGCTAGCCCAGCGTGGATTCCAGCACCTGCAAGTGGAAGTTTGTTCAGTGTGGCCGGAGCTGATGAAAGCCTTGAGTTTCTGCGCCATAACCAGTTAATTCAGGACGCTTGGGGCGTTAAAACTGTACCGGTGTGCGATGTGCTGCCCGGGCTGAACCATTTCAGTGTGCTTGACGCTTTGGTGCAGCCGTCACATGTCCTTCACCAGCACGCGTTAGAGTTAATTAAAGGAATTTGAAATGAAGAGATTTTTCTATGCCATTGCCTTGGCTCTATGCGCTGTACTCGCTGCCTGCGGCGGTGGAGGCAGCGATGGTGGCGGCGCTATGGGTCTCAGTCCCGCGCCGCTCGCAGTGCCTGCGCAAACAAACGCTTCAGGCTATCCGGGTGACCCGTCAAGCTGTTCAGTTGCCGATCAGCGAGGCTGGCTTAACGATTACATGATGGACAAGTATTTCTGGAATGCCAACCTCGGTATCGCCAACTCCGCCGCAACCAGTCTGGATACCTACTTTGATTCACTTTTGTTTGTGCCCATTGACCGCTACAGCTATAGCGAGGAAGTTGCGCAGTTCACCCAGTTTTTTGCCGAAGGCACGCGCACCGGCTTCGGATACTCGCTGGCTTTTGCAGACGCTGCTCAAACCAGACTGTTGGTGCGCACCGTTGAAGCTGCCGGGCCTGCAGCCGCTGCTGGCCTACAGCGCGGCGACACCGTGTTGTCAATCAACGGCCTAAGTCCTGCCCAAATTGCAAACGGCGAGCTTGCCAGTGTCAATACCGTTGGCGTCACCCGTACTTTTAGCTTGGCGAATGCGTCTGGCACAGCGCGTCTCCTCACCATGACATCGCGCAACTTCGCGCTGGCTTCAGTGGTCACTGACAAAATTTTTAACTCAGCAAGCGGCGCAAAAGTAGGGTATCTGGCTTACCAGGAATTTTCACCGTCCAGCGTTGGCGCACTGGGTGAGGTTTTTAACCGTTTTCGCGCTGGAGGCGTCACCGAATTGATTGTGGACCTGCGTTACAACAGCGGCGGCAGCGTTGTTGTTGCAAGAGCCCTGGCCAGTTGGATTGGCGGAGCTGCCCTTGACGGAAAGGTTTTTGCCAAATTGCGCTTCAACGCTAAAAACACCGACAGTGATTTTGACTATAACTTTACCGCCAGCCCTTCAACCCTCCCCAGCCCGCCTCTGGAAGGTATAGCGCGGGTGTTTTTCATCACCTCACCAAACACAGCTTCAGCCAGCGAGCTCGTGATCAACGCTTTGGCCCCGTTCAAAAATGTAATCAACATTGGGGCGGCGACTTTCGGCAAGCCTTATGGTTTTTTGCCAAGGCAAGCTTGTAATACCGTCTACAGCGCGGTTAATTTTGAGACATTTAACGCCGCCGATGTTGGCCGCTATACAAGCGGCTTGCCGGCTACTTGCAGCGTGGCTGATGATCTAAGTAAAGCACTTGGCGACCCCACCGAGCGCCGCACTGCCGCAGCGCTGGGGTTCATTCAAACCAGCACCTGCCCGGCCGTCACTGCAGGTCTTCAAGCAAATAGTCGGCCAGACCAATTGAATCGGTCGCAAATAGCTATCAATTCAATAGCAAACAAGCGTTGGAAGGAGCCTGCTTTTGGTGAGGTGAGCGCACCGGCCATGGTGATAGATTGATTTGGCAACCCGGCTGAGCGGTGTCAGCCGCCTTGGCTACATCAACAAGTGCTCACCCGCGTTGTCGCCACCCAGCGTGACGTAGTTCACCTTGCGGATGTCCATCAGCTTTTTACCACCCGAATAGCTGATGGCGCTTTGAATGTCTTCTTCCATCTCTTTCAGCGTGTCAGCCAGCGTGCCCTTGACGGGCTCCAAAATACGCTTGCCTTCCACGTGTTTGTACTCGCCCTTGTTGAAGTCTGACGCGCTGCCGTAATACTCTTTGAACAACTGGCCATCAACCTCCACGGTCTTGCCGGGGCTTTCTTCCAGGCCTGCCAGCATGGAGCCGATCATCACCATCGTCGCGCCAAAGCGTATCGACTTGGCAATGTCGCCATGCTCGCGTATGCCGCCATCGGCAATGATGGGCTTGGTCGCCACACGCGCACACCACTTGAGCGCTGACAACTGCCAGCCGCCAGTGCCAAAACCAGTTTTCATTTTGGTGATGCAGACCTTGCCGGGGCCAATACCCACCTTGGTTGCGTCAGCGCCCCAGTTTTCCAGATCGATAACAGCCTCAGGCGTGGCCACGTTGCCCGCAATTACGAACGATGCCGGAAGCTTTTGCTTGATGTAGCCAATCATTTTTTGTACGCTGTCGGCGTGGCCGTGGGCGATGTCGATGGTGATGTATTCGGGCACCAAACCCAGCGCCACCATCTGGTCAACGGTGTCGTAATCGGGTTTTTTCACACCGAGAGAAATAGACGCATACACGCCGTGCGCCTTCATGGCTTTGACAAACGCAATGTTGTCCAGGTCAAACCGGTGCATCACATAAAAGTAGCCGTTCGTGGCCATCCACGCGCAGATGTCTTCATTGATGACCGTCTTCATGTTGGCCGGTACCACGGGGATGCGAAAGACTCGCCCGCCCAGTTCTACCCCGGCATCGCATTCAGACCGGCTGTCGACTCGGCACCTGCGCGGTAGCAACAAAATGTTGTCGTAGTCAAAAATTTCCATGATTTCCAAGCCTTAAAACTGTTGATCAGACTGTTGAACAGAAGGCGCTTGGGAGATGCCGGGTTTTCATGCCCACCTTGATTTTGGGCAAAAAAAACCGGACGCTTGTCGCTTGGGCCCGGTGTCCGATTTTAGGCGCTTAGTTTGTAGTGTTTGCGTGCGTGGTTGATTTGGTTGTAAATAATATTGTCCAAAATTTAAATTTTGTCTAAAATAATGTTGTGAATACTGTTGCAGCATCCCGCGTCAAACAAAACTTTGGCGAAATTCTGGCGCTCGCCGCCTTTGCGCCGCAAGGTATTGAGCGTCATGGCAAGCTGGTGGCCGCCTTGGTACCACCCGATTGGCTGGCCCGACAAAGCAATTTTGATGAGCGCCGCGCCGCGCGTGCCGCACAGCAGCAGGTCGAAAGGCAGCGTTTGATGGCGCATCAGGCACTGGGAATTGCCTTGCTATGCAGCACCGTTGCCGAGCAACGTAGCCAGCTTGCCGGCGCAGCGCGTGAGGTAGACCGCTGGCAGGCCGGGCAGTTGTGCAGCGATGATTACATTGCTCGCTGGCGCAAGTGGCTGGCCTTGCCGCTTAAGCAACTGGTGCAACGCATGTGTTCTGATGCGGCGGGCTGGGGCAACGCCATGCGTCAGAACTCGCCTTTTGTTCCGCTTCCCAATGAAAACGATAGCGGCGTTGCATCGCGTGGTCGTGCTACAGCACTGCCTGCGGCTTCGCGCCTTGTACTCGCTTCCATTGGAAATCGGAATCCATCTGCATGAACGCATCCGCCCTGTTTAATTTACTGACCGCTGCCCACGCTGAATGTGGCCATAGCGACTATGTGATTGTCGGTAGCGTGTCGGTGCTCGGTATGTCCGAGGTGTCAGCCATTCCAACCGGTATGACGGTATCGATTGATGCCGATTGCTACACGCTGACTGACCCGCCTAGAGTGTTTGATTTGCAGGCCAAGCTAGGCGAGGGCAGCGTCTACCACCGCCTGCACGGCATTTATCTGAATCCCGTTTCACCCAAGCTGCCGACGCTGCCTGATGGCTGGCAGCAGCGCTTGATTCGCATCACCCGCGAAAGCGTTACAGCGCATTTTTTAGAACCCAACGACGCAGCAGTGTCCAAACTGGCACGCGCCGAGCCACGCGACATGCGCTGGGTGCGTGCTGGCATTGCGGCAGGACTGGTGTCGTTGCCGATGCTCAAGTTGCGCATGCGAAGCACTGATTTTCTGGATGCCCACGAGCAAGCGGCTGCGTTGCGTGCGATCGATGCACTGGCGCGGCCCGCAGGCGCTGATGAAAGCTGATGTGTGTGGATCAAATTTGCTATAAAATTAATAGCTGTTTACGCCCGTATTTATTGGCCTATAGGTCAATTTGATACCCAAAAACCACCCTTTTGAGTGCTTTTTAACGCTTCAAGGCATCTTTCTACAATACGCCATGCTTTTTGACTCCGCGCCCACTTCTCCTCTGCTTCACAACCTCAACCCCGAGCAACTGGCCGCTGTGACGCTGCCTGCCACCCACGCGCTGATACTGGCCGGGGCTGGTTCGGGCAAGACCCGTGTGCTGACGACCCGTATCGCCTGGTTGCTGCAGACCGGGCAGGTGTCGCCCGGCGGGATATTGGCGGTCACGTTTACCAATAAAGCCGCAAAAGAAATGATGCTGCGGCTGACCAGCATGTTGCCTGTCAATGTGCGCGGCATGTGGATTGGAACCTTTCACGGCCTGTGCAACCGGTTTTTGCGGGCGCATTACAAGCTGGCCAACTTGCCATCAACGTTTCAAATCCTCGACACGCAAGACCAGTTGTCGAGCATCAAACGGCTGTGCAAGCAGTTCGGAATTGACGACGAACGCTTTCCGCCCAAGCAGCTCATGTACTTTATTGCGGGTTGCAAGGAAGACGGCCAACGGCCCAAAGACGTGGCGGCGCGTGATGAAGACATGCGTAAAAAGATTGACATTTATGCGCTGTATGAAGAGCAGTGTCAGCGCGAAGGGGTGGTGGACTTTGGCGAATTGATGCTGCGCAGCTACGAGCTGCTCAGAGACAACGCACCGATACGGGAACACTACCAGCGGCGCTTCAGGCACATTTTGATTGACGAGTTTCAGGACACCAACAAGCTGCAGTACGCCTGGATCAAGATGCTGGCCGGGCAGGGCGCTGAGGGTGAGCTGCCAACCATGCAAGGCGGCTCGGTAATTGCAGTGGGTGACGACGACCAAAGCATCTACGCCTTCAGGGGCGCGCGTGTGGGCAACATGGCGGACTTTGTACGCGAATTTGCGGTGACGCACCAGATCAAGCTGGAGCGCAACTACCGCAGCTTTGGCAATATTCTTGATTCAGCCAACGCGCTGATTGGCCACAACACCAAGCGCCTGGGCAAAAACCTGCGTACTGAGGCTGGCCCGGGTGAGCCCGTGCGGGTGCATGAATCGCCCAGTGATTTTGCCGAGGCGCAGTGGTTTGTCGATGAGGTCAAGCAGCTCGTGCGTGACGGTACCGAGCGAAAGGAAATTGCGCTGCTGTACCGCAGCAACGCGCAAAGTCGGGTGATGGAAACCGCGCTGTTCAATGCTGGTTTGCCGTACCGGGTGTATGGCGGGTTGCGGTTTTTTGAACGTGCCGAAATCAAACACGCGCTGGCTTACCTTCGCCTGTTGGAGAACCCAAACGACGACACCAGCTTTATGCGGGTGGTTAACTTTCCGCCACGCGGTATTGGTGCGCGCAGCCTTGAGCAGCTGCAAGACATTGCAAAAACCTCAGGCTGTTCGCTGCATGATGCAGTCAGTGCTGTGGGCGGCAAAGCGGGTACCAATATTGGTGCGTTTGTCGCCAAGATTGATGTGATGCGCGAGCAAACAACGGGCAGCACGCTGCGCGAAATTATTGAACTGGTTTTGCAGCACAGTGGCCTGGAAGAGCATTACAAGCTTGATCGGGAAGGCCAGGACAGGCTGGAGAACTTGGCCGAACTGGTTAATGCTGCGGAGTCATTTGTGGGGCAGGAGGGATTTGGGCGCGACGCAGTAGCGCTACCAGTCGATGAGCTGGGCGGTTCAACGAATGTGGCCTTGACGCAAAGCCCGGCCAGCCAGGGACTGGATGCAAATCTGCCGGACAACCCCACGCCCGAGTTTTTGGCCCCTGACTTTGAAACCGGTGAAACCCTCAGTCCGCTGGTCGCCTTTTTGACCCACGCTGCCCTCGAATCCGGCGACAACCAGGCCAAAGCCGGGCAAGACGCCGTGCAACTGATGACCGTGCATTCATCCAAAGGCCTGGAGTTTGACTGTGTGTTTATCACCGGGCTTGAAGACGGGATTTTTCCGCATGAAAACTCGCTGCTTGAAGCTGGCGGCATTGAAGAAGAGCGCCGACTGATGTACGTCGCCATCACGCGTGCGCGCAAGCGTCTGTACCTGAGCCATTCGCAAACCCGCATGCTGCACGGCCAGACCCGCTACAACCTGAAAAGCAGGTTTTTTGACGAACTGCCTGAAGCGGCTTTGAAATGGATTACGCCTAAAAATCAGGGTTTTGCGGGTGGTATGGGTCGCAACAATTCTTGGGGAGACGCTGCAAATTCAGGAGCTGCTGGCGCCCGTAAAGATTGGGCTAGCAGTGTATTTAGCTCAAAATCGGGTGCGGTAGAGCGATTTTCCAATCCCGCAGTTCCGACGCAGCGTGAAGCTCCTGCTCACGGCATCACGAGCGGTATGAACGTGTTTCATACCAAGTTTGGCGAAGGCCGTGTCCAAATGCTGGAAGGCACCGGTGACGACGCAAGGGCGCAGATCAATTTCACCCGGCATGGCGTGAAATGGCTCGCACTCAGCGTTGCTAAATTGACTGTGGTTTAGACTAAAAAAGTGCCTGGAATGGCTACTTTTTAGCCTTGTAAGCCGCAATCGATTTGGCCAGGTCTTGGTACTCTTCACACGTCGTGTTGCCGCAAATAGTTTTCAGTGACGCCAAATGCTCATCTGCTTTGGCAGGTTGCTTGTCCATCAAATACGCCTCGCCGATGTACTCGTGCGCACCTTTGTGTTTGGGGTCAACTTTAAGTGCCATGCGGTAGTACTCAAACGCTTTCGGTAAGTCAGGCGTGGCTTGTTTGCGTAGGGAATACGCGAGCAGGTTGTAGGTGTCGGCGTTGCCCGGCTTTTCTTTTGCTTGCAAGCTGAGTTCAGAAATCGATTTTTGCCAGTCTTTGGCCTTGATGGCGGCTCTTGCGGCTGCCATTCTGTCGGGTTTGCCTGCCATTGCCACCGCAGGCTGTGGCAGCGGTTCGGGTGTGGTGTCGGCGGCAGTGGCGTTAAAGGGTAGGAGGCAGCTTAGGTAGATACCAATGGTCGACGCAACAAAGCAGGCAGATTTTTTGATGTTCATATGATGTGACGGTTGTTATGGAGCAGATCTTGAAAAATAAAAACATGCTTGACGTGGTGCCTGATGGCTGCGGAAAGCTTAATAAGCGAAAGTAGATTTACCGCTGCCATCCTTGATGCCTTTTCTGCCAGACACCTGCCAGGTGGTGCGCTGGTCCACCAATTTTGCCAAAAATTCGAGCTCTTCATCGGTGTGGTTGATGGCTCCAGCTGGTGTGAGCTTGCGACCGTCCTTGGGTTCTACTTCTCCCCAAAAGGCCTGGTGGTAGTCAGACACTGAAATGCGCTTTTCTCCGTCAGATTCCACGTCAACTGTGCCGTAGCAATTGCAAAAATAGCTTCGGTTATTTTGCTCTGCAAACACTTCAGAATAAACGCCCGTACCGCGAATGCCAGCGGTAATGGTGGGCATAACGATTAAACGGCTGCTGCCCTTGCCCCACACACTGACGACTGCGCCGGTGACAAGCCTGAGCAAGCTGACGGCGTTGAGCGAGTTGCCACGCTCTACGGTCAGGGTTGAGTTCTGCCTGACCTGGAATGCAGAGTTGCCGATCACAAACATCAAGTTTGCGCCAGGCCCAGTCTTGATCTGATCGCCGGTTTGAATCGACTGGCCCGGCTGCAGCGCCAAACCGTTGAGCATCGTATCGCCCGCCAGTTGCACCACATTGCTGCGCTGCTGCGCGAGTGCTGCCGACAGCCCGCCCATCGCAACCCACGCAGCTGCGGCTTTAAGGGCATCACGGCGTTGGAACCACAAAATTTCTTTTTCTGATCTGCCGCTCAGCGTGTGGTGTGTCATGGTGTCGCTCACATCTTAATTTTTTAGTAACGTAAAACCTGTATCAGGTCGTGTCGTGATTGGTGATCGCCGGGTTCCCAGAAGTTCCCTCGAAGCTGTCTTGGTAGGTGAAATAAATCGACGTGAAGAACATCGCAATCATGATCAGAGAAACAGGGAGCATGGCCACATTTGCCAATGCGGGGCTGCCAATCAACGCAGAAATCAGCGTCAACGCCAGCACGCTCAGCATGAAAATTCCCACCCATGCGGCGCCGTAAACCGACATCGCGCCAAAGTTTTTGTAGCACGCCATAAAGCTGAAGAACAGGCTCTTGACAGGCGGCATGCCTTGCCAATGCACCAAGGCCGGTGCGTGCCAGAACATGAGCGACAGCGGCAAATACAAGGCCAATGTGGCCCACAGAGTGAGTTGAAAGTTACGTTGCTGGACAAGCTCTTCAGTAATTTTCCCACCCAGCAAATACAACTTGGCAAACTGCCCACCGTCAATCAAGCTGGTTGCAGCAATGATGGCCAGGAAACCCACAGCGTAAATGGCGCCCAGCACCACCATCGACTTCAAGCGTTGTTTGCCTGCACGAAAAGCGCTGATCAAAATGGTTGGCATCGGGAAGTTGCCTTTACTGGCCTCTTGCGTCGCGGCCATGAGGCCAAGGGTGGCTGCGGGCAGCAGCGCAAGCGCAAGCGCCGCACCAATGAACGGGAGCATCGACGCCAGTGCCAGCAATGCCATAAACATGAAAAAAAGTCCGGATAGGGCCAATGGCTGCCGCAAAAAAGTTTTGCAACCGAGCTTGACCCATGCCAGGCCAGTACGCGGCGAAACAATGTTTAGTTTCATGATTTATTGAACAGTCGTTGGTTCGCGTGCTGATAGGTTAGCGGCTGGAACACCCGGCCGCGCAACACGCGCTCAAAATGGGATGGGTCGTGGGCCTTGAGCAGCGCTGCCTCGCGCGGCAGATAAAAGTCCCAAAGCCTGGAAATCCAGAAACGCAGCGCGGCAGCGCGTACCAGTGCGGGTAGCAAAGTGCGCTCTTGCGCGCGCAGGGGCCGCACAGATTCGTAAGCAGCCAAAAACGCCGCCGCTCTTTTCGCATCGTGTTGCCCGGTTGCCAGGTCGATGCACCAGTCATTCAGGGACACGCCAATGTCAAACAGCAAAACGTCGCAACCAGCAAAGTAAAAATCAAAAAAGCCGGTCAGCTCGCTGCCATCAAACATCACGTTGTCGCGAAACAGGTCGCCATGAATCGGCCCGACAGGCAGCGCCTTGTACGGCGAAGACGCAGCAATGTGATTTTGGTATGCCAGCTCCGCGATCAGCAAACTGCGCTGCTCGGCAGACACATGCCCAAGTACCGCTGGCACCGTTTGGTTCCACCAGGATAGGCCGCGCAGATTGGGTTGCTGCTTTTTAAAAGCGAGTCCTGCCAAGTGCATACGCGCCAGCATGGCGCCAGTTTTTGCGCAGTGTTCGGCGCTTGGGTTTAACTCGCTGCTACCGCGCAGTTTGTTGACTATGGCAGTGGGCTTGCCTTTTAAGCGGTGCAAAATTGCGCCGTTTTCGTTTGCTTCCGGGTTTGGGGCCGCGATACCGCAACTCGCAAGGTGCTGCATCAACTCCAGGTAAAAAGGCAGCTGTTCGAAACTCAGCCGCTCAAACAGCGTAAGCACATAGTCGCCACGCTGAGTGGTGGCAAAGTAATTGGTGTTTTCAATGCCGCCCTTGCACGCGGTAAGGGTTTCAAGTTCGCCAAGATGAAAGTGCCGCACGAAAGCAGCCGCCTCGTCGAACGAGACTTCGGTGTAAACAGCCATGCTTGCAGCGACGCCTTCTAGAGCTGAAAAGTGTGCAGACGGTGCAAAAGTTACTAGAACTTCAGCACGTTCCAAACCCGCGAGCCAGTCGTGTCGCCATTCGATGTCGACGGTGCTGCGCCTCTGCTGGTGTCAGATGGTTTGATTTCATAGGGAGGAACGTTCAGCCGGGTTTTGGGTTGAACCGTGATGCTTTGGGTCTGCCCGCCAACCCGAACCTCATCAATCCGCGAGCCAGCGTCTTCAATGCGAATTTTTTGAATCATTTGGTCACCGCGTGATGGTTGCGCAGCTGGTGCAGCCGAAGCGGGGGCGGTTTGCGCTCCGCAAAGCGTAGCGGCCGCCAAAAGAGCGCTAAAAACGGTAATTTTCAGGCTGAAAACAGTTTGGTGGTTCATGGTTGTATTGTAGGCTTGGCCGAGGCTTTTGCCGGCTTGGCCGATAGAGGACTTTTGCCGGTAAACATTGGCTTGTTGTGCCTTTCTGCGGATCTGCCGGCCCGAGCCTGGCTGGGGCAGTTGCCACCAGCAGCGCACTTCCGTGACAATTCCCAGCATGACAACTGATAAAAAAACCCTGTTGCTGGTCGATGGCTCCAGTTATTTGTACCGCGCCTTTCATGCCATGCCCGACTTGCGCGCTGACCCGGCCGACCCATTAAGCCCGGCGACCGGCGCAATCAGAGGCATGGTCAATATGATGCAAAAGCTGCGCAAAGACGTTGTTGCTGACTATGCAGCCTGCGTGTTCGACGCCAAAGGCCCAACATTTCGCGATGATTTGTACCCCGCCTACAAGGCCAACCGCTCACCCATGCCGCCCGATTTGCGCAGCCAAATTGAGCCTGTGCATGAAGTGGTGGCGTTGCTTGGCTGGAGCGTGCTCGCCGTGCCGGGGGTGGAGGCCGATGACGTTATCGGCACGCTGGCGTGCATGGCATCACATCAGGGCATTGAAGTCATTATTTCAAGCGGCGACAAAGACCTGAGCCAACTGGTGGACCAGCACATCACCGTCATCGACACCATGAACGACAAGCGGCGTGACCTCGCAGGTGTTGAAGCTGAATTTGGCGTGCCGCCCCGCCTGATGGTCGACTACCAGACTCTGGTGGGCGACACGGTCGACAACGTTCCCGGTGTGCCAAAAGTCGGCCCGAAAACCGCAGTGAAATGGTTGCAGGAATATGGCTCGCTCGACAATTTGCTGGCGAACGCCGCAGACATCAAGGGTGTTGTCGGCGAGAACTTGCGCCAGTCGCTTGATTGGCTGCCGCAGGGCCGCGCGCTGCTGACCATAAAAAAAGACTGCGATCTGGCCGAGTATGTTCAGGGCTTGCCTGCTATGGATGCAATAGCTACAGGCGCCCAAAAAAAAGAGGCTTTGGCCACTTTTTACCTGAAGTACGGCTTCAAGGGACTGGTCAGATCGCTCGAAAGCAACGCCGCCCGACCCGAGTCCGCGGCAGCGCCCCTGGCCGTTCACATCGAGCGTGAAACTGAACCCGGCCTGTTTGACGAACCCAGTACGGTTGCGCAAGCGCCACTGCAAACAAACCATTTACTATGCGACACAATTTTCACGTGGCAGGCGTTTGACCAGTGGCTGGCCAAGCTGATGGCCGCCGAGCTGGTGGCAGTAGACACGGAGACCACCTCGCTCGACGAAATGCGTGCAGAGATTGTGGGCATCAGCTTTTCGATTCAACCGGGTGAGGCCGCATACATTCCGTTGACCCACGACTACCCTGGCGCGCCCACACAATTGCCGCGTGATGAAGTGCTTGCCAAACTCAAGCCCTGGCTTGAAGACCCGGCCAAACTCAAGCTCGGCCAGCACATCAAATATGACCGCCATGTGTTCGCCAACCACGGCGTTGAAGTCAACGGGTACACGCACGACACCATGCTGCAAAGCTACGTGCTGGAAGTCCACAAGCCGCATGGCCTGAGCAGCCTCGCCGAGCGGCACTTGGGGCGGGGCGGTATTGCGTATGAAGACCTGTGCGGCAAGGGGGCTACCCAAATCAAGTTCAATCAGGTCGAGGTGGCCAAGGCCGCAGCTTACTCCTGCGAGGACGCGGATCAAACGCTGGGTGTGCACAACCTGTTGTGGCCGCAAATTCAGGCCATTGAAAAGCTCAAGTTCATCTACGAACTTGAAATTCAAAGCAGCGAATCTTTGTACCGTATCGAGCGCAATGGCGTGCTGATTGATGGGCCGATGCTGGCAAAACAAAGCGGCGAGTTGGGGCTGCGGCTGATGCGACTGGAAACCGAAGCGTACGAAATTGCAGGCCAGCCCTTCAACCTGGGCAGTCCAAAGCAACTGGGCGAAATTTTCTTTGACAAGCTCGGTATGCCGGTCATTAAAAAAACCCCCAGCGGCGCACGCAGCACCGATGAAGAAGTGCTCGAAAAGCTGGCTGAAGATTACCCGCTGCCCGCCAAGCTGCTGGAGCACCGCAGCCTGTCAAAGCTCAAGGGTACGTACACCGACAAGCTGGCCCAGCTCGCCCTGCCGCGCACTGGGCGCGTACACACGCATTACGCGCAAGCTGTGGCGGTGACTGGCCGCTTGAGCAGCAACGACCCGAATCTGCAAAACATTCCTGTCAAAACTGCTGAAGGTCGCCGCGTGCGAGAAGCTTTTATCGCAGCGCCTGGCAACCTGATCGCCAGCGCCGACTACTCGCAAATTGAGCTGCGCATCATGGCGCACATCAGCGAAGACGCAGCCTTGCTTAAAGCCTTCACCGACGGCATTGATGTGCACCGTGCTACGGCCGCTGAAGTGTTTGGTGTGGCGGTTGATGCCGTGAGCAGCGAGCAGCGCCGCTACGCCAAGGTGATCAACTTCGGCTTGATTTACGGCATGAGCAGCTTTGGTCTGGCAAAAAATTTGGGTATCGAGACCAAAGCCGCAGCAACCTACATCGACAAGTATTTTCAGCGCTACCCGGGCGTTAAAAACTACATGGACGAGACCCGCCTGTCTGCCAAAAGCAAAGGCTATGTCGAAACCGTTTTTGGCCGCCGTCTGTATTTGCCTGAAATCAATTCCCCTAACGGCCCACGCCAAAAAGGTGCCGAGCGCGCCGCGATTAATGCGCCCATGCAAGGCACAGCCGCAGACCTGATCAAACTCAGCATGAATAAAGTACTCGATGTGCTGGACAAAGAAAACCGAAAAACCAAAATGATCATGCAGGTGCACGACGAGCTGGTGTTTGAAGTGCCGCTTGATGAGGTGGATTGGGTGCGGGTAGAGATTCCGCGCTTGATGGCGGGCGTGGCGGAGCTGAAAATCCCGCTGCTGGCTGAAATTGGCGTGGGCGAGAACTGGGAGAAGGCTCACTAACGTTCGCGTGGGAAAAAGCGCACTGATGGGTGCGAAAAAAGTGGTTGGCCCAAATTTGTTAATTGTATTGACCGCTAGTGCAACAAATACGGGTGCGAGCAGCTATAAATACAGTAGCGTGTAAAACCTGCACCACAGGGTTTTTTTTAGCGAGGCAACCATTCATCAGGGCATTTTGTGCGGTCAGGTAATCTGGCGCGTCGTGATCGGTGAAGTAAGGCCGCTGGCGGAAGGACTCTTGCGGTCAATCACCAACAGACAGGTTTTCATGGATGCTGCTCCTTGGGTTAGCTTGGGTTAGCTTGGGTTAGACAGCTGCATCATCCTGTCTGGCGTTGGCTTTATCCAGCCGCATGTGGACAAGAGTCGATCAGATCAGGACACCATGGCTGCTTACGCCACCGTGACGCTCGCCCCATCACCTTTTGCGGCAATCACGCCTATTGCGTACACCGCTTCACCCGCTTCGCTCAGGGTTTTGGCAGTCTCTTCTGCATTCGCAGCATCCACGACCACCACCATGCCAATGCCGTTGTTGAACGTGCGGTTCATCTCCATATCGTCAACACCGGCCGTTTTTTGCAGCCAGGCGAACAGTTCGGTTTGCGGCCAGCTGCCTTTGACCAGATGTGCTGCTGTGCCTTCGGGCAGCACTCTAGGAATGTTCTCCAGCAGGCCGCCGCCCGTGATGTGGGCCAGCGCTTTGATGGGGTGCGCTGCCAAAGCTGCCAACACGTTTTTTACGTACAGGCGTGTTGGCTCCATTACGGCTTGCTTGAAGGGTTTGCCGTCCAGCGCTTCGGGCAAGTCCCTGCCAGCACGTTCAATGCATTTGCGCACCAGGCTAAAGCCGTTGGAATGCACGCCGCTGCTGGCCAGGCCTAACACCACGTCGCCGGGCTTGACGTCATTTCCGCTCAAGATTTTTGATTTTTCAACCGCGCCGACGCAAAACCCCGCCAAATCGTATTCACCTGCCGGGTACATGCCGGGCATTTCTGCGGTTTCGCCCCCAATCAGCGCGCAGCCGCTTAACTCACAACCTTTGGCAATACCGCCAATCACAGCCGCCGCAACGTCTATTTCCAGCTTGCCGCAGGCAAAGTAGTCTAAAAAGAACAGCGGCTCTGCACCTTGCACCAGCACGTCGTTCACGCTCATGGCGACCAAATCAATGCCCACCGTGTCGTGCATTTGCCATTCAAAAGCCAGTTTGAGCTTGGTGCCCACGCCGTCGGTACCGCTGACCAATACTGGCTCTTTGAACTTTTTGGACACCTCAAACATCGCGCCAAATCCGCCGATGCCAGCCAGCACGCCTTCGCGCATGGTTTTTTTGGCCAGCGGCTTGATGCGCTCAATCAACGCGTCGCCGGCGTCGATGTCAACGCCTGCATCTTTGTAACTCAAGGGCGCGGGCGTTGCGGGTGTGGGCTGGGTCATGGCGTAGTGGGTGCTCTGAGGTGGGGGCTCTAGGGGGCAACCCCGATAGAATCAAGGCCTAGATTCTAAAGGCTCATGCACAGGCACCAAGCGCCACTCAAACTGCACTTTTTAAGGGCAAGTCACGATTTATGCAATTTACATCACCTCAAAAACGCGCCTTGACCTGGTGCCTGATTGCCGCGCTGAGCGTTTTGGCGCTGTGGCTGTTGGGGCCGGTGCTGACCCCCTTCATCGTGGCTGCTGTATTGGCCTACGCGCTAACGCCTCTGGTCAATAAACTCGACGGGTTGTTTCGCGGGCGGGTTCCACGCGTGCTGGCGGTTTTGCTGGTTGAACTGCTTTTTATTGTGGTCACTCTGGGGCTGATGCTGCTGGTGGTACCCATCGTTGCCAAAGAAATCCCGCTGATGCGCGAGCAAGTGCCACTGCTGGCAGAGCGCATCACCACCGGGCTTACTCCGTGGCTGGCGCAATTTGGCATCCAGGTTTCGCTGGATCTGGGCAGCTTGAAGGCGCTGGCGCTGAAGTACCTCAACGCAAACTATGAAGACATGTTCGGCTCTTTGTTGTCTTCGCTGCAGCTGGGCGGCAGTGTGGCACTGGCCATCATCGGAAATGCAGTGTTGATTCCGGTCGCTCTGTTTTATTTGCTGATGGACTGGGATAAATTTGTCATGCGCCTGTTGGAGCTGGTTCCGCCGCAGCTGCGCGAAGGCGTTGACAGCTTTACCGGCGAGGCCGACTCCGTTTTGGGCCAATACCTGCGTGGGCAGTTGCTGGTGATGCTGGTTATGGCGATTTTTTATGCGGTCGGTATGGCCCTGTTTGGGCTTGATCTGGCCCTGCCGATTGGCATTTTTACCGGCGTGGCGATGTTTATTCCGTATGTGGGTTTTGGCATCGGCATGCTGCTCGGCCTGCTGGCAGGCTTGCTGCAATTCGCATCGATCAAAGCGCTGGTGATGGTGGCGGTGGTGTTCGGCATTGGCCAGGTGCTGGAAAGCCTGGTGCTCACCCCGCGTATGGTGGGTGAGCGCATTGGCCTGCACCCGCTGGCAGTTATTTTTGCGTTGCTGGCTTTTGGCCAGTTGTTTGGATTTGTCGGCGTGCTGATCGCACTGCCTGCCAGTGCTGTACTGCTGGTAGCCATACGCCGCGTGAAAAGCCAGTATTTGGCCAGCAAGCTCTACAAGGGCGCATAGGCATATGTTTGGCAGCCTTCCCGCATGAAGCAAATTGCGCTGGACGTGGGCTTGTCGTCAAGCCCGACATTTGGCAACTATTTTGCAGGGCCAAACGAAGCTGCGTTGAAACATTTGCAGCTGTGGGCGGGCAGCACATTGCGCTCCCCGGTGCCCACTTATTTATGGGGCGAAGCTGGCAGTGGAAAAACCCACCTGCTTCACGGCGCGGTTCACGCGCTCCAGCAGCTGGGTGCAAAAGTCGGCTGGATGGACGCTTCAACATTGGAGCCACCAGAGTTTGACGCAGCGTGGTCGGCCGTGGTGCTCGACGAATGCCATCTATACACCGCAGTGCAGCAGCAAGCCGCCTTCAACTGGTTTGTAAACGCCACCAGCAGCGCTGACGGCCTTGCGCGCTGCGTGCTGGCCTCTGGCGATTTACCGCCTGCCGATCTTGCGTTGCGCGACGACTTGCGCAGCCGCTTGGGGTGGGGCCATGTGTTTGAGCTGCATCCGCTTTCGGAGGCGCAGCGCAGAGCTGTGCTGCGAAAGGAAGCCGACGCGCGCGGCGTACTGTTGAGCGACGAAGTGATGGACTTCATGCTGCGCCGCTTCTCTCGCGACTTGAGCAGCCTGATGGAGCTGCTGCGCCAACTCGACGGTTACGCGCTCCAAACCAAGCGGGCCGTTACCGTGCCTTTAATTAAAGCCATGCTGGACAGTGAATGAAAAAAATCGCGTTATTTGATTTGGACCACACCCTGATTCCGTTTGATTCTGACTATGAATGGAACGAATTCACGATTGCGCATGGGTGGCGCGACGGCGTGCAGTTTCGCCGAACCAACGATGCTTTTTTTGAGCAGTACCGCGCAGGAACGCTCGACATCCACGCCTACGTGCGCTTCGCCACCCAGGCCATGCGGGAGCAAGGCGCTATTAAATCAGTAGCTGCTCGCGCTTTGTTTATGGGCGCAAGAGTACTAAAAGATATAAAAATTCAAGCGGTGGACCTGGTCAAGGCGCACCAGACTGCCGGTGACGCCGTAGCCATTGTTACGGCCACGAATGAATTCGTGACCCGCCCGATTGCCGATGCTTTCGGCGTTGCCGAGCTGATTGCGATTGATTTGGCAAAGGACGCGCAGGGCGAGTACACCGGCGAAATTGCGGGTACGCCATCGTTTCGTGAAGGTAAAGTCCTGCGCGTTGAAAGCTGGCTGGCCCAACGCAGCCTGGGCTGGCAGGACATTGAGGCAACGTTTTACTCCGACTCCATGAACGACCTGCCGCTGCTTGAAAAAGTAACGAACCCGGTGGCGACCAACCCGGACGAACGCCTGCGCGAGCTCGCAGTTGCGCGCGGATGGCGCATACTTGACCTGTTTTAACCCCCTTTCCCCTGTATCAGTCGAGTTCGCCAGCCTGAAAACGCGTTGTGACGTGGCATGTGAATTCCTGAAACGCCTGATTTCATGATTAAAAAATTCATCGACAAACTGTTTGGCAAAAGTGACGGCGTGGCAGGTGCCGCCAAAGTAGTCAAAAAATCCCCTTTCGGTACGCGCAACGACCTGCAAGTCAAAGACCACGGCATCAACCCCAAGCTGGTAGATGAGCGCGCAATGGACGTGGTGCTGACGCTCAAAGACGCCGGTTTTCAGGCCTACATTGTCGGCGGTGCAGTGCGTGATCTGCTGGTAGGGCTCAAGCCCAAAGACTTCGATGTGGCAACCGACGCAACGCCAGAAGAAGTCAAACGCCTGTTTCGCCGCGCCTTCATCATCGGGCGGCGCTTTCGCATCGTGCACGTCATTTACGGCCGTGGCCGTGAGCATGAGGTGATCGAGGTGTCGACGTTTCGCGCTTACCTTGAAAGCAGCCAGGCAGAACAAGTTGGCGGGAATGAGCGCACCAGCAAAAGTGAGTTGGCGGGTATGACACATGCGGTTGACAGCTCAGGCCGCGTGTTGCGCGACAACGTTTGGGGCCCGATGCAAGAAGACGCCGCCCGGCGCGACTTCACCATCAACGCCATGTACTACGACCCCGAAACCCAGGTGGTAGTGGACTACCACAGCGGTATCAAAGACGCGAAGAAAAAAGTCATCCGCATGATTGGTAGCCCCGCAGTGCGCTACCGCGAAGACCCGGTGCGCATCATTCGGGCGGTACGGTTTTCAGCCAAGCTCAAGGCGCTCGGGTTTGAGTTTGAAGACAAAACGGTTCAGCCAATCAAGGGCATGGTCAAGCTGCTGGCGGATGTGCCGCAGTCACGGTTGTTCGATGAAATGCTCAAGCTTCTGCAGACCGGTCATGCGCTGGCCAGCATTGCGCAGCTCAAAGCGCTGGGCTTGACGGGCATTTACCCGCTGCTCGATGTGGTGGTGGACAACTCCGACCAGCCGTTTTTAAACTCGGCATTGATGGACACCGACCGGCGCGTGGGCGAGGGCAAGTCAGTGGCGCCCAGCTTTTTGTTGTCTTGCGTGTTGTGGACCGATGTGCGCAGCGGCTGGGAGCAGCGGCTCGGGAACGGCGAGCACACCATGCCTGCACTGCACGACGCGATTGACGACGCCTTCAACGCAAAAATTGGCGACGTGTCGGGACGGGGCAAACTGGGCGGCGACATGCGGGAAATTTGGACCATGCAGCCGCGCTTTGACAAGCGGGTTGGCGCGTCGCCGTATTCGATGCTGGAGCAGCCGCGTTTTCGTGCTGGGTTTGATTTCTTGCGGCTGCGCGCACAAACCGGTGAAGTGGAGATGGAGTTGGCCGAGTGGTGGGAGAAATTTTCAACCGCTTACGACGACGAACGCCACGCCATGATTGAAGCCATTCGCCTGGCAAACTTGCAAAAGCCACAGCAGGCACGGGTACGGGTGAAAAAAGCGGACGCAGCGCAGCCAGACGTGCGTTTTTCAAACCCCGACGGCGAAGCGCCGTTTGCAAGCCAGGAGCAGGGCGAGTTTGATCAAACTGCCCCCGCCAGAAAACGCCGCCGCCGCCGCAAGCCCGCTAACCGGGGCTCTGCTGGCACGGGCGCTACGCCCGATGGGCCGAGTCCCGACGTTCAACAGTAAAGGAAGCGGCCATGGTCACGGCCTACATTGGCCTGGGTGCCAACCTGGGTAATGCCGCTCAAGCAGTCAGGCAGGCCATTGCGGGTATCAACGCACTGGCGCTTTGCCGCGTGACCAAAACGTCCAGCCTGTACACCACCGCACCGCTTGAAACCCTGCCGGGTTATGCGTCGGGCGGTGATTACACCAACGCGGTGATTGAAGTTGAAACCACGCTGTGTGCGCCAGATTTGTTTGGGCACCTGCAGCAAATAGAACAAACTGCAGGCCGCGAAAGGCCGTACCTGAATGCGCCGCGCACGTTGGATTTGGACCTGCTGCTGTACGGTACGGGCCGAATCGCATCCAAAAACCTGACGGTGCCGCACCCGCGCATGTCGCAGAGGGCATTCGTTTTGCTGCCGCTGGCTGAAATAGCACCAGCTCTGGTGACCCAGGATGCACTGGGCGCTGTTCAGCACCAGCAGATTTGTCGGACCAAAGAGCCCGGTTGATCGCCGCTCAGGGCGCCAGCCGCTCGCGCAGCCAGGCACCATCAGCTTGCAACATGTAGCGCAGCCGGTCATGCAGGCGGCTTTTTCGTCCCTGCCAGAATTGCCAGTTGTCAGGTTTCAAGCGGTAGCCGCCCCAGTGCGGCGGGCGAGGCGGGTTGTTACCAAATTTCGCGGCAAATCCTGCTTCATTGGCCTCCAACACCGCCCGTGAAGCCACCACATCGCTCTGCGGGCTGGCCCATGCTCCGAGGCGTGAGTCGAGTGGGCGTGAAGCATAGTAGGCATCACTTTCTGCAGGCGATATTTTTTCTACCACGCCCTCAATACGCACGCTGCGTTCCATCTCCACCCAGTGAAATTGCAGCGCAGCAAAAGCATTGCCCGCAAGCTCGACGCCTTTGCGGCTTTGGTAATTGGTAAACCACACCGGGCCACGCGCGTCGAGCCCTTTGATGAGCACAATTCGGGTTGACGGCCGCAAATCACTGCCCACAGTGGCCAGCGTCATGGAGTTGGGCTCAGGCACGTTGGCGGCAATGGCTTCGTTCAGCCACAGCTCAAACTGTTTGAGTGGGTCGGCAAGCGCGGCGGATTCAACCAGCTCGGCCAGCTCGTAGCTTTTGCGCAAATCGGCAATGGGAAGGTCTCGGTTAGGCATACTCCCAGTATAAAGATGGCGATACGTTTTAAACCTTACACATTTACATGCCTGCTTCACCGGTAGTGGTTGTTTTGGCAGCAGGGCGGGGCGAGCGTTTTGCAGCGTCTGGCGGCACAACGCACAAGCTGCAGGCGCTTCTGGCAGGCGTTGCGGTGCTGGACCACACGCTTGCCGCCGTGAAAGCCAGCGGCCTGGCGTTCCATGTGGTGGCAAGCGATGCGTCGCGGCCGGGTATGGGCGACTCCATTGCGGCCGGTGTGCGGGCTACGCCGAATGCTTCGTGCTGGCTGATTTTACCGGCTGATCTGCCGCTGATCCGCGCCAACACGCTGCGCACCATTGCGTTTGCAGCGCATTGCGCAGTAACGGTTCCCACCTGCCAAGGCCAGCGCGGCCACCCGGTGCGGTTTGATGCAAGCCTCAAGGATGAATTGCTAAATTTTAAGGGAAATAAGGGTGCAGCCCAATTGATACGGGCGCAAGCAGCTATCAGTCTGGTAGCAGAAATTGATGTGGATGACGTCGGTTGCATCTTCGACATCGACACGCTTGACGACTTGCGGCGCGCTGAGGCGTTGCTGGATGGCCGCTTAATCTGAAGCGTTCACGCGCTTGAGCAGAGCGCCGAGGGCGCGGTCATGAATGCCGACGCTGCGCAGGCTGTCGTATGTTTTTTGGGCGTAGTCGCGCGTGGTGCCGTAGCGGCCTGACGCTTCGGCAAATATCCTCAGGTAGACGTCATGCGGCAGCTCCCCGGTGTGGTCGGGGCTGGTTTTTGACAGCGTAAAGGCCAGCGCCTTGACAGCAGTTTTTTGACCGTTGTGCATGGTTTGGCAAAGCAGCCATTTTGGGTCATACACGGCGTTGGGCATTTCGCGCTCCCACAGGGGCACCAGCGCTGCAGCAACTTTTGCGCGTGGAATGCGAAACACCATACCCTTACAACTGCCGCCCGGCAGCAGGCCGAACACCAGGCCAGGGCACTGCGGGGAGCCCCGGTTGTAGGTGCTCCACATTTTCAAGGCGCGGTGGTAACCACGGGCGGTAGCAAAGCGCTGTTCGGCAAATGCGAATTCTGGCCGCCAGATCAACGAGGCGTAACCAAAAATCCATAAATCGGTTTTGCCGCCCCATTGCGCCATGGTGGCTTCAAGCGAATGCGCTGGATTGGCTGGCTGGATTTGGGTCTGTAATGTCACAGACACACTTTACAAGGCATGCAGTTAAAAAACGGTTCCACGCCATGTTTTCTCAAGACGATGACAACCAGCAAGGTTTTATTTTGGCGTTCGTGTTTGGCGTAGTGGCTTTGGTGATCGCCGCGGTCATCGGTGTCGGCATTTACCAGCACGGCAAGGCGTCAAAGCCAGCTGCTGCCGGTGTTGCTGCGGCAAGTGCAGCGCCAGCGATTTCGCCTGCGCCGACCGCAGCTGGTACGGCCCAATCGGCAATGGACGCGGCCAGTGTCAAGGTTGAAAACGGTGTGGTGAAGTTTTACTTTGCCACTGGCAAGTCTGACCTTGCTGCCGGGGCGCCGGATGCCTTGGCTGACGTGATCAAAGGCGCCAAAGCTGGCCGCAAGCTGGTGATTTCTGGTTACCACGATGCTACCGGTAGTGCGGCAGCAAACGCAGAATTGGCCAGGCAGCGTGCCTTTGCGGTGCGCGACGCTTTAAATGCAGCGGGTGTTGATGTGGCCAGCATGGAACTCAAGAAGCCGGAGCAAATGACCGCCAGCGGCAGCGACGCCGAGGCGCGCCGCGTCGAAGTCGCGATTCAATAACGCCTACTGCCGCGCGGGGGCGTGGCCGGCAAGGCAGGCGATGGGGTTTGGTACCGGTTTGGTAACCAAAAACACATTTATCGCGTGTCAGTGCAGTTACCATGCGGTGTGTAACTAAATTACAAACCGACTGACCCACCCACTTTTTGAAAGGTACCCGCTATGGCTACCTCGCTTCCTGCAAATGATGCGCAAGTAACGCTCAACCCCGTTGTTGCGCGGGTCACTGCCCGAATCCTTGAACGCAGCCGGACCAGGCGCAGCGCCTACCTGGCACAAATCAACGCGGCCGCTACACGAGCCAGAAGCGCTGACCGCATGGGTTGTGCCAATCTGGCCCACGCAGTAGCTGGCGCACCGATTGATGACCGCTTCAAAATCGTCGCCGAACATGTGCCTAACATCGGCATCGTGACAGCGTACAACGACATGCTGTCAGCGCACACGCCAATGCAGCCGTACCCCGATCTGATCAAAGCTGAAGCACGCAAGATGGGTGCCACAGCGCAGGTCGCAGGCGGCGTTCCCGCCATGTGCGATGGCGTGACGCAGGGCACAGCGGGCATGGAGCTCAGCCTGTTCAGCCGCGACGTGATTGCCATGGCGACCGCAGTAGCGCTGTCCCACGACATGTTTGATGCTGCGCTCATGCTGGGCGTGTGCGACAAAATTGTGCCGGGCCTTTTGATTGGCGCGCTGCATTTTGGACACTTGCCCACCGTGTTTGTACCCGCGGGGCCGATGCCGTCAGGCATTCCAAACAAAGAAAAAGCTGCAGTGCGCGAACTTGCCGCGCAAGGCTTGGTGGGCCGCCCGGAGCTTTTGGCATCTGAGATGAAGTCCTACCACGCGCCCGGTACCTGCACTTTCTACGGCACAGCCAACAGCAACCAGATGCTGCTGGAAGCGATGGGTTTGCATGTGCCAGGCACGGCGTTTGTGGCGCCCGGTGGCGACTTGCGCGACGAGCTGACCCGCGAATCGGCGCGCACGGTGCTTGGCATCATCAAGTCGAAAAGATATGCACCTATCGGCCACATCGTTGATGAGCGCGCGATCGTTAACGCCATGGTTGCGCTGCTTGCCACGGGCGGCTCCACCAACCATTTGATTCACTGGGTCGCGGTGGCGTATTCGGCGGGCATCACCATCGACTGGAACGACTTTTCAGACCTCTCAAGCGTGGTGCCAACGCTTACGCACGTGTACCCCAACGGCAGTGCCGATGTGAACCAGTTTCAAGCTGCGGGCGGCACGGGGCTGGTCATCAGGGAGCTTCTCAACGCCGGTTTCATGCATGCCGATGTGCTAACCGTGCGCAGTGCCGGCATACGTGAATACACGCGAGAGCCTTATTTAAGCGGCTCCACTCTGGCGTGGGCTGAAGCGCCTGATTCAAAAGACGAATCGATAGTGCGCAGCGCCGCCAAGCCGTTCAGCCTCACTGGCGGCTTGAAGCTGCTGCAGGGCAACCTGGGCCGCAGCGTCATCAAGGTGTCGAGCGTGCCAGACGACCGGCATGTGATCGAAGCTGCTGCGCGGGTATTTGATTCTCAGCAGGGCTTGCTCGATGCCTTTAACGCAGGCGAGCTTGAAAAAGATGTGATTTGCGTGGTGCGCTGGCAAGGCCCACAAGCCAACGGCATGCCCGAGCTGCACAAGCTCACGCCGCCACTGGCCGTGTTGCAAGGCAAGGGTTTTACCGTCGCGCTGGTCACGGATGGCCGCATGAGCGGCGCTTCAGGCAAAGTACCCGCCGCCATTCACGTATCTCCCGAAGCTGCAGCCGGTGGGCCGCTGGCCAAGGTGCGCGATGGCGATGTGATTCGACTGGACGCACTCACTGGCGACTTGAACGTGCTGGTAACGCCCGCCGAGTGGGCTATGCGGCCTGCAGCCACCATGCCAGGCGCGCTGCGGCAATCCGATGCCCACGGAATGGGCCGCGAACTCTTTACCCACATGCGCCGCAGCGCGCTTACCGCAGAAGAAGGCGCGTTGTCATGGATGTAACTCTCGACATCACAGGAAAACTCACCGCTCTGCAAGTGATGCTAGACGCGCCGGTCATCCCGGTGATTGTGCTCACCGATGTTGCACAAGCCGTACTGATGGCGCGCGCGCTGGTGGCAGGCGGCATTCGCATGCTGGAGGTCACGCTGCGCACGACACAAGCACTCGCGTGTATTGAAGCCATTGCCCGCGACGTTCCGGAGGCAGTAGTGGGCGCGGGCACCGTGCGCAGCCCACAAGATGCGCAAGCCAGCGCGATCGCTGGTGCGCGTTTTGCCGTCAGCCCCGGCTATACATCTGCCCTGGGGCAAGCGTGCCGCGACGTTGGCTTGCCGTTGCTCCCCGGAGTGGCGACCGGCAGTGAAATCATGATGGCGCAGGCCGATGGGTTGAGCGAACTCAAATTTTTCCCGGCCATGCAAGCAGGCGGGCCAGCCATGCTGAAAGCCTGGGGCGGCCCGTTCGGTGATGTGCGGTTTTGCCCGACCGGCGGCGTGAGTGCGGCCAATGCAGCAGACTTTTTATCACTGCCCAATGTGGCATGCGTTGGCGGGTCGTGGCTTACACCGGCTGACGCGCTGGCGCGAGGCAACTGGGCGCAGGTCACCGCGCTGGCTTTTCAGGCAAGCCGCCTGCAGCGCGTTTGATTTATAAAGAAAACGCGCTTTAGCCAATAGATATGGGCGCAAATAGCTATTTAATAAATAGCAAATAAATAGCAAATAAATAGCAAATGAACAGCAGCCCGTAGCGCGGCAGTTATCGCAAACCAGCCCCAGCGCCGCCTTCGGCGCGCTGAATCAGTTCAATCTTGTAGCCGTCCGGATCGGTGACAAATGCAATCACGGTTGAGCCGCCTTTAACCGGCCCCGCTTCGCGTGTGACATTGCCACCGGCGGCCCTGATTTTTCCAACTGCTGCGTAAGCGTCAGGCACGCCCAGCGCTATGTGTCCATAAGCCGTACCCATGTCGTAGCTTTCGGTGCCGTGGTTGTACGTCAGCTCGATTTCGGCTTGCGCCGGGTTGCCTTCGTAGCCTACAAAGGCCAGGCTGTACTTGTACTCGGGATTTTCAGAGCGGCGTAAAAGCGTCATGCCCAAAACACCAGTGTAAAAATCGATCGAGCGTTGGAGGTTGCCAACCCGGAGCATAGTGTGGAGTAATCGCATTCCGTAATTATGCGACGACTCCACCGCGTTTGCCTCAGCCCAAGTTGAGTTCTTTGTGCTCTCCCAAGTCTTTTGGCGGCTCACCCGTGATGGCTGCCTTGGCCATGATGAAGAGCTGTGTCATTTTGCTTTCGGTCACGTTCCAGAATTCGGCATGGCCAATTTCTACAGCCAGCAAGGCCAGGTCAGGGTCGGTTGCGCCGCCCGGAAACCACGCTTTAGCAAACGGCGTAAAAAAATAGTCTTTTTTGGTTTGGTCTTCAATAACTGCGGCTACACCCGAAACTGAAACGTATCGGTCATCTCCTGGGTGCGCGTAAGACACATTCACATTCGGCTCGTGCCCCACGCAGCTCGCGATCTCGCTTTTACGGGAGATAAAAAAGTAAAGCTGCGAGCCTTCGTCGCCTGCTTTGTTCTGGGTGGTTAAAGGCGCGCTGTGCAAAGCCCCATCGGTGTGGCGGTGCGTGAACATTGCGAACTTGATGCCGTCAATCAAAGTCCACAAGGTTTTTTCATCAGTAGTTTTGGTCATGGTTTTTCCGTAAGTTGAACATTTCGCCAAGCTGTTTCAGCTCAATATTCACTTTAAATGGGTACGGTAGTGCGCAGCATCGGTTGGAAAGGCAAAAGCCTGTCAGTCAACGACTACAAATTGCCGTGATGTGACCCGCTACAAGCAAAAGCACGCCAAAATGAATGGATCGCCAAACCCAATTACATCAACGCACCGCCAGCGTTTGATCAGGAGCCAGCCATGACAGCAGCACACGCTTTTTCGTCAACTCTCACGCCTTTTAAAACTGTGTCGGGCAAAGCGGGCAAGTTTTACTCACTGCCCAAGCTGGCCAGGCAGTACCCGAACGTCAAGCGCCTGCCGATTTCCCTGCGCATCGTGCTCGAGTCCGTGCTGCGCAATTGCGATGGCAAGCGCATCACCCAGCAACATATTGAAGAGCTCGCCAACTGGAAGCCCAATGCTGCGCGCACGCAAGAGATTCCGTTTGTTGTCTCGCGCGTGGTGCTGCAAGACTTCACTGGCGTGCCGTTGCTGGCTGACCTGGCCGCCATGCGCAGCGTGGCTGTCAAACTGGGCAAAAATCCAAAGTTGATTGAACCGCTGGTGCCAGTTGACTTGGTGGTGGACCATTCCATCATGGTGGATTTTTATGGCCAAAAAAATTCAATGGACCTGAACATGAAACTGGAATTCAAGCGCAACAACGAGCGCTACCAGTTCATGAAATGGGGCATGCAGGCGTTTGATACTTTTGGCGTGGTACCACCGGGCTTTGGCATCGTTCACCAGGTTAATTTGGAATACCTGGCGCGCGGTGTTCACAAAACAAAAGACGGCGTGTACTACCCCGATTCACTCGTCGGCACCGACAGCCACACCACCATGATCAACGGCATTGGCGTGGTGGCCTGGGGCGTGGGCGGTATTGAGGCTGAAGCTGCCATGCTGGGCCAGCCAGTGTATTTTTTAACGCCCGATGTGGTCGGTTTTGAGTTGACCGGCAAACTGCGCGAAGGCGTGACTGCGACTGACCTGGTGCTGCGCGTGACCGAGCAGTTGCGCAAAGAGAAAGTTGTCGGCAAGTTCGTAGAGTTTTTCGGCGAAGGCACCCGCACCCTGAGCCTGCCAGACCGCGCCACCATCGGCAACATGGCTCCCGAGTACGGCGCAACGATGGGCTTTTTCCCCGTCGATGACAAAACGCTGGATTACTTTGAAGGCACAGGCCGCACCAAAGCCGAGATTGAAGCGTTTGCCGCGTACTTCAAGGCGCAAGGTTTGTTCGGGGTTACCAATGCAGGCGACATTGATTATTCGCAAGTCGTCAAGCTGAACTTGGGCGACGTCACACCTAGCGTGGCTGGCCCCAAGCGCCCGCAAGACCGGATTGAGCTGGGCAATGTGGCCGCGCAATTTGCGTCGCTCTACAGCCAGCCAATTTCTGAGAACGGCTTCAACCAACCCGCCGCCATGCTGGCCACGCGCCACTTGCTGCGCCACACCGACAACGATCGCGCCGACACGCTGCCCGGTGCGCCGCCCACTCCACTGGGTGCGCCCCGCATGGTGGCTGAGCTGGAAGGCAACCGCCCAACCCTTGCAACTGCGCATTCCGATACAGCGACGTCCGCAAGCAAACCAGCAGGCATTTCAATTGGCAATGGCGACGTGCTGATTGCAGCGATTACCAGTTGCACCAACACGTCAAATCCCAGCGTGCTGCTGGCGGCGGGACTGTTGGCTAAAAAAGCCGTAGAAGCGGGGCTGACAGTGCAGCCACATATCAAAACATCGCTGGCTCCGGGCTCACGCATCGTGACCGAGTACTTGACAGAAACGGGCCTGCTGCCTTACCTGGAAAAGCTAGGCTTTGCGCTGGCCGGCTATGGCTGTACCACCTGCATCGGCAACAGCGGTCCGCTGCCCGATGCCATCAGCGCGGCGATCGACAGCGGCAAGCTGGTGGTGACCGCGGTACTGAGCGGCAATCGCAACTTCGAGGGTCGCGTCAATCCGCAGACGCGTTTCAACTATCTCGCCAGCCCGCCGCTGGTGGTGGCCTACGCACTCGCCGGCCGCATGGACATTGACTTCGCCACCGAGCCGCTGGGCATCGGCGATCGCGGGCCGGTATACCTGAAGGACATCTGGCCATCGCTGCCGGACGTGGAACGCGAGGTGCTCGCGAGCGTGAAGCGCGAGCAGTTCGAGAAGGAGTACAGCGCCGTATTCGAAGGCGACCAGCAGTGGCGTGACCTGCCGACGCCTGTGGGCGAGACGTACACGTGGGACGAGAACAGCACGTACGTGGCGCTGCCGCCGTACTTCGCCGGCATGACGGCGATCGATTTCAGCCTCGCCAACCCCTATGTCGTGGTCGGGCTGCTGTTCGGCGGGCTGCTGCCCTTCCTGTTCGGCGGCATGTCGATGATGGCCGTGGGCCGCGCGGCGGAAGCGGTCGTTGAGGAGGTGCGTCGCCAGTTCCGCGAGAACCCCGGCATCATGACCTATGAGGTCAAGCCGGAGTACGGCCGGGCCGTCGACATCCTGACCAAGGCCGCGATCAAGGAGATGATCGTGCCGTCCCTGCTGCCGGTGCTGTCGCCGATCGTGCTGTTCGTGGCGGTACTGTCGATCT
>ENA-OFCE01000302-OFCE01000302.1-metagenomes-genome-assembly--contig:-NODE-302-length-33356-cov-5.425813_pt1 | contig 33356 bp, 32 predicted proteins | sample MGYA00153388_OFCE01 | MGnify analysis MGYA00153388 | reverse complement strand
CGCGCCGGCAACGTCATCATGCACGGCAAAGACCCGATGGTGGTTCTAAAAACCGAATACAGCCGGGGCGGCCGCAACTCAGCCACCGTGCGCATGAAGCTTAAAAGCCTGATTGGCAGCTTTGGCACTGAGAATGTGTTCAAAGCCGACGACAAAGTAGACCAGGTCATTCTCGACAAAAAAGACTGCACTTACTCTTACTTTGCTGACCCCATGTACATCTGCATGGACAGCGAATACAACCAGTATGAAGTCGAAGCCGAAAACATGGGCGACTCGCTGAACTACCTGCAAGACGGCATGGAACTTGAAGTCGTTTTTTATGACGGCAAGGCCATATCCGTTGAAGTACCAACCAGCGTTGAGCGCGAAATCACCTGGACCGAGCCCGCTGTAAAAGGCGACACATCAGGCAAAGTTTTGAAGCCCGCCAAAATTGCCACTGGGTTTGAGATCGGTGTGCCGATTTTTGTAGCGCAAGGCGATGTGGTGGAAATTGACACCCGCACTGGTGAATACCGCAAGCGGGTCTAAGAGACGCCCGCCAGGAACACCACAACAAAAAAGGGCTCCACTGGAGCCCTTTCAGCTTTTTATGCATTGCGCAAGAACCGGAACAGCAACATGGAACAAACACAAGACCTGACCAGCGATGTATCTGCCAGCCGCCTGGCCAATGCCTGGGCCGAACTGCAAGCGCATGCGCGAGACGGCTCGGCGCTGGACTCAGACGCCTACCGCCTGGCCTTTGCTGATCCTGAATTTTTGCTGCGCCGAGAGACGCGGGGCATCCGCTTTCAGCTGGAGATGCTCAAGCCCGATTTGGGCCAAAGCGAGCAAGGCATTGAGAGCACGGTTGTAGTTTTTGGCAGCGCACGCTTTCCCGCACCAGAAACTGCCGCCGCATCTCTGGCTGCTGCCAACGCAAATTTGGCCCACACAAAAACGGGCGACAGCCTTGATGCAACACGTGATGCTGAAAACGCGGTGCAACTTGCGCAGCGCCACATGCGCAACGCCTACTACTACGACCAGGCACGCTTGTTTGCGCGGCTGGTTGCGGACTACAGCAGCAAGTTGCCGCAGAAAGATCAGCTCTTTATCTGCACTGGCGGCGGCCCGGGAATCATGGAAGCGGCCAACCGCGGCGCGCATGAGGTCGGTGCGCCAACGGTGGGGCTCAACATTGTTTTGCCGCACGAGCAATCTGGCAACAAATACATTACGCCGTCGCTCAATTTCAAGTTTCACTATTTCGCGCTGCGCAAAATGCATTTCATGATGCGCGCCAAAGCGCTGGTGGCCTTCCCGGGTGGATTTGGCACGCTTGATGAATTGTTTGAAGTGGTCACGCTTATCCAGACCGGAAAAGCCAAAGCACTGCCGATTGTTTTATTTGGTTCCGACTATTGGAAGCGCCTCATTAATTTTGATGTGCTGATCGAAGAAGGCGCAATTTCGCCGGATGACGTCAAACTGGTCCAGTATGTGGATGAGCCGCAGGCCGCGTGGGATTACATCAAGGCGTTTTACAAGCTCTGATTGGGTTTAGTCAGGGGTTTAGTCAGGATCTAGCCGCCAGGCTGCGCGAGCGCCTAGCCCGACCACCGCGCCGGTTGCCCAGAACACCATTGCAACACCCGCCACAGCTCCTGCCGAGCCAAACAAAATAGGCATGGCCACGCTGGATGCGTTGATCACCATCAACCGCAACCCCAACGCCTCTCCGTGCCGGGCTGCGGGTGTGATCTGGTGCAACATGCTCATAATCATCGGCTGCACCGTGCCTAGAGAAAAACCCAGCAATATCGAGCACAGGCCCATCGCCAGCGCAGAGGGCATCAATGGATAAACAGCAAACAATGTGGCTGTTGCCAGCATGGCCACCACCAGCACTTTCCATTCACGCAAATGCGAAGCCAGCAGCGGCATCACCAGCCTGATAGCGGCTGCAGCCAATGCAAACGCACCCAAAATAGAGCCGATCACCGACGCGCTGATGCCGCGCTCAAACCCCAGCACCGGCACAACAAAGGTATGCACATCCCAGCAAGACGACAAAAACCAGTTCACCAACATTAATCTACGAAACTTCGGCTTGCGTAGCAGGTCCCAGGTCTTGGGTTGCCCTGCATCTGTTGTTGCAACAACAGGCGGCAACTCACGCGTGCCCTGCACCAAAAGCCAAGTGGCTATCGGCAGCACTGCCATCAACAAGAATGCTGCGCGGTAGCCCCACAAGCTGCCCGCTGCTGGCCCCGCATGGTCAATCAACAACCCGGCCGAAAAGGGCCCGACAAAATTCGACGCGGCCGGGCCAATTGACAGCCAGCTGAACACTTGCCGCAGTTGCGTAGCGCCATTGGCGGCGCGGCCGACATGGCGCTGCAATGAGATAACCGCAGCACCCGTTGCGCCGCCCGTCAGCAGCGCTGAAAAACACAGGACAGGAAACACCGGGAAAGCCACCGCCAGGCCAGCACCCGTGCTAGCCGCAAGCACACTGAAGCCGACTGGCCGCTTCAAACCATTGCGGTCCGCAAAGCGCCCTGCAGGCAGGGCTAAAAAAACCTGGGTAACTGAAAACAGTGCCAGCAACACGCCCACCGCAGCGGGGCTGTAGCCCTGCTGCAAGGCCAGCAGCGGCGCCGCCATGCGTGTGCCCGCCATGCAGGCGTGCAAGCAAACTTGCGCGAGGATCAGGCGCGCCAACTCAGTCGACATACAGGCCAGTCAGAATCAATCGAGCTCTTTGTCCAGCGGAATCAGCTTGGCTGAATCCAGCTCAGGCAGTGCCTCAACATTACGCAATGCCTTGCCCATCACGCGGCTGCGCTGCTCGGCGCTGCTGACTGTATTAAGCATGGTTTCAGCATTCGATTTGATTTTGGCCAGCACATCGCCAAATTTTCCGAACTCGGTTTTCACAGCGCCTAATACTTGCCACACTTCACTGGAGCGTTTTTCGAGCGCGAGTGTTCTGAAGCCCATTTGCAGCGAATTAAGCATGGCCAGCAAAGTGGTGGGCCCAGCTAGCGTAATGCGGTGGTCGCGGCTCAAACTCTCCATCAAGCCGGGGCGGCGCAGCACCTCGGCATACAAGCCCTCTGTCGGTAAAAATAAAATGGCGAAGTCGGTGGTGTGCGGCGGCGCAATGTATTTTTCACCGATCGATCTGGCCTCTAGGCGAATCCGCGCTTCAAGCGCTCTGCCTGCTGCATCTGCGCCGGCCACGTCAGCACGCTGCTGCGCGTCGAGCAAGCGCTCGTAGTCTTCATTCGGAAATTTAGCGTCAATTGGCAACCACAGCGGTACGCCAGAGTCAGAGCGGCCCGGTAGCTTGATGGCGAAGTCAACGGTGTTTTTGCTGCCGGGTTGCGTCGCAACTTGCGCAGCGTATTGGTCAACCGTAAAAACTTGCTCAAGCAGCGCCGCCAATTGCGCTTCGCCAAAAATACCGCGTGTTTTCACGTTGGTCAGCAGGTGCTTCAGGTCACCCACGCCTTGGGCCAGGGTTTGCATTTCGCCCAAGCCTTTGTGAACTTGCTCCAAGCGGTCAGCGACTTGCTTGAAGCTTTCGCCCAAGCGCGTTTCCAGCGTATTTTGTAATTTTTCGTCCACGGTTTTGCGCATTTCGTCCAGCTTGGCCGAGTTGGTGGCTTGCAGTTGCGCAAGCTGCTGTTCAAGCGTTTCACGCACCTCGCCCATGCGGCGGGCGTTAGATTCACTGACCGATTGCAGTTGCGTGGTGAGCGTGTCAGACAACGTTTTTTGCAGCAACGCTAACTGCTGGCCGAAAGCGTCGATTTGTGCATTCTGCGCCGTGATCGCTCCCAGACTTTGCTGCAGCAGCGTTTGTTGAAAGATGGCGAAAGTAGCGCCCAGCTCTTGCCGGTTGGCCCGGCCGTTTTCCAAAATTTCGCGGCGCAACTCACGCTCGGTTTTCTCGTTGCTTGTAGAGATGCCCTGCAGCAGCTCCGTTCGACCAGAATCTGGGGCTTTGCGCAGCAGCAGCCAGGCCAGCAGCGCTGCATTGACAACAAGAACACAAACGATCACCCAAAATTCTGTAGAAGACATGCTATTTAGTTAGGAGCTGCTTGCGCCCTATTTATGGGCGTCAAGGGCTTGTTTGATGTAAAAAAAGCAATCAGGTTGTCAGCCGCCAGGTTGGCCATGGCCAAACGCGTTGGCAGCGTGGCGCTGGCAATGTGCGGGGTCAGCACCACGTTGGGCACCGTCAACAATTCAGGATGCACTGCGGGCTCGCCTTCAAACACGTCCAGCCCCGCAGCCGCAATGCGTTTTTCACGCAGCGCCACCGCCAGCGCCGCGTCATCAACAATGCCGCCGCGCGCAATGTTGACTAGCGTTGCCGTCGGCTTCATCAGCGCCAGCTCTGCAGCACCAATCGTGTGGTGCGACTCGGGTGAATAAGGCACCACCAGCACCACGTGGTCAGCCGTTTGCAGCAGCTCGGTTTTACTGACATAGCGGGCTTTGCTTTGGGCTTCCAGTTCGCTACTTAGTTTCGAGCGGTTGTGATAAATCACCTTCATGCCAAAACCATGCGCGCCGCGCTTGGCGATGCCTTGACCAATTCGGCCCATCCCCAAAATGCCCAGCGTACTGCCATGAATATCGCTGCCCGCAAACATGTCGTAGCTCCACTTTTTCCACAAGCCAGCTCGCAGGTAATGCTCACTTTCTGTGATGCGCCTGGCCGTGGCCATCAGCAACGCAAAGCCAAAGTCGGCCGTGGTTTCAGTCAATACATCAGGTGCGTTGGTGGCCTGCACGCCTGCTGCAGTCATGGCGGGCACATCAAAGTTGTTGTAGCCGACCGCCATGTTGGCGCATATTTTCAAGTCTGGGCAGGCAGCCATCACCTCAGCGTCAATGCGCTCGCCACCAGTGGTCAATACGCCATATTTACCGCGTAACTTTTCGATCAATTGCGCTTTGCTGGGCACGTCATCGAGCTGATTGGATTCAACCTCAAAGTGCTGCTTCAGGCGATCAATGACCTCTGGGAAGATGGCGCGGGCGATAAGGATTTTTGGTTTTGTCATAAAGGTCTATTTGAACCAGATAAAAGTCATAGTGATAAAAAGCGGAGTCAAAATTGCGCCTGACCAAGCCATATAGCCAAAAAAGCTGGGCATTTTCACGCCGCGATCTTCCGCCACAGCCTTGACCATCAAATTAGGGGCATTGCCAATGTAGGTCATGGCGCCCATAAACACCGCACCGCCAGAGATTGCCGCCAAGGTGGGCGCAAGCGTGGTCATCAGCACTTGCGCATCGCCGCCTGCGGTATTGAAGAAAACCAGGTACGTCGGCGCGTTGTCTAAAAAGGCCGACAAAATGCCAGTGGCCCAAAAATACATCGCAGGATCAGGTGAGCCGTCGGCGCGGGTAATGCTTGTCAACACCATGGTGAACGGGCCGTCCACACCAGCTTTCAACATGACAATCACCGGGATGATCGTCAGGAAAATACCAATAAACAGCTTAGCCACCTCGAGCATGGGTGCCCAGGAAAACTGGTTGCTTTCATGAACGCTTTTTGCTGTGATGCCGAGCGAGACCAGCGTGATGACCAACAAACCAGCATCGCGAACGATGCCGGGCAAACCAACAACCGTGCCCGCTACATCAAACGCTACTGATGTCTTCCAGACGCCGCTCATCAGCACCAGGCCTGCGACTGCGCCCAGCAGCCAAAAGTTGGCAGCACCATCAAAACCCAGGCGGGGAGCGTCCGGTGTCGGGTCAAAAGGTAAAACGCCTTCTTTCCTGAAATAAAAGTTGTCGACCACGTAAAAAATAAGCAGCAAGCTGACCACCATAAAAACGGTTTCAGGAAATATGTAGCGCGCTGTCCAGAAAAAATCAACACCCTTCAAAAATCCCAAAAACAATGGCGGGTCTCCCAGTGGGGTGAGCGAGCCGCCCACGTTGCTGACCAGGAAAATAAAAAATACCACTAGATGGGCTTTGTATCGGCGGTTGTCATTAGCGCGAATCAGCGGGCGAATGAGCAGCATGGATGCACCGGTGGTACCCATAAAGCTGGCCAGCACCACCCCAATCATCAATATGCCGCAATTAAGCGCAGGGCTACCGTGCAAGTTGCCGCGAATATAAATACCACCGGCTACCGTGTATAGCGCAGTCAGCAAAATAATGAAGGGGATGTACTCCGCCAGCAGCGCATGTACCAAACCTGCTCCAGCCGCTTGAACGCCGTAGACATACGTAAACGGCAGAAAAAATGCCAGCGTCCAGGCGGCAGAAATTTTGCCAAAATGGTGGTGCCAGAACGCCGGTACCAGCAGCGGCATCAGTGCTATTGACAGCAGCAAACCAGCGAACGGAATGGCCCACACCAAGCCAAGTTGCGAGCCATCAAAATCGGCCGCAGCAGCAAAACCTGGTGATGCAGCGAGCAGCAGCAACGCTGCAGCACGTACGGTTGCAGAAAAGCCAGAAGTTTTCATAATTGTTTGCTGGCCCTGGCTTTGAATCAAGCAATCTCAAACACTTGGCGCAGATACGCCAAATACTTTTCGTCCTCACACATATTCTTCGATGGCGTGTCTGACAACTTGGCCACAGGCTGCCCATTGCACTGCACCATCTTGATGACGATTTGCAGCGGCTCGTAACCCAAATCGTTGGTTAGGTTGGTGCCAATGCCAAACGCCAATTGGCAGCGACCGCAAAACTGCTGGTACAGCTCAATCGTGCGCGGCACGGTCAGGCCATCGCTAAAAATCAGCGTTTTGGTTTTTGGGTCAACACGGTTTTTGTTGTAGTGCGCAATCATGCGCTCACCCCAGTGAAAAGGGTCACCACTATCGTGGCGCGCGCCATCGAACAGCTTGCAAAAAAACATGTCAAAGTCGCGCAGAAAAGCACTCATGCCGTATACGTCAGACAGCGCTATGCCCAAGTCGCCCCGGTATTCTTTGGCCCAGGACTCGAAGGCAAAAACCTGGCTGTCCCTGAGACGGGGCCCAAGGGCCTGGCAGGCCTGCAAGTACTCGTGCGCCATCGTGCCCAGCGGCGTCAGGCCGAGCTTCATCGCAAACAGCACGTTGCTGGTGCCGGCAAATTGCCCAGTTTGGCGGGTGCCCAATCGGGTGCTAAGCGTTCGCAGCACTTCCTCATGCCAGGATTTGCCAAAGCGGCGGCGCGTGCCGTAGTCAGCAATCTTCAACGCGCTCAAACCATCGGCCTGCAACTGGCCGATTTTGGTGTCCAGTCGCTTGCGACCTTCGGCAACATCAGGCTGCTTTTGCGTATTGCGAAAGTACACCTCGTTGATGATGGCCAACACCGGGATTTCAAACAAAATCGTGTGCAGCCATGGCCCTTTGATGGAAACTTCAATCTCACCCGTGGCCAGCGCGGTAACTTCGACGTACTTTTCGTTCAGCTTGAAAATGCCCAAAAAGTCGACGAAGTCGCTTTTGATAAACCGCATGGCTTTAAGGTAGGCAAGCTCCGCATCTTGAAACCGCAAGCTGCACAAAGCGCGAATTTCTTGGCGAATTTCATTGACATACGGTGCCAGTACGCCCTTGTTCCGGCATTTAAATCGGTATTCGACTTCAGCCCCGGGAAACTGGTGCAGCACCACCTGCATCATGGTGAACTTGTACAGATCGGTGTCTAGGAGGCTCGTAATGATCATGGGCACTTCGATAAATTCATTTTTAGGGCGAATTGCGGCACTGAGCATCAGCAAATTTGTGGCATTCGGCGGTGCCTATCCTCATGCACACAAGTGCGCGCCCAGGTCCTGCGCTCCACGCGCCTAACACTCCATCCCAAAAACCTGAATTTCTTGAAGCGCCCACTGTTCCGGCATGCAATATTGTTTTACCCCAGAAAATCCACCTCAAACAGCAGCGTTGCGTTCGGCGGAATCACACCGCCAGCGCCGCGTGCGCCGTAACCCAGCTCGCTTGGGATCACCAAGCGGCGCGTGCCACCAACGGACATGCCCTGTACGCCTTCGTCCCAACCTTTGATGACCTGCCCCGCACCAAGCGAGAACTGAAACGGCTGGCCACGGTCTTTGCTGGAATCAAATTTAGCGCCCTGCACGCCATCATTAAAAAGCCAGCCGGTGTAATGCACGCTCACGTTTTGGCCAGCTTTGGCGATGGAACCGGTGCCTAAAACGGTGTCTTCAAACTGCAGGCCGGATGGGTTGGTGGTCAGTGGCATAGGTATTTCAATTCAAAAAATGGAGTTGTACAGCGAAAATCTTTGACTGTACTCTCAACCCGACCTGCGGCTGCACAAGGATGGTTGCAGCGCTACACAAACCTATTCCAGCCAGGTCACAAACCCGCTGGAACGCACCCGCGGCGTGCGAAACGTGTTGACCAAGGCTGAGTCGTCAGCAAAGCCGAGCGCCATCCCGCACACCAGCATATCGCCGTGGGCCGCGCCAACTTCCGGCAAGATGACTTTGGCAAAGCGGTTCCACGCGGCCTGCGGGCAGGTGTGCAGTCCATGCCCCCGCGCACAGACCATGATGTTTTGTAAAAACATACCGTAGTCGATAAGTGAGCCGCGCTCTAGCGTGCTGTCAAGCGTGAAGATCAAACCCACTGGGGCGTCAAAAAAAGTGAAATTGCGCTGTTGTTGCGCGTGCATGGCGTCTTTGTCTGCCTTGCCTATTCCGAGCAGGTTGTACAGGCCCCAGCCGTTTTCGCGGCGGCGCTCAATGTATGGCGAAGTCCACTTTTCGGGGTAGTAGTTGTAGGCCTCCTTGAACTCAACGGCCAGTTCTGGATTGGCACGCAGCCCGTCGTGCGCGGCACAGACTTTTGCGCACAGGCTCCTCAGCGCCGCTTCTTGCAACACCGCTACTTTCCATGGTTGGGTGTTGGTGCCCGACGGCGCACGGCTCGCGACTTCAAGGATGTGCCTGATGGTTTCGTGCGGCACAGGCGTGGGTAAAAACTGCCGTATCGACTGGCGGGACTCAATGGCTTGATCGACCGGGTGGTTTGAAAAAAGTAGGGTCACGCAAAGTGCTCCAATAAAAGATGTTTTACCTGTTTGACTTCATTGACTTCATCGACTTCGTTGACTCTACTTGGCAAGACCTTCGTGAATCCAGGCCCAGCCGGTAAACTTCAAAAACACATCGCTTGCCATCTCTGCCAATATGCAAGCGCTACCCGGTAGGTGTTCAGCTGCACCTGCACCGTTTCATCGATGTTGACGCCGTAACCACCGGCCATACAAAAGGCCAGCGGTATGCGCTTTTGAAAAGCCCAATCGAACACGCGGCGGTCACGCGCTTCCAGGCCGTCGAAGCTGAGCTTTAGGCGGCCCAGACGGTCGCCCTCAAAAGGATCAGCCCCTGCAAGGTACAGGACCAGGCCCGGCTTGAAGCACCTGTCCAACCCATCAAGTGCCTGCTCAAGCGCTTGCAGATAGGGTACGTCCGTGCAGCCGTCAGGCAGCTCGATATCGAGGCAGCTGGCCTCTTTGCGAAACGGAAAATTCTTTTCTCCGTGCAGCGACAACGTGAACACACTGGCGTCGCCGGCAAAAATACTGGCGGTGCCGTTGCCTTGGTGAACATCCAGGTCAATGATGGCGACCCGCAGCGGCTGCCGATTGATTCTTGCCCACTCCGCCTGCATCAGGCGCGCGGCCACCGCTACGTCGTTGAACACGCAAAACCCGCCGCCTTTGTATGCGTACGCGTGGTGCGTGCCGCCTGCCATATTGGCGGCAATGCCTGCGCCGCTCATTGCCAAGCGCGCGGCAGCAACCGTAGCACCCACTGAGCGCCGGGCGCGTTCAACCATGGCAAGGCTCCACGGAAAGCCGATTTCGCGCTGCAGTTGCGCTTCAAGCGTGCCGTGGGTGATCGCATCAATATAGCCCGGCGTGTGCGCCAACGCCAGCTCGCCATCGGTGGCCGAGGGCGCTTGCGCGAGCGCAACTGCAGGTAACTCTTGCACTACCCGACCACGCAGCAAGGAGTACTTGGCCATCGGAAAACGGTGGCCCTCCGGAAGCGGTAATACGAAGTTGTCGGCGTAGAAGGCTTGCAAAACGGTTGATGCGAATAACTAAAAACTGATTCGTTCAATTGTGACTCACGGGTCATGAATTGGTAGCCGCCACTAAAATGGTGCGGTGCAGCAAAATTGACCCCCAAGCCTCTTGCGTTCTCGCGGGTTATCCCTATAATTACTTTTATGTTGCAGTGCAGCAATCCAATAAGTGATTTGCAAAGCAACAGTTTTTGATCGCTTTTTAACTGTCTTTTTAACTACTATTTACTGGAGATTAATTATGCTGACTGCTGAACAACTCATGGCTTCCCACAAAGCCAACATCGAAACACTGTTTGGTTTGACCCACAAGGCCTTTGAAGGCGTTGAAAAACTGGTTGAGCTGAACGTGCAAGCCACCAAGGCCGCACTGGCTGAAACCGCCAACCATGCACAAGCCGTGATGGGCGTAAAAGACGCGCAGGAACTGATGGCACTGCAAGCAGGCATGTTGCAGCCCTTGGCTGAAAAAACCGCTGCTTACAGCCGCCATTTGTATGACATCGCATCTGCCGCTGGTGCAGACATCGGCAAGACGTTTGAAGCCCAAACCGCTGAAGCGCAACAGAAGGTCATGGGCCTCGTTGACAGCGCAACCAAGAACGCACCGGCAGGTTCAGAGACCGCAGTTGCTGTGATGAAAAGCGCAGTGGCTGCTGCCAACAACGCATTCGAGTCGATGCAAAAAGCCGTGAAGCAAGCCAGCGACATGGCTGAAAGCAACTTCAACACCGCGGCTGCTACCGTCACCAGCGCTGCTAAAACGGTTGCCAAAAAACGTTAATTCGCAGCCTTTCCGCCAGCAAAAAAGCCCAGTCTGTTGACTGGGCTTTTTTTATGTCTGGTGCCCTCAGCACCCGCGGATTACCCCTTCGCAAGCGCATCTATTTTGTGGTTCAATTACGCCCTGAAACGGGACTGCCTGCATATATTTCCGACGTCAGGAAATTTTGGACTGCTCAAAAGATTGTTAGTCGAACAACTAAGGACACCCACATGGCGATAGCCACTCCACAACCGCGTCAGCTCGACGCCGCAACCAGCCACTTGAGCAACCCAGCACGGCCAGAACAGCTTGCCACTATTTCATACCGCAGCCGTGCAGTGCATCCTTTTTCGAAATCGCAGCTTTCGCGGTTGCTTGAATCGGCGAGGGAATACAACCGCGCCAACGGCCTGACCGGCTTGCTGGTGTACGACGAAGGCCGGTTTTTTCAATGGATTGAAGGCAGCCCGGAAAAGCTTTCAACAGTTTGGAACTCCATCCAGCAAGATCCCCGCCACACAGACATCCAGATTATGGGTAACCAAAGCGTCCCGCTGCGGTTTTTTGGCGACTGGGACATGCGGTTTTCAGTGCGCAAAAAAGCTGGCGTGTCGGCACCCGCTGAGTCGGCCGACGTGTCCCACGGCCTGGTTGACAACTTGTTTCGCCGACCACAAGGCTCGGCCGATATCGCAAACGACTTGCAAAATGAATATGCGCCAGCGGCCAACCAGGACAAAAGCACAAACGGCGCGCGCCACGTTAAGCCAGCGCTGCTCAATGCCGTAAAAACCATCGCGCTGCCGCAATTGTTTGCGCGCCACAATGCGCCGCAACAGTTGCTGGCGCCGGTAGATTTTCGGGTTGGTGAATTGGTGCACCGGCTAATGCTTGCAGATCCTGAATCATCGCAGGAGCTGACTGCACAGTTTTACGCTGAGACCCACTCCCTGCGCCAGCTTTGCACCCAGCTGCTTGAGCCCGCCGCGCGCGGCCTTGGCGACCTGTGGGGCACCGACGATTGCAGCGAAGTAGCTGTGTCGATTGGCCTGTCACGTCTGCAATCGTCCATGCGTGAAAGTGTGGCCGGCCTAGTGCCATCGGTGAGCGTGAACGCGCCGGCGGTGCTGATTGTTCCGCAGCCAGGCGAGATGCATTTGCTCAACGCCGTGCTGGACGCTGAATCACTTCACCAGCGCGGCTGGGCACCCCACGTCGAGTTTCCCGCGTCTAACACCCAACTGCAGAAAATGGTGTCCAACACCTGGTTTGATGCGCTGGATTTGACCCTGAGCACCGCTTTCACGCGGGACCACTGGATGCCACGCGTGGCTGAGACCATTGCACACGTGCGCAAGGCTTCACGCAACCCGGCGCTGGTGATCATCGTGGGTGGCCGCGGCTTCATCGAGTCCACGCAAACCGGGCGCAAGGTTGGCGCGGACTACAGCAGCCAGACCGCTTCGGACGTTGCGCCGCTGATTTTGCAGTCGCTGCGCAAGCTCAGCCCAAAATCGCCGAAATAACGCACATTTTTGAGTCTTTTAGAGTTATAGCCCAACAAATACGGGCGCAAGCAGCTACTAAGTTAATAGCATTCAAGTTAACCCCACAAGGACAGTCAGTAGCAACGCATCCCCACAGCATCACCGCGAAGCAGACAACGTAGCCAGCTTCGCCTTCAACGCCGGCAAAGCGGACAACATGGCGGCCCGACCTGCATCAATTGCGCGCTGGCGGGCTGAAAAGTCGGCGCTTTTTAGGCCCACGAGCGATGGCTTAACCAGCACATCAGCACCTGGCAATTCATACTGGTTGATGCTTTTGCCCATGATGGCAAAGGTCTGCAGCAAAATTTGTAGCGTACCGTCAGCGGTGTTGGCCTCGGGCGGATTTGAGATGTCGACCGCTACCACCACATCTGCGCCCATCTGCCGCGCAAAGCGCACTGGCACCGGCGACACCAAACCGCCGTCAACGTATTCACGGCCGTTGATCTTTACTGGCACAAACACCGCTGGCACGGCGCTCGACGCACGCACAGCGGTGCCAGTGTCGCCCCTTTGAAAAAGCACTGCGTTGCCATTGTTCAGATCGGTTGCGACGATCCCCAGCGGGATCACCATGTTTTCAATCAGCCGATTAGCCAGCAGCTCATTGACGTAGCGCGCCAGCGCCTCGCCCCTGAACATGCCGCGCCCCACCAGCGGCAGCATCCAGTCGGTAATGGCTACTTCTTCCATGCTCAACGCGGTTTGCTGCAACTGCGCGCTGGTTTTACCGCTCGCATACAGCGCTGCCACCAGACTGCCTGCGGAGGTGCCCACCACGATCTGCGGCTTAAGCCCAGCCTCTTCCAGCACCGCAATCACGCCAACATGGGCAAACCCACGCGCTGCACCGCCCCCAAGCGCAAGGCCAATCTTCAAGGGCCTGGGCGTTGACACGGGGCTGACCGCAGAAGGTGCATCTGCCGCCGGGGATTGGGTTTTGGTGGCACAACCTGAAATAAAACCTAAAAATAAAATTGCAAAGCAAATAAGAACTATTCGCGTTTGTATTAAGATCGGGGTTTCGTTCTTCAGCTTTCCATTTTTCAAGGTGTCATCCTCTATGTTCAAAAAAACTTCTTTGATAGCTGCTCTGGCTCTGAGCTTGACGGCCACTTTCGGCGTGCTTGGCACGGCCCATGCGCAAGACCAGGTGGTTAACCTGTATTCTGCCCGCCACTACCAGACCGATGAGGCGCTTTACGCCAACTTCACCAAAACCACTGGTATCAAGGTTAACCGGGTTGATGCAGATGACGCGGGCATCCTGGCGCGGCTCAAAGCCGAAGGCGCCGCATCACCGGCCGACGTGATTTTGCTGGTCGATGCAGCGCGCCTGACCAAAGGCGACGCAGAAGGCATGTTTTTACCGATCAAATCAGCCGCACTTGAAGCCGCTATTCCTGCACCGCTGCGTGCCAAAGCGAGTCCAGAAGGCACGACCTGGTTCGGCTTTTCCACACGCGCTCGCGTGGTGGTGTACGACAAAGCAAAAGTGAAAAAAGCCGATGTAGACACGTATGAAGAGCTGGCCGACGCTAAAAACAAAGGGCTACTGTGCACGCGTTCAGGCTCGCACCCGTACAACCTGTCGCTGTTCGGTGCAGTGACGGAACACATTGGTGAGGCCAAAGCTGAAGCCTGGTTAAAAGGCCTGGTTGCCAACATGGCACGCGCGCCCAAAGGCGGCGACACCGACCAGATCAAGGCTGTAGCCAGCGGAGAATGCGGTATAGCGATTACCAACACCTACTACATTGCCCGCTTGATGCGCTCAGACAAGGAAGAAGACAAAGCCGTGATGGACAAAATCGCGGTGGTTTTCCCCAACCAGGAAAGCTGGGGCACGCACGTCAACATTGCAGGTGCAGCAGTGGCTAAAAACGCCAAAAACGCGGCCAACGCCATTAAGTTTATGGAATACCTGGCCAGCCCCGCCGCGCAAGACTACTTTGCCAACGGCAACAACGAATACCCCGCAGTGGCCAGCGTGAAATTGACCAACACCGCTTTGTCGACGATGAGCGGCGGCGCGTTCAAATCTGAAACGATTCCGTTGGCAGCTGTAGGGAACAACCAGGCCAAAGTCCAGCAGATGTTAGACCGAGTCGGCTACAAATAACTTTTTTTAATGTCACGACAAGCCCGGTCGTCGCAAGATGGCCGGGCTTTTTTGTGGGCCATAATTTAAAGTGACCTTACGTTAACGTCAACTTCAATTTTAAATTCGACTCACCGGGAACACATCATGGACATCAAAGGCAAAGTTTTTATCGTCACCGGCGGGGCATCGGGCTTGGGCGAAGGCACAGCGCGCATGCTGGCGGCGCAAGGCGGCCATGTGGTGATTGCCGATATGCAGGCTGAAAAAGGCGAAGCAATCGCCAAAGACATTGGCGGCGCCAAATACGCCTGTTTTGTCAAATGCGACGTGACGCAAGAAGCCGATGGGCAGGCTGTCGTAGCCAAAGCCCTCAGCATGGGCAAGCTGATGGGCCTCGTCAACTGCGCCGGCATTGCCCCGGCTGAAAAAACCGTTGGTAAAAACGGCGCGCACAGCCTGGCAGTGTTCAGCAAAACCATCACTGTCAATTTGATTGGCAGCTTCAACATGATTCGCCTGGCAGCAGAGGCCATGAGCAAAAATGAACCCGAAGCCACGGGCGAGCGCGGCGTGCTGATTTCAACCGCATCGGTTGCCGCTTACGACGGCCAAATGGGGCAGGCTGCGTACAGCGCGTCCAAAGGCGGCATCGTCGGCATGACGCTGCCGATTGCCCGTGACCTGGCGCGAAACGGCATTCGCAACATGACGATTGCGCCCGGCATTTTTGGCACACCCATGATGTTTGGCATGCCGCAAGAAGTGCAAGACTCATTGGCGGCGTCGGTGCCCTTCCCGTCCCGTTTGGGTACGCCGCAAGACTACGCAAAACTGGCGCAGCATATTTTTGAAAACGACATGCTTAATGGGGAGGTGATTCGCCTGGACGGCGCAATTCGCCTCGCACCACGTTAACAGCTTCAGCAGGAACGCTACTTATTTAATAGCTCTTAGCGCCCGTTTTTATTGCGCTAGAGGCTTTAAACACCAATAAATGGCTCCCAAGAAAGCTATTTATTTTTGCGCGTAACATGTCAGCTGTTTAAAAATATCCAGGAGCTTTCCCATGAAACGCAGCCTTACCGTTCTTGCCACCAGCGTCAGCTTAGCCAGTTTGCTGGCCGCTTGCGCCACCGCACCAGCGCCGTTTGTGTATACCGCCCCTAGCCAGCCCGAGGGCAGTTCAGGCTTTACCGCCAAGCCCGGCTGGGCCACCAAAAAATTTGCGGTGGCCGCCGCCAATCCGCTGGCCACTGACGCAGGCTTGCAAGTGCTGCGCGCTGGTGGCTCAGCCATTGATGCCGCAGTGGCGGTGCAAATGGTTCTCACCCTGGTTGAGCCGCAATCCAGCGGCATCGGAGGCGGTGCATTCATGTTGCACGCTATGGGTGCAAAAGTCGAAGCGTTTGATGGCCGCGAAACTGCACCCGCTGGTGTGGACGAAAAACTGTTTATGGGCGCTGACGGCAAGCCCATTGCGTTTTACGACGGCGTGGTCGGCGGCCGCTCGGTCGGCGTGCCCGGCACGGTAAAAATGCTGGAAACCGCCCACAAGCAGTACGGCCGCCTGCCGTGGGCACAGCTTTTTGCGCCAGCGATTGCGTTGGCCGATAGCGGCTTTAGAGTCAGCAATCGCCTGGCCACCTTGCTCAAGGACGAAAAATACCTCAAAGCGGACCCAACATCAGCCTCGTATTTTTACAACGCTGACGGAACGCCGCTTGTTGCTGGCACGTTGCTTAAAAACCCTGCGCTGGCCGACGTGCTGCGGCAAATCGCCGCCAAAGGCTCAAGCGCCCTGCACGAAGGTGCCATTGCCCAGGCCATGGTGAACAAAGTGCAAAAGCACCCCACCAACCCGGGCAAATTGGCCATGAGCGATTTGGCGGGCTACCAGGTCAAGAAGCGGGAAGCCATGTGCGCCGACTACAGCGCTGCGCACGCAGCCTACCGCCTGTGCGGCATGCCACCGCCAAGTTCAGGCGCAATTGCCGTCGGGCAAATTTTGGGCATGCTGACGCACACCAACGCTGCCGAATTGCCGCCCACCATGGGCATGGGTGGCGTGGCAGGCAGCGCCATGGGTTCAGGCCAAACACCATCAGCAGACTGGCTGCACCTGTACACCGAGGCAGCGCGCCTGGCCTTTGCCGACCGCGCACAGTACGTGGCAGACCCTGATTTTGTGCAAGCCCCAGGCGGCAGCTGGATGAGCCTGCTCGACCCTGCCTACCTGAAAAGCCGCGCCGCACTGATCGACCAGAAACCCGGCGGCATGAGCATGAAAACCGCCAAGCCCGGTATGCCCGGCGAAGTCAAAACCGCCTACGCACCCATGCCTGACCAGCCTGAATACGGTACCTCGCACATCAGCATCATTGACGGCTTTGGCAACGCGATTGCGATGACAACCACGATTGAAGATGCTTTTGGCGCACGCCAACTCACTGACGGCGGCACCGGCAAAGCAGGCGGCTTTTTACTCAACAACGAGTTGACCGATTTCAGCTACGCCCCTGCCGACGCAGAAGGCAAGCCGATTGCAAACCGCGTTCAGCCGGGCAAGCGCCCACGGTCATCCATGGCGCCAACGCTGGTGCTTGACAAAGCTACCGGCCAGGTCGTGATGAGCGGCGGCAGCCCAGGCGGCGCGTTGATCATCCACTACACGGCAAAGGTGCTGTACGGCACGCTGAACTGGGGCCTGAACGCCCAGCAGGCCATTGACCTGCCCAACTTCGGCTCCAACAACGGCCCCACCCTGCTTGAAGAAAAGCGCTTTGCACCCGCCACCGTCGAAGCTTTGAGGGCACGCGGCGCGGAAGTGCGCGAACAAAACATGACCAGCGGCCTACAGGCCATTCAGCGCACACCGAATGGATTTTTCGGTGGTGCTGACCCACGGCGTGAAGGAGTGGTTTTAGGAGATTGAGGTTAAATAGGGCTGTAGCCCAATAGATACGGGCGCAAGCAGCTATTAAAACAGTACCAGTCTGAAGTGGTCAAGCCACCGCTTCAAATTGTGCTTTTTCGGCGCGCTGCATCCGCAGGTTCAGCTCAAGCCACGCCTGAACCTCAGCCGGGTGGTTGACTGTTTTCAACGCCTGGTAGGCAACTTCCGCTTCCGGAAACCGCCGCCGCAGAAAATTCAACCACTGCTTGAGTCGGCCCGCCTGCGCTTTGCTGTCAAGCCGGGTGGTGACGATGCGCCAAAACTCCAGCACCAAAGGCATCAGCGCAGGCCAGGTCACAGCAGGGCTTTGCGCGCCTGAATGCCTGCTCTGTTCACCAACCATCTGCGCTTTAATAGCCAAGGCCAACCCCGGGTCGGTCACTGCACCGCGGCCAATCATCAGCATGTCGCTGCCCGACGCGGCGCGGCACGCTGCGGCGTCTTGTACTGTCCAGATCTCACCATTGGCCACCACCGGCAAAGCCACCGCCGCGCGAATGTCGGCAATTCGGTCCCAGTACGCAGGTGGGCGATACGCCTGCGCTTTGGTGCGGGCATGCACCACCAGCTCGTCGGCGCCGCCGTTGGCAATGGCCAGCGCACATTCAATGGCGCGTGAATCGTCGTGGTAGCCAAGGCGCATTTTTGCCGACACCGGCATGTGCGCAGGCACTGCGCGGCGCACCGCACTGACGATGGCAAAAATAGTTTCAGGTTCATTGAGCAGTGCTGCGCCACCGCCGTGGCGGTTCACAACATTGGCGGGGCAGCCAAAATTCAGGTCAATGCCAGCAGGGCCCAGCGATGCCAGGCGTGCGGCGTTTTCAGCCAGGCAAACCGGGTCCGAGCCGAGCAGTTGCGCACGCACCGGCACACCGGCAAACGTGCGCCCGCCGTTGTGCAGTTCGGGCACGATGCGGGTGAAAACGCGCTCGGGCAGCAACTGGTCAGTAATTCGGATGAACTCTGACACACACCGGTCAATGCCGCCCACGCGGGTGAGCACATCGCGCAAAACAAAGTCGAGCAAGCCCTCCATCGGGGCCAACAAAATGGTCATAGTATTAAGCTGCGCCCAGGCGCCACAGCGACGTGACTTCTGAAGCACGCGCCTCTGCCAGCGGATTGGTGCTGTCCAGCGCTTTGCTGTGCACGGGTTTGGCGTCCATGCGGCCCAAGACCTTCAAGCCGCCAGCTTCAATGGCCGCCAACAACTCGGCGCGCGTGCGCAAGCCCAGGTGCTCGGCGAAGTCAGACAGAATCAGCCAGCCTTCCCCACCGGGGGCCAAGTGCGCGCTAAGGCCTTTGAGGAACCCCAGCAGCATGCGGCTGCCCTCGTCGTACACCGCGCCTTCAAGAGGAGACGAGGGCCGTGCGGGCAACCACGGCGGGTTGCACACGATCACCGACGCCAAACCTTCTGGAAACAAATCGGCTTGCATCACCTTGACCGGATTGGGCAAGCGCAGCTTGTAGATATTTTCTTTCGCGCATTCAAGCGCGCGCGGGTCCTGGTCAGTGGCCACCACCTGGTCAACATCCCGCAGCGCCAGTACGGCAGCCAAAACACCGGTACCTGTACCAATGTCAAAAGCCACAAATTTCGCTGGCCGTTGCTTTGGCAGCGGTGCGGTAGCCACCAGATCAACATACTCGCCGCGCACCGGCGAGAACACGCCGTAATGCGGGTAAATGCGGTTGTTAGGTGCAGCCTTGGCCACAGCCGCACCGGTGGAAGTAAGCGCCGGGATTTCCACTCCTTTTTTGCGCCACTCGTGCGCGCTGATCACGCCTATCAACTCGCGCAGCGACACAATGCTGGCAGCCCCACGATCAGCTGCTGGTCCCCAGGCTTCGGTGCACGGCTGCTTGGCGTCGGGTGCACGCCGCAGCGCGATGCTGTAGTCGGGCGCGAATTCAATCAGCACCATGCCAAGCACGCGTGCACGTTGCGCCCGCGCTTGCCGGTACAAATGAAACGCCTGCCCCGCTGGCACGCCGTTCAGCTCGTTACTGGCCGATTTTTTACGCTCTTGCCGAGCGGTTTTTGAGGCCTTCGGTGGCTTGTCTATTCGCCGCGCAAGCGATTGCAGCAACAAACGGGCGTTTTGAAAATCACCGCGCCACAGCAAGCCCGTGCCCTCGCAAGCCAGCCGATACGCAGTGTCTGCGCTCATGGTGTCATCGGCCAGCGCAATGCGTTTGGGCACAGGGGCCGAGCGCTCGGAGCGCCACAGCGCAGTGCGGCTTTCTCCCGCTTCAGTCCAGACGATGTCGGGCAAAGCAGCCGAAGTAGTTACCAGATCCGTAGCTGAACTTGTTGTCAAAATGCGCTCTTTATTTTCTTGAAACCATTTACCGCGAGCAGCACCAATGCGCCCGCCAACACGCCGACCAGCGCATCCATCAGCAAGGGCGTGATGGCGCCCAACAGAGGGCCTGCGCCGCCCAACGATGCCGCTTGCGCAGTGAGTTTTTCGATCAGGTGACGGACCGGCCCGATACCGTGCGTCAAAATGCCGCCGCCGACCAGGAACATGGCTACTGTCCCTGCGATCGACAGAAACTTCATCAGTAACGGCGCAAACCACAAAATACCCCTGCCAAAGGTGCGTTGAAACGTACGCCAACTGCTTTGCCCAAGCTGCTGGCTCAAATGCAAGCCACCGTCGTCGAGCTTGACAATGCCTGCCACCAAACCGTAGACGCCCACCGTCATCAACATGGCAATACTGGTGAGCACACTGACCTGCGTAATAAACGGGCTGGCTTGCACCGTGCCCAAAGTAATCACGATAATTTCAGCCGACAAAATAAAATCGGTACGTATCGCGCCTTTGATCTTGTCTTTTTCAACCGCCACCAAGTCAATGGTCGGGTCGGCCAGCGCCGTCACCAGTTGCTCGTGCTGCGCGGCCTGCTCTGCGGCGCTATGCAAATACTTGTGCGCCAGTTTCTCAAACCCCTCGTAGCACAGATAGGCACCGCCAGCCATCAGCAGCGGCGTAACCGCCCACGGCACAAAGCTGCTGATTGCCAGCGCAGACGGCACCAAAATCGCCTTGTTGACGAACGACCCCTTGGCCACCGCCCACACCACCGGCAGCTCCCGGTTGGCCTTGACGCCACTGACCTGCTGCGCATTGAGCGCCAAATCATCGCCCAGCACGCCGGCTGTTTTTTTCGCGGCAACTTTTGACAGCACCGCCACATCATCAAGAATGGTGGCGATGTCGTCAATCAGTGCGAACAGGCTACTGGCCATGGTGGTCCTTTTTTGTACTTCTGGCCAAAACCGCGCTACCGGGTTTAGTCGATGGCCCGTTTGAGTCTGATTTCTTCGAGCTTGGTGGCGCCGAAAGCGGTTGTTCGCAGTGAAGGCATTTCGCGCTTGAATCCCGCCGCCTGCTCAAAAAACTGCAGCGCATGCTCATTAGCCACCAATACCCAAAGCGTGACCTGGGTGCACCCCTCTTCTTTGAGGCCGTCCCGCGCGCCGTCCCACAGGGCCAGGCCAGCGCCTTGGCGCCAGTGCTCGGGCGCAATGTACAAAGCCCAAATTTCACCAATTGTTGATTTGGTGCCCGCGTCGCGTGAGCGGTCAAAGCCAACAAAGCCGACCACTTTGTCGGCATCAACTGCCACCAAAATTTGTGGATCGCTGAACTCGATGGCTTCGCGCCAGTAGGACAGGCGTTTTTCAACGGTCATGGCTTTTAAAAAATCGTCGGGGATCAAACCTTGATAAGCCGCTTTCCAGGTGGCAACGTGAATTTCAGCGATGGCTTTTGCATCGCGGGGGGCAGCGGGTCGTACTGAATAACTGGGCATTGAGAAATAGCTCGCGAATTGTCAAACACCCTTCGATTGTCGCGCAACACTGTGCAGTCATGGCTCTGGGCTATATTCCTCTTTCGATATTCAACCAATTTACACATGCTTACTGCCCTCGCCTTCCCGCTTCGTTTGACATTCAAACTTTTGGCGTTTGCACCGCAGTTTTATGTACACGACGCCAATGGCACGGCGGTGGCCTACGTCAAGCAAAAACTCTTTAAATTCAAAGAGGCTGTAACTGTCTATTCAGATGAGCGCCAAGCCGACGTGCGTTTTCAAATTCAGGCTGACCGGGTCATCGATTTTTCAGCCCAATACAACTTTACCGATACCCAGGGCGCATCGCTTGGCTGCATCAAGCAGCGCGGTCTGCGCTCTTTGTGGAAGGCAAGGTTTGACGTCATCGACGATGCCTTGCCGATTTTCGACATCAACGAAAAAAGCATGCTGACGCGGTTTTTTGACAGCCTGTTCGGGCAGATCCCAGTCGTTGGTCTACTGTCGGGCTACCTGTTCCAGCCAGCTTACGAAGTCACCAGGCCTGGTGGCCAATTGGTCATGACGCTGACAAAAAAGCCAGCGTTGTTTGAAGGCCGTTTCGACATCGAACTCGCCCAGGCTGACAAGCCCCTGAGCGCACGAGAGGCTGACCAACTGTTGCTCAGCCTGATGATGCTGGTGCTGCTGGAGCGCAGCCGCGGCTAATTCGAAGGATGATCCGGTGACTCAAGCCGTACCGGTGCCACTGCCGCAGGCGTTTACAGCAACCGTCACGCCCACCGGCCATACCTTCGCAGTGCGCACCGACCAAACCCTGCTGCAAGCTGCCGAGCTAGCGGGCAGCGGCGGGGCAGATTTTCAGATTGACAGCTCCTGCCGCAACGGCACTTGCCGAACCTGCATTTGCCAACTGCTGGAAGGCAACGTAACCTACCAAATTGAATGGCCGGGGCTGAGCATGGAAGAAAAACGCGAGGGATTTATATTGCCCTGCGCGGCTTATCCGGTGTCCGATGTAGTGATTCGCTTGCCGCTTTAACGTGCCAAATTGAAGCACCGCCTGATACCCCGCCCGATGCTGATATCAATATCAGCCTTCGGGGTGGGGTAACTCAAGCGGTGCCGCCGGCTCTCAACAATTATTCAGTTTGCTGAATCCCGGAAAGCAGCCACCCACTTTGGCCTTGGCGTGATTTACGCATGTGCCAGATTTCGTCGAACGACTCGTCCGGGTGACCCGCTTCAGTCTTGATCACACCTGTGAATCGAACGCTGACAAAGTAGTGCTCAGTCTCCTCTTCAACTGCTAGAACGCTGGCATGAACGCTTGCAACGTCTGTTTTTTGCGTCGTTACGCCGCGGTCTGCCAACTCTATTTTCAATTCAGCAAACATTTCAGGGGTGGTGAACTGCCGGATGTCGTGCAAATCGCCCGCATCATTTGCAGCTTGCAAACGAACAAAGTTAACTTTTGCATTGCGCTCAAAACCTGCGACATCAAAGTCGGCCGGAATCTCGCCCCTGGCGGTACCACTAGAGTTACCCTCAGCGCCAGTACCCGAACCGATGGCTGAACCAATCACCGAACCAGCCGCAGCTGGCATGGCCATCTTGTAAGCAGGCCGCGAATGCTGGGTATCACCTGGTTTACCTGAGCCAAGGCGGGAATACTGCATACCGCCAGCGTTAGGGTTCACGCCTTGATGAGCGGCAGCCCGTCTGCGCATGAACAAGCCAATGACCACTATCACAGCAGCCGCCAAAAGCCCCATCATCAACATAGAGGCCAGTTCGTCACCAAAACCCAGATGCGACGCTAGCGCCGCCAAACCAAGACCAGCAGCCAAACCTGCGACAGGCGCCATCCACGAGCGCGATGGAGCAGCGGCCGCACCCGCACCGGCACCTGCTGCAGGTGCCGCAGCAGATGTTTGTGTGGGAGCCTTGTCAGGAGCTGCCTGGCGCTGTGTACCCATGGACTTACCGGAGCCCATGCGCTTGGCTGCCTCGGCATCCATAGCGACGGTCGTCAAACCAAATGCAAAAACGACAGACAACAGCAATAAGAATTTTTTCATTTAAATCTCCTTTACGAAAATGAATTTGAATCATGTCTTAATTTTTAGTCTTTAAAAAGCAGGCAATAGCGCATATACAGTTCCGTTTTTACGAAGTGATTCGGTGTTTTTAGTAATAATTACAGGAACTTTTAAAATAAACTGTACGCTTTTGAAAGCGACGGCACTTTGCACTGCTTGGTGCCAGCCGCTCATCACAATCACTACAAAAAAACCAAAGAATCTATGCAAACAATTGCCCCCTCTGGCTATGGGGTACCTTTGCGGCCATCGTTGCGGCGTCCCTGTTCATTGACTTCGTGGTGCTAAAAAAGCAGGGCTCGCACTAAACAGGCGTCAAAGAAGCCTTGAACTGGTCGCTGAGATGGATTGCGCTCAGCTGGACGACACAAATGGTGGGTAGATGGAGGCTGTCACGAACTGACAGTCTTGTAGCGCGAATCAACGTTCGAGCCAAGCGGTCGACGACGGCAGGTGCTTCCCCAAAAGCCACACTATCGGTCAGCCTCTGGCCGTTAAAAGGGAGTCCATCTAGGTGAGTTACGCGTCGGTGTGTTCATAAAACGTGACTAAGTTTCCATCGGGGTCGAGGATGGCGAACTCTTTCGTGCCCCATGGCTTACTTGCCAGCGGGGCATTCGGATGCACTATGGTTTGGCTCGCGCATTGGGCGTGTAGTGCTTCGATTGCTTGAACTTGCACCCTGCAACCTGTTGCTTCAGCTATGCGCCGATCTGCGCAAGCCAGAAAGTGAATTTCTACAGGACCGTTGGAAACAATGCCGTACTCGCCTTGGACCACATGTACTTTCCGAAACCCGAGCTTGGACGCGAAGAACTCGGCGCTTCGCTCGATATCAAGCGAGGCGAGAACAGGGTTTGCGGAAACGAACTTGATGGGGGTGCTCATGCTGTGCTGCCGACGCCTAATGTCGGAGTTGACCGGCACGCCGCAGCATGTCCGTGTCGAACGACCTGTTAAATAGCACCGCCGCTGCGGCAACCGTCAATTCCGCGGAGATTGAAGGTCTCAGCATACTGTGGCGAGCACCTCGGCTTCATCCCGTTTCAGTCCGACGTCCGCTGCAATCAAGTCTTGCGTGACCACGTCGTTGATCATCGGTTGAATGGCCCGAACCTTCTTGATTGCGTCTCGGTCATTTCGCATCAATCGCAACACGAGCTTAAATGCGCCGAAGTATGCGGGTGAGTTCTTGGCCAAGCTTTCAAGGACGATTCCCGCCGCCTCTTCTCCGTAGTCTGCATCGACGACCAGCACGGAGAAGTAGGTCGGTATACCCTCACTCAGGACGATCGTTTGCGGCTTCTCGGGTCGGGCGGGATCGACGGACGGATACAAGAGATGGCACACCTCGTGAGAGAGCTGAAAGTCTCGCTGCAAATCGTTTTCAACCGCACGCAGACTCAACGCAATTTGCACCGAAGTTGTCTCTGGAGCGTAGTGCTGGTGTGGGGGGTGACCGCGAAACATGACGCCCGCGTATTTCCATGGTGAGCCCATCGGTCCGAACATCTGCTCGGCCAAGGCGATCAATCGAACCGCTCTCGAGTTTGCGGCAACTAGATGTTCTTGCATGTGCTCGTGCAGCCTAACGTAATTTAAACCGCAGAGAAGTGCAACACAACAAAGCGGAATCCTCTGAAAAAAACGGCATCTGAACCCATCTCACCTAACTAGCTTGCTCCATTAAACGTAGCGACGAACTCGGCAACTTGTAAGACACGGTTTGCTCTAATTTTGGCGCGATTCCAAACCAATAATTATGTTTTGACTGTACCTCCCGCGAAAGAAGTCGCCGAAACCCTGCTTTCGCTAATTTGCAGCCACTCAATAAGAGACATCAAACCGTCACCCAACCATGCAAGCATTCAGGCATGCCGCTTTTGCCCCAAAGTTCGCCCCCACCCACCATCGACCTCTACACCCTTACCGGCACACAAGATACCACCGCTACTTTTAATGAACACGAAACGCTTAAGACTATTTTGCGGCAGGGCAGCGGGAATTTTGAAATTGACACGGTGTGTGAAGTGCAAACCCGGCGCGCGCCTTTCCCCGTGTTCCCGATCTTTACTGCCAGCATCGGCTCGCGTGACCCGATGGCCCCTGTGGTGGGCTTTTTCGGTGGCATTCATGGGCTGGAGCGGATTGGCTCGCAGGTTGTTCTTGACTACATGCAGTCGCTGCTTTACCGGTTGCCATGGGACGAGCTGCTCTTGAAGCAGCTTGAAAAGATTCGGCTGGTATTTATGCCCATCGTCAACCCTGGCGGGATGTGGGCGCACAAACGCGCCAACCCGCACGGTGTGGACCTGATGCGCAATGCGCCGCAGCGTGCCGAAAGCCCCGTGCCTTTTCTTGCGGGCGGGCAAACGCTGAGTCCCCTGCTGCCCTGGTACTGCGGCAAACCTGGCGCGGCGATGCAAACGGAAAGCGCGGCGCTGCTGAAGGTGGTCAGGGAGCAACTAGCCACGCGCCCCTTCAGCCTTGCGCTGGACTGCCATTCGGGCTACGGCTTTGGCGACAGCATCTGGTTTCCGTACGCTAAAACGCGGCGCTGGATGCCACACTTGCCAGAAATGTTTGCACTAAAAAATATTCTGGAGAGCGCAATGCCGCACCACGATTACAGCTTTGAGCCGCAAAGCAAGCAGTACTTGCTTCACGGTGATTTGTGGGACCACGCGTACGACGCAACACCAGCGCAAAATATTTTCTTGCCCATGACGCTTGAGCTGGGCTCCTGGCTGTGGATTCGCAAAAATCCCCGCCAGATATTTTCCCGCCACGGCATTTTTAATCCCATCAAGGCGCACCGGATCAAGCGGGTGTTGCGCCGCCATGCGGATCTGCTGGACTTTTTGGCGCGTGCTGCTTACTCTGCACCGCAGTGGTTGCCAGTGGGCGATCGGCGGATTGACTTGACCCAGCAGGCGACCAGTTTTTGGCGCACAAGACGCGCATGAAGCATTGGGTTTTTCTGCGCGGGCTTGGCCGAGAGGCACGGCACTGGGGCGACTTTCCGCAGCGGTTCGCGCAAACCGTTCCAGCAGAAAACATCACGCTGCAAGACCTGGCTGGCAACGGTGTGTACCATGCGCAGCGCAGTCCTACTTCCGTGCGCGCCATGGTGGAATTTATTCGCCAGCAATTGGCGGATGCAAAGGTCAAGCCGCCGCACCAGCTGGTGGCCATGTCGCTCGGCGCAATGGTCGCAATCGAATGGGCAGCGCAGTATCCAGCAGAAGTTGCGCGACTGGTGTTGATCAACACTAGCATGCGGCCGCTCAGCAATTCGGCAGAACGCCTGCGGCCCCAAAACTGGCCAGCGCTTGCTGCAGTGGCGCTGCGCTGGAGCAACGCGGGCTTTGCAGAGCGCACCATTTTCCGATTGACGTGCAACCGCGTTGACACCCGCACAGCGGATGAAGCAACGTGGCTTGAAATTCGCGCTACTGCGCCGGTCGGTGCTGCCAACCTGACTCGCCAGCTGGTGGCTGCGTCGCGCTACCGGGCACCCGCGACTGCGCCACTGTGTCCTATGCTGGTGCTTTCAAGTGGCGCAGATGCACTGGTCAACCCGGTCTGCTCGCACCATCTTGCAAGCAGCTGGCAAGTTGCGCACCGCCAGCACCCATGGGCCGGGCACGATCTGCCGCACGACGACGCGCATTGGGTGGGCCACCAGGTTGCCGCATGGCTTGAACTGGACGCGCCGCTCTAGCCCATTAGGTCGCGCTCACTAGCTGGCGGCATGCAAATGGCGGATAGTTCACTCATCCCAATATTCATTTACCAACCGTTCATCAAGGATTTAACATGACTGCAAAAAACCTCTCTACCGTCGCCACCGATTTGATCGAGTCCTACGGCAACACCGCTAAAAACGTCATCGACGCCTACCAGGCTGGTGGCGAGCGCGTAGTCACGGCACTTGAGCAGCGCTTTAACGCAGCCCTGAAGCAGTCCCGCACACAGTTGACCAGCGAAGTCGCCAAAAACGCCGCCAATGCGCAAGCGGTTTTCAGCGGCTTCTACTTCAAAGGTTTGACGCAAACCACCAAAGGCGCGCAAATTGTGGTGACCCAACTGGTCAAGCTCGCCGAAGCTGGAGTGGAGCGCGTGGCCGCCAACGCCAGCGCATTTGAAGTTAAAACCGGCATGACCACGCTGAATACTCTGGCCCAGGTCACCAAGCCCGGTGCAGTGGTACTGAGCCAATTTGCAGCCAAAATAGAAGAAAAGTCAGCCGCATTGGCAGCCAGAGTAGTTGGCGACAACGTGGTGACTGCAAAGGTAAAGCGCGAATCGGCCTTTGCACAGCGCCGTGCAGCAAAAGCAGCGTAATTCGTCTTCAGGGAATGGCTGGAGTGAGCAATGCCCGGTGAATGCTGTCAGAATTAAAGATATTTTTGAAGGCCTTTTTATGGTCCCTACATCGACATCGACACCGACACTATCACCATGACAATTCACACCCTACTCAAGTGCGCAGCATTTCCCGCAGTAGCCATCGCGTTATTTTTGGGACTAACTGCTTGCTCAAAGCAAGACGCGACTTCTGCACCAAGCGCTGCAGCCGCTGTCGCCCCGGCAGATTCTTACGATGCGATTGCCAAACAAGGCAAGGGCTTTACTGCGGGTGCCATGATGAGCGCGCAAACCGTCTACGTGATGTTTGACCCGCAATGCCCGCACTGCGGCGCACTGTGGAATGCGTCGATTCCGCTGCAAAAAAAGGTGAAGTTTGTGTGGGTGCCGGTATCACTCATGAACGCAAAAAGCACTCCGCAAGGCGCAGCACTGCTTTCAGCCGCGAATCCGGTAGAGGCTATGACCGCCCATGAAAACGCCCTGCTGGGCGGCGGTAGCGGCATGTCTGCTCCAAGCAGCATGTCGCCTGAAACCGAGGCGGCCATCAAATCGAACACGCTGCTGTTCAACAGCCTGGGGGCAACTTCGGTGCCGTACATTGTTGCAACAGATGCGCGCACCGGTAAGGTAGTGACCAACTCGGGGGCGCTGCCTACTTCTGCATTGGCTGCATTTCTGGGTGTGGAATAAGCTGCCAGCGTGGTGCTCTTCAGCTATAGCGCGCAAACATCAACACGCTATTATAAAAATAGCTGCTTGCGCCCATATTTATTGGGCTGCAGCTATTATTGAATGATATTTTTAATGTTTTTTATACCAGAAGCGTAAGAACTTGTGACTTACAGCGACTGAAAAGCATGCCGCTATTTCAGTTAAACATAAAACTTTGCTTCAACCAACTTCGCAAGTTGCACGCGTCAGCTTTACTGTTGGCCTCGGCAGCACTGCCCGTTGTCAGCACCGCGATGGGATTGATGGTCGATTTGGCTACGCCCAATTGCGGTACAACCCTGGCGGCGCAGGCCGAGCCGCCTCTAGCCGCTGCACAGCGGCTGGCGGGCAGCAAAGTTACGCAGGGCCAACGCGACATTGCATGGGCTTGGCTAGGCTCGCCCACTGCGCGCTACCCACACACAGCGCTGGGCTCACGTTTTCACGCGGGCAGTTTGCATGTGCTGTTGGCCCGCAGTGCTGGAAACGCAAGTCCGCCCGTTGAAGTGGTTTACCAACTGCCTTTTAACCGCGTGTTTGAAGACTTGTTGGTACGGCTGGTCGACCTGGACCGGGACGGGCGCGATGAAGTCATCGTGATTGAAGCCGACGCGCTTCGCGGAGCCAGCGTAACGGTACTCGGCCTTGCAGGTTCGGGGAATGCGCAAACGCTGGTGGAGTTGGCCCGCAGCCCGCCCGCAGGCTCTACGTTTCGATGGCTGAACCCAGTCGGCGTTGCAGATTTTGACGGCGACGGCAAACTTGACGTTGCTGCGGTGATTACCCCGCACATCGGCGGTGAACTCACGCTGTACCACTACCGCCCGCCGATGCTGGTGCCTTACGCCAAGGCGACGGACACGTCCAACCACTTGATGGGTGCGCCAGAACAACGGCTTTCAGTGGTAATACAGAAATTGGATGCGCGGCCAACGGTCATCGTGCCCGACATGACCTTGAGGGCTTTGCACGCGCTGCGCTGGGAAGGCAACGGGTCGACCGGCAAGTTCAAAGAACTGGCAGACGTCACTGCACTGCCTGCCCGTATTGAGCGCATCACGCTGGTACCAGACGCACCGGGGTCAGCCTGCATTTTGCTGGCGGACGCCACCTGGCGGCGCGTGACCTTGCTTCACTGAAGGCACTGCACTTTGCCCAAACAGAAAAAAGCCCCGAGATTCTCATCTCGGGGCCTTTCGGTTTTTGAAGCTGGCGGAAACGGAGAGATTCGAACTCTCGATGAGGCTCTACACCCCATACTCCCTTAGCAGGGGAGCACCTTCGGCCACTCGGTCACGTTTCCAGCTTTTTGATTATGTCACAACAGACGAAAACGCCAGCATCAAACCGTGGCCTGGTCCAGGTCAAACGCCTTGTGGAGTGCGCGCACGGCGAGTTCCATGTACTTTTCGTCAATCACCACCGAGGTTTTGATCTCGCTGGTCGAGATCATCTGGATGTTGATGCCTTCCTCGCTGAGTACTTTAAACATTTTGCTGGCAATGCCAACGTGGCTGCGCATGCCGATACCAACGATGCTGACTTTGCAAATCTTGGCGTCGCCAATCACCTCGGTCGCCTGCAAAGCGGGTAGCACCTTGACCTTTAGAAGATCCATGGCCTTGGCAAAATCATTGCGGTGCACGGTAAAGCTGAAGTCGGTCTTGCCGTCTTTGCTGATGTTTTGAATGATCACATCGACTTCAATATTGGCATCAGCGACTGCACCCAAAATTTGGTAAGCAATACCCGGTGTGTCGGGCACGCCGAGCACAGAGATTTTCGCTTCGTCGCGGTTGAACGCGATGCCCGATACGATGGCTTGTTCCATTTTTTCGTCTTCCTCAAAACTGATGAGCGTGCCTGATTTGGCCTCTTCATTGATGTCAATATCCCAGTCGGTAAAGCTCGACAGTACCCGCAGCGGTACTTTGTATTTGCCCGCAAACTCAACCGAACGAATTTGCAACACCTTCGAGCCCATCGACGCCATTTCCAGCATCTCTTCAAAGCTCACCGTGGTCAAGCGGCGCGCTTCGGGCACCACGCGCGGGTCAGTGGTGTAGACGCCGTCAACGTCGGTGTAAATCAGGCATTCATGCGCTTTGAGTGCGGCGGCAATTGCAACGGCTGATGTGTCAGAGCCACCGCGTCCCAGCGTGGTGACGTTGCCTGCGCCATCAACACCTTGAAAACCAGTGATGATGACAACCTTGCCTGCATTCAAATCAGCGCGAACTTTTTTATCGTCTATCGACTCAATGCGTGCTTTGGTGTGCGCGCTGTTGGTTTTAATAGCGACTTGCCAGCCCGCATAGCTGACCGATTGCATGCCTTCAGCCTGCAACGCAATTGCTAGCAGCGCACTTGATGCTTGCTCGCCCGTGGCGGCCAGTGCGTCAAGCTCACGGCTGTGAGTCTCGCCAGGTGAGGCCAATGACAGCTCTTTCGCCAGGCCAAGCAAACGATTGGTTTCGCCAGACATGGCGCTGGGCACGACCACCATCTGGTGGCCAGCGCGTGCCCACTTGGCCACGCGCTTGGCGACGTTTTTGATGCGTTTGGTCGAACCCATCGACGTGCCGCCGTATTTATGAACAATTAAAGCCATTTTTTGTTTGAATGAAAAGACCTTGCCGTGCTTGGCAAAGTCCTAAATTATAGCGAGGCGCTGAGCGCTACCTAGGGTAAATACGCAAGCACGTCGCCAGTCCGTTTGACGTAACCACTGGCAACTTTGATGTGCAGTTGCTTGCCACGGTCAGTGCAATTGGCAATCTGGCTTTGTAGTTCGGCCAGCTGCGCGGTGCTAGGGCTGACTTGGTACGTACTTTTTAGCCAATGGCGCAATGCGTTGGCTTGGCGTTCTGAGCTGAGGTCTTGCAATGCAACGATTCGCGGCGGGTTGCCTGTCTTTTCTATGTCTTCGATAGCTACTTGCGCCAGTAATGATTGGGCTGCAGCTGCATGAGCTGCTGACCGAGCAAAGGTTTGCCGGAACTGCGGAAAGGCCTTGTCAAGCACAGGAATCAGGTCATGGCGAATGCGGTTACGGGTAAATTGAGTCTCTAGGTTGGTCGGGTCTTCAACCCAACCTTGGCCGATGTTGGCACTGCCTGGTTGTCGCGCCGTCAAACCCTTGCTTGCAAGCCAGCTGCGAATCCCAAGAGCGGACGTGCCCAGCAACGGGCGTACAAACTCAACACCATCGCGCTGCCACTGTGCAGGCATGGCAGACAAACCCGGCAGCCCTGCCCCACGGCTAAGTGCTAACAGCAGAGTTTCGATTTGGTCATCCGCATGCTGTGCAATTGCTACGGTTTTAATAGCTTTTCGCGCCCGTATTTGTTGGTCTAAAGCTTCATTTATATCTCTAACTTTGCCTGAAAGCGCCGCATACCGCGCCCTGCGTGCGGCATCTTCAGGGCTTTGTCCTGCTGCAGCGCTTGCATTCACATGCACCACATGCAACGGCACACCGAGTGCTGCGCAAAACGCCGTACAGTGCGCCGCAAAATCATCAGCCGCCGTCTGCAAGCCGTGGTGAATATGAATCGCTTGCACTTGGCCGGGGTTTTGTTCAACCAGCATCAGCAGCAATGCAGTTGAATCTGCGCCGCCGCTGTAGGCAACGGCGTGAGTCACTCTAATTTGTCCAATTTCTCAATATCAACCCCAAGTTCCTTCAAATCAAGAAAATCCTTAGGACGCCCAGTGGCTTGCTTGTTGCGGATGAAGTCGGCGCGGTTGATGACGTTGATTCGGGTACCGTCCAAATCGACCTCAAGGCGCGACTTGTAAGCGCCGGCAAATTCAACGCCGCTCACCGCGACCATGAGGTCAATCCTTGCGGGAGGAAATCCGAGCTGAATCACGGCCTGTTCTTTTAAAAAATCTTCTTCTTTTAAATCTACCGACGCAAAACCAGACTGATTGAGCGCCTTCAACAGGTTGGCGATATTCGCGGGCGCAGGGTCAACCCAAAAATCAATATCGCCCGTGTAGCGCGGATATCCGTGCGCCATAAGCGCATAGCCACCAACAACCAGATACTCAACCGCGTTGGCGTTGAGAAACTGTACAAACTCTTTGAAGTCTTTGTTGAGTAATGGGTAAGGTGCAGACATATTGTTGACGTAAAAATTCAAGCGCAGCAAAGCGTTCTTGAACTGAGCGGGAAAGCCAAAAAGCCAAATCGCTGGGTTGGTCTTTTAGCGTGGTTTTAAAGACAACCTTTTCGATCATGGCTTAGCTCATTTGTTATCCGCTTTGGTATCGGTAAACCGACCATAGCTTTGCAGCCGCTCATAGCGCCTGTCCAGCAGCTCTTTGACCTTCAAGTCGCTGACCTGCCTGAACGCATCGTTCAAAGCCCGCTTTAAAAACGCCGCCATCTGCTTGTGGTCGCGGTGCGCGCCACCAACGGGTTCATTCACGATTTTATCGATCACGCCCAACGCCTTGAGGCGGTGCGCAGTGATGCCAAGTGCATCGGCTGCTATTTCAGCTTTGTCTGATGTCTTCCACAAAATAGATGCACAGCCTTCCGGGCTGATAACGGAGTAGATGGAATACTGCAACATCACGACCTGGTCAGCCACCGAGATGGCCAGCGCTCCACCTGAGCCGCCTTCACCGATGATGGTGGTGATGATTGGCACCTCGAGCTGCGCCATTTCAAAAATATTGCGGCCAATGGCTTCTGACTGGCCGCGCTCTTCAGCTTCAATGCCGGGATATGCGCCAGGCGTGTCGACAAACGTGAACACGGGCAGGCCAAACTTTTCGGCGGTCTTCATCAGGCGCAGCGCCTTGCGGTAACCCTCGGGCTTGCTCATGCCAAAGTTGCGCAAGCCGCGCTCTTT
>ENA-OFCE01000301-OFCE01000301.1-metagenomes-genome-assembly--contig:-NODE-301-length-33371-cov-6.076630_pt1 | contig 33371 bp, 26 predicted proteins | sample MGYA00153388_OFCE01 | MGnify analysis MGYA00153388 | reverse complement strand
AATCGTCATGCCAAAGCGGGCAACCTGAATCATGCCTTTGCCCAAACCGACAGCGATTTGATTGTGGTATTCGATGCCGATTTCATTCCGACCCGCAATTTTTTGACCCGCACGGTCGGCTTCTTTCAAGCCGAACAAGTCGCACTGGTGCAAACACCGCAAAGCTTCTATAATCCCGACCCGATCGCCCGTAACCTGGGCTTGGAAAACGTCCTCACATCCGAAGAAGAGGTTTTTTATCGTCAAATTCAGCCGATTCGCGATGCAGCAGGCAGCGTCATTTGTTCGGGCACCTCATTTGTTGTCCGTCGGACAGCCTTGGAAGCCACGGGCGGCTTTGTCACCGAATCCCTCAGCGAAGATTACTTTACTGGAATTTGCCTATCTGCCCAAGGCTATCAACTGGTCTACCTAGATGAAAAGCTGAGCGCTGGCTTGGCAGCAGATAATATGGCTGCCCATGCCACCCAACGGTTGCGCTGGGCGCGAGGCACTCTCCAAGCCTTTTTTATTGAGTCTAACCCTCTAACCATTCGAGGACTCACACCCTTACAGCGATTAGCTCACCTGGAAGGCTTGCTCCATTGGTTTACGAGCCTATCGCGAGTCGGCTTTTTGATCATTCCCCTTGCCTATTCCTTTCTGAATGTGATTCCGGTACGCGCTACCGAATCGCAACTGTTGTTTTTCTTTTTGCCCTACTACGTGGTGCAGCTATCGGTGTTTTCATGGCTAAACTACCGATCGCGCTCAGCGCTTCTGTCCGATATTTACTCGTTGGTTTTAGCAGTACCGCTAGCCGGAACGGTAATTCAAGTCATGCTCAATCCCTTTTCCAAAGGTTTTAACGTCACGCCCAAAGGCACCTCCAGCGATCGCTATTCCTATAACTGGAAACTTGCCATTCCTCTGATTACATTTTTCATCATCACCGCCATCAGTCTTTGGCGCAATTTAGGAATGTGCATGATCAAAGGTGGCTGGGCGGCTGCACCCCTTGACCCAGTAGAAGCCCTTGCCCGTGCTGAATCAATTAAAGGCATGGGCATTGGCTGGCTGTGGAGTGGCTACAATCTGATCATGCTAGCCGTCGCTCTGCTGATTTTGCTAGATGTGCCGCGCCCCGATCCCTATGATTGGTTTGACCTGCGGCGCACCGTGCAAATCACCCCGCTTTCCTCGGATGGCACCCCTACTTTTTGGGGCGTGACTACCATGTTCTCGGAAGGCGGCGCAGAAGTTGCCCTCACTCAATCCGGGTTCCCTTCCCTAAATTTAGATGAAACGCTGCCTGTCACCATCCACATTTTAGAGGAAGCACTGCAACTCACAGGCACCGCAACTCGCAGCGATATCCAGGACGAATTTTCAACCGTGCGAATACAATTTGATGCCATCCCCACGACCGACCATCGCCGATTAGTAGAAATGCTATTTTGCCGCCCAGGACAATGGAAACGACGCAATAGCCCCGGCGAATTGCGATCGCTGCTCCTGCTGTTGAGTATTCTATTAAAACCCCGAATTTTGTTTGATCAAGCGACCGATGTGAGGGCGATCGCGGTAGCGAAAGGATAAGAAGCTGCGAATGGCAAATTCAAAACTCCGAACTCCGAACTCCTGAAACCTAATTCCCTTGCTGCGTTAAGAGACTGTTAAGATCCAAGAAACTTTTTGTTCCTGCCCCAATGAATGACACCGTTTTGCAAGTGAATAATCTGGAAGTGCAATTTCAGAGCGATGGGAAAATCGTGGAAGCTGTCAAAGGAATTTCTTTTGAGGTGAAACGGGGGCAAACCTTAGGAATTGTGGGCGAATCGGGTTCGGGCAAATCAGTGACATCGCTGGCGGTGATGGGGTTGGTGCCCAAGCCAGGTCAGGTGACAAATGGAGAAATTTTGTTTTGGGGTACTGATCAATCGCAACCCACAAATTTGGCGAAACTATCCGATCGCCGTTTGGAAGACTATCGTGGCAGTGAAATTTCGATGATTTTTCAGGAGCCGATGACTTCTTTAAACCCGGTTTATACGATTGGGTTTCAGCTAGTAGAAGCGATTCGGCTACACAAGCGACTGTCTAAAGAAGAGGCTGCCCAAGAAGCGATCGCCCGTTTACAAGAAGTGCGGCTGCTGCCGAGCAATGACCAACTGGATCAGCAATTTAACGGCAACCGACGAGAGCGCGATCGCCTGACTGCTGCCTTTCTTAACCGTTACCCTCATGAGCTATCCGGCGGACAGATGCAGCGGGTGATGATTGCCATGGCGCTGTCTTGCAAACCGGCGCTGCTGATTGCCGATGAACCCACCACCGCGCTGGACGTCACCATTCAGGCGCAAATCCTGCAACTGATCCGCGTGTTGCAGCAGGAAATGCACATGGGGGTGATCTTCATTACCCACGATATGGGCGTGGTGGCGGAGATTACCGATCGGGTACTGGTGATGCACCAAGGCGAAAAGGTGGAACAGGGGGAGGTGCGCTCGCTGTTCGCCGCTCCACAGCAGCCTTACACTCAAGCTTTGTTGGCCGCCGTGCCACAGCTGGGCGCGATGGCAGATAAAGACTTCCCGGCAAAATTTCCGTTAGCTGGCGTTGACGATAACGACCAACCGCAAGACACCATACCCGCAGGAGCTACGCCGATCTTGCAGGTAGAAAATCTGGTCACGCGCTTCGATCTGCGCAGCGGCATTCTCAACCGCGTCACGCGCCGTGTGCATGCGGTGGAAAATATCAGCTTCGACCTCTATCCCGGCGAAACGCTGGGGTTGGTCGGCGAATCCGGCTGTGGCAAATCCACCACCGGCCGTTCACTGTTAAAGCTGGTAGACAGCCAACGCGGCACCATTACCTTCAACGGTCAACAGATCAACCGCTTGAAAGGTTCCGCCTTACAGCATTTACGCCGTGATATTCAGTTTATCTTTCAAGACCCTTACGCTTCCCTGGATCCACGGCTCACCGTTGGTTTCTCCATCATGGAGCCTTTGCTGGTGCACAATGTTGCTCGCGGGGCGGAGGCTGAAAAACGGGTCGCCTGGCTATTGGAGCGGGTGGGGCTGAAGCCGGAGCATGCGCGGCGTTATCCGCATGAGTTCTCCGGTGGCCAACGCCAGCGTATCTGCATTGCCCGCGCGTTGGCACTCAATCCGAAAGTGGTGATTGCCGATGAGGCGGTCTCCGCGCTGGACGTGTCGATTCAGGCGCAAATCGTCAATCTGCTGCTCGATTTACAGCGTGAATTGGGCATCGCGTTTCTGTTTATTTCCCACGATATGGCGGTAGTGGAACGAGTCTGCCATCGCGTCGCGGTGATGTATCTGGGCCAGATTGTTGAGATCGGCCCACGCCGTGCGGTGTTTGAAAACCCGCAGCATGCCTATACCCGTAAGCTGATGGCCGCCGTGCCGGTGGCCGATCCAACCCATGCGCATAAACGTCAGCCGTTGCTGGTGGATGAAATACCCAGCCCGATCCGTGGGCTGCACGATGAACCCGTTACCGCACCTTTAGTGCAGGTAGGGCCAGGGCACTTTGTGGCCCGTCACCCTATTGCCGGTGCTTTTTAGCCTTGCCTCAGGAGAGTTAAGCAATATGACTAAGCACACATTCAAGCGTAATGTTTTGGCCGCCGTACTGCTGGCTGCCGCTGCTGGCCCGGCTTGGGCTGCCAAGGATGCGGTGATTGCCGTAGCGTCCAACTTCACCACGCTCGACCCGTACGATGCCAACGACACCTTGTCGCAGGCGGTCGCCAAATCCTTCTATCAGGGGCTGTTTGGCTTTGATAAGGATATGAAGCTGGTGAACGTATTGGCGGAGAGTTACGACGTCAGCAAAGACGGTCTGACCTACACCATCAAACTCCAGCCGGGGGTTAAATTCCACGACGGCAGCGCGTTCGATGCCGAGGCGGTCAAGGTTAACCTGGATCGCGCCAGTAACCCGGATAATCGCCTGAAACGCTACAACCTGTTCAAGATGATCGATAAGACCGAAGTGGTCGATCCCACCACGGTCAAGATCGTGCTGAAAGCGCCATTCTCGGCGTTTATCAACAACCTGGCACACCCGGCGGCGGCGATGATTTCCCCGGCGGCCCTCAAGCAGTATGGCAAGGAGATCGGTTTCCATCCGGTGGGTACCGGCCCTTACCAGTTCGAAACCTGGAACCAGACCGACTATGTGAAAGTGAAGAAATTCGACGGCTACTGGAAGGCGGGCTTACCGAAGCTGGACAGCATCACCTGGCGGCCAGTAGTGGATAACAACACCCGTGCGGCGATGCTGCAAACCGGCGAAGCGACCTTTGCTTTCCCAATCCCTTATGAGCAAGCCAAGGTGCTGGAGAAAAACAGCAAGCTGGATCTGGTGGCCGCGCCGTCGATCCTGCAACGCTACATCAGCATGAACGTGACGCAGAAGCCTTTCGATGACCCGAAGGTGCGCCAGGCACTGAACTATGCGATCAACAAGGACGCGCTGATTAAGGTGGCGTTCTCCGGCTTTGCCGTGCCGGCGGAAGGTCCGGTGCCTCCGGCCATTGATTTTGCTACCCGCTACAACGCTTGGCCATACGATCCAGCCAAGGCGCGTGAGCTGCTGAAAGAAGCGGGCTATCCGAATGGGTTTACTACCACGCTGTGGTCTTCCCATAACCACAGTACCGCGCAGAAAGTGTTGCAGTTTGCTCAACAGCAGCTGGCGCAGGTCGGGGTCAAAGTGACCGTCACCGCGATGGATGCGGGCCAACGTGCGGCGCAGGTGGAAAGCGTGGGCGTGAAGGATACCGGCGTGCGTATGTTCTATACCGGCTGGTCTGCCTCGACCGGTGAAGCCGATTGGGCGCTGACGCCGCTGTTCGCCACTCAATCTGCACCGCCTAAGCAATTCAACACCGCGTTCTACAGCAATCCGCAGGTCGATAAGGATCTGGCCGACGCATTGGCCACCACCGATCGTGCCCAGAAACAGGCGCTGTACAAAGATGCACAAGACCGCATCTGGGCCGACGCACCATGGATTTTCCTGGTGACCGAGCGCCTGCTGTCTGCCAACAACAAACAGCTGAGCGGCTTCTACGTGATGCCGGACACCTCGTTTAACTTTGATAACGCGGACTTGAAATAAGGGCTGAGCACCGCCCTTTCCCGGTTGGGGAGGGTGGCGTGAGGGGGATTTATGCGCAATGCTTAATTATTTTCTAAAACGCCTGCTGGGCCTGATCCCGACGCTGCTGATCGTGGCCGTGCTGGTGTTCTTGTTTGTCCACATGCTGCCGGGCGATCCGGCGCGGTTGGCCGCGGGGCCGGAGGCCGACGAAGCCGTCGTCCAACTGGTGCGCCAGGATCTGGGGCTGGACAAGCCGTTGCCACAGCAGTTTGTGCATTTCTTTGTCAATATTTTGCAGGGCGATTTCGGCACGTCGATGGTGTCCAAACGCCCGGTCAGTGAAGAGATCGCTTCGCGCTTTATGCCAACCTTCTGGCTGACCATCGCCAGCATGGTGTGGGCGGTGATTTTTGGCATGGCGATCGGCATGATTTCCGCCGTATGGCGCAATCGCTGGCCGGATCGGTTGGGGATGACGCTGGCCGTGTCGGGCATCTCATTCCCGGCCTTTGCGTTGGGGATGTTGCTGATGCAGGTGTTCTCGGTCAACCTCGGCTGGCTGCCGACGGTCGGAGCGGATACTTGGCTGCATTACATCTTGCCTTCAATCACGCTGGGCGCTGCGGTAGCGGCGGTGATGGCCCGCTTCACCCGCGCCTCGTTCGTTGAGGTGATGCAGGAAGATTACATGCGCACCGCCCGCGCCAAGGGCGTGCCGGAGACACTGGTGATCGTCAAACACGGGCTACGCAACGCCATGATCCCGGTGATCACCATGATGGGCCTACAGTTTGGTTTCCTGCTGGGTGGCTCGATCGTGGTCGAGAAGGTATTTAACTGGCCGGGGTTGGGGCGCTTGCTGGTGGATTCGGTAGAAATGCGCGATTACCCGGTGATCCAGGCCGAAGTGCTGCTGTTCTCGCTGGAATTTATTCTGATTAATCTGTTGGTGGATATGCTGTATGCGGCAATCAACCCTTCGATTCGTTACCAATAGGCAGGCCGTATGATGAAGTATTGGCGGCGTAATGCCGCGCTCAAGGCAATGCCGGTGATTAATCCCAACGCAGTGCGTACGCCTTGGCATGAGTTCTGGCGGCGCTTTCGTCGCCAGCAGGTCGCAATGGTGGCCGGCGTGTTTGTGTTGCTGCTGGTGGCCGCTGCGCTGCTGGCACCGCATCTGGTGCCTTTTGATGCGGAAAACTTCTTTGATTACGATCGGCTCAATGAGGGGCCTTCGCTGGTGCACTGGCTCGGGGTAGATTCGCTGGGCCGGGATATTTTCAGCCGTATTCTGATGGGCGCGCGGATCTCTTTGGCTGCCGGGGTGTTCTCGGTGCTGGTTGGCAGCGTGATTGGCACGGTGCTCGGGCTGTTGGCGGGCTATTACGAAGGCTGGTGGGATCGCATCGTAATGCGCATCAGCGACGTGCTGTTTGCCTTCCCCGGTATTCTGCTGGCGATTGGCGTGGTGGCGATCATGGGCAGCGGCATGGCCAACGTGATTGTCGCCGTGGCCATCTTCAGCATTCCGGCGTTTGCGCGCCTGGTGCGTGGCAATACTCTGGTGCTGAAGCACCTGACCTACATTGAATCGGCGCGCAGCATTGGCGCTTCGGACTGGACCATCATTCTGCGGCATATCTTGCCGGGCACCATCTCGTCGATCGTGGTCTATTTCACCATGCGTATCGGTACTTCAATCATTACCGCTGCCAGCCTGTCGTTCTTGGGATTGGGGGCGCAGCCGCCAACGCCGGAATGGGGCGCGATGCTCAATGAAGCGCGGGCGGATATGGTGATAGCCCCGCATGTGGCGATTTTCCCCAGCCTGGCAATCTTTTTTACCGTGCTGGCGTTTAACCTGTTAGGCGATGGGCTACGTGATGCATTAGATCCGAAATTGAAGGGGTAGCGGCAGGCATAAAGGTCAGGATCATTGACTAGAGATGATCCCAGACCTTGTTGTCACGACCTGCGCTATCCTCAATATCACTCCACGGTAGGCGGGTGTTCTATGAGCCAGCCGTCATGCAACCACTTCTCAGTCTGGCGTTTACCAGGAAAAGTGATCCATGCGATGTCGCGCTCAAACACCATCGGTTTCTCATCGCCACCCACGATGACCCAAAACCACAGACCATCCGCTAGGTTGTGCATCTTGACCTTCATCCCAGTCAGAGTCACCCTTTCTTGGCCGCCATCTTGCGTGATCACTAATGTCTCATCGTGGGGGGCGATCCAACTGATCTTCATGCGCTTCAGCAAATCGGGGGCTTTCTCCTGAAGGAAGGCTCTGGCAATCTGCTCAGCTCGTTCACGTGATGGTAGAGGGAGATCCACGAGATCCAGTGACATATTGGCGAACCCTTTAAGCACACCGTTATTAGAGACGACCATGCTGAAATGCTCACCCCTTAAGTTGGCATTGCGGCCATCTTTGCGGCTGTAGCGTGTCAGCACGGCACTTGTGCTATCTACCGTAACAACACGGCTATGAGTTTGTACGTAGACGGAAGGAACCGTGGCGGGGCTGAGGGGCTTTTGGGGCATAGCAGGTTTTTCCTCGATGAGAGTGGTGTTAGCGCAGGCTGAAGTGACCATTAATGTGGTAACGAATATCACGCAAGTGGAACAAAGGATTTTGCTCATTGAAAACTCCTAATAATATTTGGATACGTGGCAGGCCATCCGCTCCCTGAACGGTTAATAGACATCTTCCGTTTCAGGCGCTGCCTGTTTCTATGGCAGCGAATGAGGCATAAATGGGGGAGGTATGGATGCCTACTTCTCCCTATCAGCGCAACACTGCGATGGCATCAACTTCCACCTGAATATCCGGCCGAAACAACGCCTCTACGCCAATCAAAGCACTTGCCGGTGCATGTCCTTTGAGCCAGCGATCGCGTATTGAGCGAATCGTGTCTAGTTGCTCTGGCTGGTAGCCGCGTACGTAAAGGGTCATTCTGGCAATGTGCTCTGGGGAACTGCCCGCATGGAGTAAAGTTGCACTCAGGTTCTGAAAGACCTGTTCCAACTGACCTTCCAGGGTTGGCGCGACACTCCCGTCAGCGGCCACTGGTACGTGACCACTCAGCAGCAGCAAACCGTCGTTTATTACGGCAGCGCCTGAGATACCTGGAATTTCCTGACCGGGTACCGTCAGGGTATGTAAGGTGCCTGCTGCGGTGGGTGCAGGGAGCGTTGTGGTACTTTCTTTTGTGCTGGCGTTGGCAACGCCGCTAGAAGCCGACAAGGCTGTAACGAACTCTTGGGTCGACATGGCCCAGCCGAAGTGATGGACAACCTCATTGAGCACATGTTGCTGCTGCTGAGCCGTGAATGCCGCGGTGGCATCACTAAGCACGACCGCTTCATAGCCAAGATCATGTGCGCCACGAAGGGTTGACTCAATACAGACATGGGTCGCGTAGCCAGCCAGATACAGACGGGTTATACCCTGGCCGCGCAGGTAGTTGTCCAGATCGGAAGCCGCGAACGCACTGGCTCCAGCACGGCCACTAACAACAAACTCATGAGCTTGAGGCGCAAAGGGGGGATAAAATTGCCAGCCGCTATCCTGTTTCTGCCAGGTACCCGCTTTGGCGATTGCGCCACGCAGGCCGAAACGCAAACTGCCAAATTCACGGTAATCCAGCGAGAGTTTCAGTGTGGTATGGATAACTGGCACGCCTGCCTTGCGTGCTGCTGCCAGAGCCTGTTGCGCTGCGATCTGAGAGCGGGATAATTGTTTCTCATCCTTGATTAAGCTACGCAGCTTACCTTGCGGTGCTAACCACTCGTTGACGAATTCGATCATGACCAGTGCAGCCTTGCCATTGTGTGGTGCTTGTAGGGGAGGCGAGTGGGCTGATATAGGGCTTGTTGTGGTCAACGGCGCTGGGGAGGCCGCTCCACTTCCACTGGCAACGAAACTGGACAGCAAAAAGAGTTTGGAGAACAGGTGTCGGGTAAATTTCAGCATCTTAGATCCCTTTCGTTAAACGGTATGGGAGTGACTATATAGATGATTTAATGTCACGATAAGGCCGAATAATTCAAACTAACTATGAATTTAAGGAATAATGAAGATGGATCCATTCAGCGACATCAGCACCTTTGTCCGGGCTACTGAGGCGGGTAATTTCACCCGGGCTGCACGTTTGCTTCAGCTCAGCCCGTCGGCCGTCAGTAAAGCCATTGCGAGACTGGAGGCCGATTTGGGGGTTCGGCTATTTCATCGTTCGCCGCGACAGATCACGCTGACGGGCGATGGAGAAGCTTTCTTTGAGATTTGCCGTCAAAGCATGACCGCCATTGAGGATGCACGCAGCACGCTGGTGGGGGCGGCCCAGCCTTGGCGGGGAAAGCTGCGACTCTGTGTCCCGGTGAGTTTCGGCCAGTATGTTGTTGCCCCGGCACTCAGCGAATGGCTGGCAAATCATCCTGGCTTGGAGATTGATTTGATGCTGACGGACCGGCATGTCGATATGACTGCTGAGCGATTCGATCTGACGGTGATGCTGGGAGAAGTGCCAGACTCACGTCTGGTGGCACGCCCTTTGCCTACACACCGTTTCCTGACCGTTGCCGCGCCTGCTTATCTGCAAAAACACGGAATACCGATCACCCCTGAGGATCTCGCTGAGCATGTTTGTCTCCGTTATGTCATGGTTAATAGTGGGCAGTTTCGTGCCTGGACTTTTACTCAGGATGGGCAGCAATACAGCCATTCCCCCACCGGGCAATTGGCGAGTGACCATGCGGCGGTGCTTTTGGCATTGGCAGAAGGCGGGCAGGGGATCTTGCAGGCACCGTATTATGTGGTAGCACCTGCACTGGCTTCAGGTGGCCTGGTACCGGTACTGGCTGATTTTGACAGTGTAGGTGCTCCTTTAAGCGTAGTGTATGAAAAGGCACGTCAAGCTTCGGTGCGTACCCAGCTTACTGTGAAGTTTCTGCTGGGGCTCGGGGAGGGATTTGAGCCAGGTGGACCTCACTTGGTAGCCCTGCAACGTTGAGTGTTGGCAAGAGAAAGGCGGGATGCTTTGAGCGTTAAATATTGAATCACCCACAGCGCCTGTCTTTGAGAGGAAAAATGGCTGGTGACGCGAATGAACAGAAAAATCAAGGTTATCACTGATTTTCTGATTGATGGCTTCTGATTAAATCCGGGTAGCGAACTACCCGGATGAGGTTATCAGCGGAACAGATGCTCGGCATGAAAACGCAGATGATCTTCGATAAAGGTAGCGATGGTGAAGTAGCTGTGGTCGTAACCCGGCTGAATACGCAGGGTTAACGGCCAGTCGCGCTGGCGTGCCAACTCCGCCAGCTTGGCCGGTTGCAGTTGATCCGCCAGAAACTGATCCCCATCTCCTTGGTCAATCAACATCGGCAACTGTTCCGCCCCTCTGGCCAGCAAATGGCAACTGTCATATTGCAGCCACTGCGTTTCGTCATCCCCCAGATAGGCCGCAAAAGCTTTACAGCCCCAAGGCACCTGGCAAGGGTTGACGATCGGCGCAAAGGCCGACGCCGAACGAAAACGCTGCGGGTTACGCATTGCCATCATTAACGCACCATGGCCGCCCATCGAGTGGCCCGCAATGGATTGACGATCGCTGACGCTGAAATGCTGCTTGATCAGCGCTGGCAGCTCATCGCTGATGTAGTCATACATGCGAAAGTGCTGATCCCAAGGTGCCTGAGTGGCATTGAGGTAGAACCCCGCCCCCTGGCCCAGATCGTAACCTTCGTCATTCGGCACCTCATCGCCGCGTGGGCTGGTATCTGCCATCACCAGCACCAACCCTAATTCTGCGGCAACGCGCTGGGCACCGGCCTTCAACGTGAAGTTTTCATCATTGCAGGTCAGCCCCGACAGCCAATACAGCACCGGCGGCGGGTTATCGTCGCGCGGTGGTGGCAGATAGATACTGAACGTCATGTTGCAATTCAGGCTCTGCGCCGCGTGACGGTAACGTTGTTGCCAACCACCGAACATGCGGTGCTCTTCGAGAAGTTCTAATGACATCGTCATCCTCTGCCTCCTGGCTTATTTATCGAAATGGATCACGGAACGGATCGATTTGCCTTCATGCATCAGATCGAACGCTTCGTTGATCTGCTCCAGCCCCATGGTATGAGTGATAAAGTCGTTCAGCGCGAACTCGCCGTCCAGATAACGCTGCACGATCCCCGGCAGTTGGCTGCGGCCTTTCACGCCACCAAAGGCGGAACCGCGCCAGACGCGGCCAGTCACCAGTTGGAACGGACGGGTCGCGATCTCTTCGCCGGCACCGGCAACGCCGATAATAACTGACTCACCCCAGCCCTTGTGGCAGCACTCCAGCGCTGAACGCATCACGTTGACGTTGCCGATACATTCAAAGGAGAAGTCGACCCCACCGTCGGTCAGCTCGACGATCACGTCCTGGATAGGTTTATCGTAATCTTTTGGATTGATCAGGTCGGTCGCGCCCAGCTTGCGAGCCAGCTCGAACTTGCTGGTGTTGAGATCGATACCGATGATGCGGCTGGCACCGGCCATCTGAGCGCCGATAATCGCCGACAGCCCGATGCCGCCCAGGCCGAAGATAGCCACGGTATCGCCAGCCTTGACCTTGGCGGTGTTGATCACCGCGCCCATGCCGGTGGTGACGCCACAGCCAAGCAGACAGACTTCTTCCAACGGCGCTTCTTTGCTGATTTTTGCCAGTGAGATTTCTGGTACTACGGTGCGTTCAGCAAAGGTGGAGGTGCCCATGTAGTGGAAAATCGGCTTGCCGTCTTTAAAGAAGCGGGTGGTACCGTCCGGCATCAGGCCCTTGCCCTGGGTGGCGCGGATGGCCTGACACAGGTTGGTTTTGCCGGATTTACAGAATTTGCACTCGCCGCATTCTGGGGTGTACAGCGGGATCACGTGGTCGCCGACGGCAACGCTGGTCACGCCTTCGCCGATCGCTTCGACTATGCCGCCGCCTTCGTGGCCCAGGATCGCCGGGAACACGCCTTCCGGATCTTTGCCTGACAGGGTATAGGCATCGGTATGGCAAACGCCGGTAGCGACGATGCGCACCAGCACTTCACCTTTCTGTGGCGGCATCAGATCGACTTCTTCAATCTTCAGCGGCTGGTTAGGTCCCCAAGCTACGGCAGCACGGGTTTTGATAAATTCCATCATGTTCTCCTAATCGTTACTTTTAGGGGGTCGAACATGTTCGACCCGAATTAATTCATTGATATCTGAATGGGCAGCACTTGCGGCGCCACTACTCTGTCAGGAGGATGGACTCAGCATCCACCTCCGAACTTTCAGCCTGTTCTATAATCAGTTGTTTTAACGCGCGGACGTTTGGCCCAAACGCATCACGCCGCCACAACAGCCAGGTGGCGGTTTCGGCAATGTCGGCAGGGAGTGAATGAACTTTGACCCGCTTGTAGCCGGGCAGCAGGTTGAGCACCGAATACGGGATCATCGCCAGCCCGGCACCGCTGGCCACGCAGGCCAGCATGGAATGATAAGACTGGATCTCCATGATGGTGCCTGGCAATGAACCGTCACGCTTGAACCAGGACTCCAGGCGCAGGCGATAAGAGCAGCTGGCGCGGAAGGCAAACAGGGTTTCCCCTTTGACATCCTGAGCGCTGTGAATGGGCGGATGATCCAGGCAGGTGATCACCACCATGCGTTCGGGGAAAGCGACGCAGCCGTTCAGTTCATCATGTTGCAACGGGCCATCTACCAGGGCGGCAGCCAAGGTTCCCGCGCGTACACGCTCGATGATTTCCCCGGAGGTGCCGGTAGCCAGCGAAAGGGAAACCTGCGGGAATCGCTGATGATAAGCTGCCAGCAAAGTAGGTAGCCGGGTGGCGGCGGTGCTTTCCATCGAGCCAAGCGCAAAGTTACCGGCCGGTTCCCCGGCATGGGTGATGCTCATGGCTTCTTCACTCAGCGCCAAAATGCGGTGGGCGTAGCAGAGAAAATTATGGCCCATCGGCGAGAGGCGCAGGCGCTGCTTTTCACGGATAAACAGATCGGTGCCCAGTTCCTGCTCGAGCTGGCGCAGGCGCGTGGTCAAGTTTGACGGCACGCGGTGCAGTTGCTCGGCGGCACGGGCGACGGAGCCGGTTTCGGCCACGCAGCAGAACATGCGCAGTTGGGTGAGATCCATAACCTTCTCTTTTCGTGATGAACTTGATGAGTATTATTCAGTTTTTGTGAGTGTAATACTGCGGCATGCTAGCCGCAACTTTCTTTTAACAGGTTGGATACAGCGATGGCGCTAAAAATAGCCTTGAGTGGTTTTATTGCTTTGATCGTGGCGATGGGGATTGGCCGGTTTGCCTTTACCCCGCAGGTGCCGCTGATGATTGCTGAGCACCAGTTCACTCTGACCGGGGCCGGGCTGGTGGCGGCGTTGAACTACCTGGGCTACCTGTGCGGTGCCTATGATGCGATGCGTGCCAGCCGCCATGTGGAGCGCCGCCTTTGGCTTGGCGTGTGGGGAGCGGTAGCACTGACGCTGCTGTCTGCCTTGGTATCGGGGGAGTGGTTGCACGGTGCAGTGCGCTTTGCGATTGGTTGGGCCAGCGGTTGGTCGATGGTGCTGGTGGCGGCCTGGACTAACGAGCGGTTGGCGCATTATGGCCGCCCAGCGTTGAGTGCTGCGGTCTTTGCCGGGCCTGGGGCCGGGATATTCATCAGCGGCATGCTGGCGGTGGCGATCAACAGCTGGGGCTTGAGCGCTTCGCAGGCCTGGCTGGTATATGGCGCATTGGCGTTGGTGTTAATTGCCGCTATCAGCATTAATTTGCCAAGGGCAGGGGAGCTGCATCGTCCCGATGTGAAGCCTGAGCCACTGGTGCTCACCCCGGCATTAAAGCGCCTGGTGTGGAGCTACAGCCTGGCGGGCTTTGGCTATATCCTGCCTGCGACCTTCCTGTCACAGATGGCGGCGGCTCGTTTCCCTGACAGCCTGTTCGCCCAGTTTGTCTGGCCGATTTTTGGCGGTGCGGCGGTGCTGGGGATTATCATCGGGATTGCAACCCGTCATCGGCTCACCACGCAGACCCGCCTGGCGATCACGCTGTGGGTACAGGCACTGGGCGTGCTTTGTGCCGAAGTGGTGCCGGGCGTTACCGGCCTGGCAATAGGGGCCATGCTAACCGGCGGTGGGTTCCTCAGTGTGGTACAGCTATCTATCCAGCACGGTAGGGAATTGGCTCCGAATCACGCACGTTATATGGCCGGGTTGTTGACCACGGGTTATGCCATCGGCCAGTTGGTTGGCCCGATGCTCTCGGCGGTGTCAACGGCACTGACGCATCGCCTGGAACCCGCGCTGTATGTGGCGGTACTGGGGCTGGTGATCGCCGGTGTGCTGGTGATCAATACCCCGGCGCGGGCCACGGCAAACAAGCCAACTTTATCTTGAGTAAAATACATACAAAAAATGTGGGATAGCCGCAGCCAGCCTGCTACGGGCTGGATGCGGATTTTTCATACCAGGATGAAACACAATCACTGGATAAACGTCTCACTCTCCTCTAGAGTGGGGGAAAATATTGATCGGGTTCACGTTATCTATCCGTCGTCTTTCAAGCTGCAGTTAGCTCTTTCCCTGGATTTGTAGGGGCGCTGTATACTGCGTCCTCATCACACGGGGCAAGTAACCAACAGCCAATAACAACGCTGCAATTTGAAAGACCACGGGGATATTGCCGGGGCCGCCTGCTGGAGATACATCGCCATGACATCGTTAAGTAATGAAGCTGCACTGGTGCACGCGGCGCTTGAAGCGCGCGGCCTGGAAACCCCGTTATGCGGGGAAGTGTTGGATCGCGAGACGCGTAAGCGCCGTATCAAAGAGCACATGACGGAAATCATGCAGCTGTTGAACCTCGATTTGTCCGACGACAGCCTGGCAGAAACGCCACACCGTATTGCGAAAATGTATGTCGATGAGATCTTCTCCGGTCTGGATTACGCCAACTTCCCGAAGATCACCGTCATCGAAAACAAGATGAAAGTGGACGAAATGGTAACGGTGCGTGATATTACCTTGACCAGCACCTGCGAACATCACTTTGTCACCATCGATGGTAAAGCCACCGTGGCGTATATTCCTAAAGACTCGGTGATTGGCCTGTCGAAAATCAACCGTATCGTGCAGTTCTTTGCCCGTCGCCCACAGGTACAGGAGCGGCTGACTCAGCAGATCCTGGTGGCGTTGCAAACGCTGTTAGGCACCAACAACGTGGCGGTATCGATCGATGCAGTGCATTACTGTGTTAAAGCTCGTGGTATTCGTGACGCTACCAGTGCTACCACTACCACGTCGCTGGGCGGGCTGTTCAAATCCAGCCAGAATACGCGCCAGGAGTTCCTGCGTGCGGTGCGTCACCATCACGGTTGATGGCTGAGCTGTGACGATGAAGGCGCCTGTGGGCGCCTTTTTACTGATTGAAATACAGCGGAATAACATGAACGCTAACGAAACTCCCCGGCTACCACGCATTGCTACGCTGGACTGCGTACGCGGTATCGCCATCCTTGGCATTCTGCTGCTGAATATCAGCGCATTTGGCCTGCCGAAAGCCGCCTACCTCAACCCTGCCTATCTGGGGATGCCCTCCACACGCGATATCTGGACCTGGGCACTGTTGGAGCTGTTCGCTCAGGTCAAGTTCCTGGCCATGTTCGCGCTGCTGTTTGGGGCCGGGCTGCAACTGCTGCTACGGCGGGGCAAAGTCTGGATCCGTGCCCGGTTATCCTGGTTGGTCCTGATTGGCCTCGGGCACGCCATTTTCTTATGGGATGGGGACATCCTGCTGGCCTACGGGCTGATCGGCCTGGTGTGCTGGCGGATGATCCGTGACGCACAGAATACCTTCACCCTGTTGAAAACCGGTGCGGTGCTGTATCTGATCGGCGTGGCGGTGTTGCTGCTGCTAGGGTTTATCTCTCACGGTGAGCCGGGCAGTTTCTGGCAGCCGAGCGTGGCCGAATTGCAGTATGAGAAGTTCTGGAAGCTGCAAGGCGGCCCGGAAGCCTGGCGCAGCCGTCTGGATCTGCTCTCTTCCAGCCTGATAGCCATCGGTGCGCAGTATGGCTGGCAACTGGCCGGGCTGATGCTGTTTGGTGCAGGCATGATGCGCAGCGGTTGGCTGCGTAACAGCTATTCACCGGCTTACTACCGCCGTCAGGCCGCCTGGCTGATACCGCTTTCATTGCTGATCCAGTTGCCCGGTGTGCTGTTGCAGTGGCATCTGAATTGGGATTATCGCTGGAGTGGCTTTCTGTTGCAGGTGCCGCGTGAGTTGGGCTCGCCGCTGCAGGCCATTGGCTACCTGGCTCTGGTCTACGGTTTTTGGCCAACGCTTTCCCGCCTGCGTATCAGCCACTGGTTAACCCAGGTTGGGCGGATGGCGCTAAGTAATTACCTGCTACAAACCCTGATTTGCAGCACGCTGTTCTTTCATTTTGGCCTCTATCAACAGCTCGACCGTTTGCAGCTATTGGCGGTCGTTCCCTTGGTGTGGCTGGCCAACCTGCTGTTTTCCACGCTGTGGCTGCGTTACTTCGCACAGGGCCCGATGGAATGGCTATGGCGCAAGCTGACTTCCCTTGCTGCGGGCGAAAGTCTCCGTCAGCCGACAAAATGAGATCTGGCGCAGGTAGGTTAAAAAATTGTATGTAAACGTTTTCTTTCCTGTGACGGAATTCACGCTGAGGAGGATGATAAACGGGGTAGGATAGCGCCACTGTCTACTCTGTCGACCTCGGGACGTTTCATGAATTCTGTGCATTCAACCACCATTCGCGATGTGGCGAAGCGTGCGGGTGTGTCCGTCGCTACTGTCTCGCGAGTGTTGAACAACAGTGCCCTGACCAGCAAAGAGACCCGCGAACAGGTGCTGAAGGCGGTGGCGGAACTGGGTTATCGGCCAAACGCCAACGCGCAGGCGTTGGCTACCCAGAGCAGTGAAACGCTGGGCGTGGTGGTGATGGATGTCTCCGATCCGTTCTTCGGCGCGTTAGTGAAAGCGGTAGACACGGTGGCGCAGCAAAACCACAAATATCTGCTGATCGGCAACAGTTACCATCAGGCGGACAAAGAGCGCCATGCCATCGAGGTGCTGATCCGTCAACGCTGCAATGCCTTGATTGTTCATGCAAAAGCGTTAGGCGACGCGGAACTGATCGCCTTTATGGATCAGATCCCCGGCATGGTGTTAATTAACAGAATTGTAACGGGCTATGAGCACCGCTGCGTTGGCCTGAACAATGTGTTTGGCGCAGAAGTTGCCATGCGCTTGCTGCTCTCGCAGGGGCATCAGCGGATCGGTTATCTGGGCTCCGATCACCCCATCGAAGACGGCCCGCTGCGCCAGCAAGGCTATAGCCAGGCGATGGCCGCGGCCGGTTTTTCCCCACCGGATAGCTGGCGGGCCTACGGCTCACCGGATTTGCAAGGCGGTGAAGCGGCAATGGTTGAACTGCTAGGCCGCAACCTGCACCTGAGCGCCGTATTCGCCTATAACGACGCCATGGCAGCCGGTGCGATGGCGGTGCTGAAAGAAAACGGTATCACAGTGCCGCAGCATTTCTCGCTGGTGGGGTTTGATGATATCCCCATTGCCCGCTATACCAGCCCCAAGTTGACCACCATCCGTTATCCGATCGTTTCAATGGCCACCCTGGCTACGGAGCTGGCGCTGAAGGGCGCTGCCGGGCTGCTTGAACCTCAGGCTTCACACCTGTTCATGCCGACGCTGGTACGCCGCCACTCTGTCGCGCCGTGGCAAAGTGAGGCTTCGGTCACTCTCTGAACATTTAATATTGTGTAACCGTTTTCAATCTGTGAGAAAATTCACAGATTATTAACATAGTGCCGTCTATGCTCTAGTCGTTTTCCAGCGCAAAGGCTCTTGCCAGCCAAACTTTTAATCTGGCGCTGACACAGCATCACAGGAATAACAAGCAACATGGATGACAGGAATTCTTTTGAAACTGCCACGCCCAACTGTGTGCATTGTGGCTAAAGGCTTAATACCGAGTACGACCCTCTACAAACCGGAGACAGACAATGAATAAGAAGGTTTTCACCCTGGCCGCGCTGGCCGCAAGCATGATGTTTGGCGCAGCTGCGCATGCTGATACCCGCATTGGCGTCACGATTTACAAATATGACGACAACTTTATGTCGGTGGTGCGTAAGGCGATCGAGAAAGATGCCAAGGCTTCTCCGGATGTCACGCTGCTGATGAATGACTCACAGAATGACCAGTCCAAGCAGAATGACCAGATCGACGTGCTGATTGCCAAAGGCGTAAAAGCGCTGGCGATCAACCTGGTGGACCCTGCCGCTGCTCCGGTGGTGATTGACAAGGCGCGTGCCAACGATATCCCGGTGGTGTTCTACAACAAAGAACCTTCTCGCAAGGCGTTGGATAGCTACGACAAAGCCTATTACGTCGGTACCGACTCTAAAGAGTCTGGCGTGATCCAGGGCGAACTGATTGCCAAACACTGGAAAGCCAACCCTGCCTGGGATCTGAACAAAGACGGCCAGATCCAATATGTGCTGTTGAAAGGTGAACCGGGCCACCCGGATGCTGAAGCGCGTACCACTTACGTGATCAAAACGCTGAATGAAAAAGGCGATAAGACTCAGCAACTGCAGATGGACACCGCGATGTGGGATACCGCTCAGGCTAAAGACAAGATGGATGCCTGGCTGTCTGGCCCTAACGCCAACAAGATCGAAGTGGTAATTGCCAACAACGACGCGATGGCCATGGGTGCGGTTGAAGCCCTGAAAGCTCACAACAAGAGCAGTATTCCGGTCTTTGGTGTCGATGCTCTGCCAGAAGCACTGGCAATGGTGAAATCCGGGGCGATGGCCGGTACCGTGCTGAACGATGCCGACAATCAGGCGAAGGCGACCTTCGATCTGGCGAAGAACCTAGCCGCGGGCAAACCTGCTGCTGACGGCACCCAATGGAAGATCGTCGATAAAATCGTGCGTATTCCTTACGTGGGTGTAGATAAAGATAACCTGTCTCAGTTTGTGAAATAACCCGAGATAGAGAGAAATGCCCCCGCCGGTGTTTAGGCGGGGGAACTTATTAGAAGAACCCGTTAATTCTCCACTGCTGCAAGCCAGCTTGGGAGAGTGCTGGTTCCAGAATTAGCCAGGACTATTTATGGCCGAAAACTCTCGTGAGTGGCTACTGGAAATGACGGATATCAGTAAGTCGTTTCCCGGCGTAAAGGCATTAGACAAAGTGAATTTACGCGTACGTCCAAACTCCATTCATGCACTAATGGGGGAGAACGGCGCCGGAAAATCCACCTTATTAAAATGCCTGTTTGGCATTTATAAAAAAGACTCCGGCAGTATTCTGTTTCAGGGGCAGGAAGTCGATTTCAAAAGTTCCAAAGAGGCGTTGGAGCAGGGCGTTTCGATGGTGCACCAGGAACTGAACCTGGTGTTGCAACGTACCGTGATGGACAACATGTGGCTGGGGCGCTACCCGACCAAAGGGCTGTTTGTCGATCAGGACAAGATGTACAAAGACACCAAGGAAATTTTCGACGAACTGGATATCGATATCGATCCCCGCGCCAAAGTCGGCACGCTGTCGGTATCCCAGATGCAGATGATCGAAATTGCCAAGGCGTTCTCCTACAACGCTAAAATTGTGATTATGGATGAGCCAACCTCTTCTCTGACCGAGAAGGAGGTGAATCATCTGTTCACCATTATCCGTAAGCTGAAAGAGCGTGGCTGCGGCATCGTGTATATCTCGCACAAGATGGAGGAGATCTTCCAGCTATGTGATGAAATTACCATTCTGCGCGATGGCCAATGGATCGCCACCCAGCCGCTGGAAGGGCTGGATATGGACAAGATTATCTCGATGATGGTTGGGCGTTCGCTGAGCCAGCGTTTCCCCGATCGTCAGAATACGCCGGGAGAGGTGATTTTAGAGGTGAAAGGCCTGACCTCTTTGCGCCAGCCTTCGATCCGCGATATCTCTTTCGATCTGCATAAGGGGGAGATCCTGGGCATTGCCGGGCTGGTGGGCGCCAAGCGCACCGACATTGTGGAAACCCTGTTTGGCATCCGCGAGAAGGTGGCCGGCACCATCAAGCTGCACGGTAAAAATATCAACAATAACAGTGCTAACGAAGCCATCAACCACGGTTTTGCCCTGGTGACGGAAGAGCGTCGTTCCACCGGTATTTATGCTTACCTGAATATTGGCTTTAACTCGTTGATTGCCAATATTCGGCAATACAAAAACAAGATGGGCCTGCTGGATAATAACCGGATGAAAAGCGACACCCAATGGGTGATCGATGCCATGCGGGTGAAAACGCCGGGCCACCATACCAATATCGGTTCGCTTTCCGGCGGTAATCAGCAAAAGGTGATCATTGGCCGCTGGCTACTGACACAGCCGGAAATCCTGATGATGGATGAGCCAACGCGCGGTATCGACGTGGGGGCCAAGTTTGAAATTTACCAGTTAATGACCGAATTGGCGAAGAAGGGCAAGGGGATCATTATAATCTCTTCCGAAATGCCGGAGCTTTTGGGAATTACCGACAGAATATTGGTGATGAGTAATGGTCAGGTTGCGGGCATTGTGAATACCAAACAGACCTCGCAAAATGAAATATTGCGGCTAGCCTCCTTGCATCTTTAAGGATCGTAATTATGAGCGCACTGAATAAAAAAACCTTGTTCACCTATTTTAAAGAGGGTGGCATTTATCTGGTCCTGTTGGTGTTACTGGCGATTATTATTATCCAGGACCCAACCTTTTTAAGCCTGATGAACCTGAGTAATATCCTGACCCAATCCTCGGTGCGTATTATCATTGCGCTGGGCGTGGCCGGGCTGATCGTCACGCAGGGGACAGACCTTTCCGCCGGGCGCCAGGTAGGGTTGGCAGCGGTGATTGCCGCGACCCTGCTGCAATCGATGGATAACGTCAACAAAGTGTTCCCGCAGATGGAAACCTGGTCGATCCCGCTGGTGATCTTGCTGGTTTGCGCCGTGGGCGCGGTGATTGGCCTGGTCAACGGCTTGATTATCGCCTATCTCAACGTGACGCCGTTTATCACCACGTTGGGCACCATGATCATCGTTTATGGGATCAACTCCCTGTATTACGATTACGTGGGGGCTTCACCGGTGGCCGGTTTCGATCCGAAATTCTCCACCTTTGCCCAAGGGTTCTTGCGATTCGGTGACTTCAAGCTGTCATATATCACCTTCTACGCCATTATTGCGATCGCCTTTGTCTGGGTGCTGTGGAATAAAACCCGCTTCGGCAAGAATATCTTCGCCATCGGTGGTAACCCGGAAGCGGCGAAAGTCTCTGGCGTCAACGTCCCGCTGAACCTGATCATGATTTATGCGCTGTCCGGGGTGTTCTACGCCTTCGGCGGTTTACTGGAGGCGGGCCGTATCGGTAGTGCCACCAACAACCTCGGCTTTATGTATGAGCTGGATGCCATCGCGGCCTGTGTGGTCGGCGGGGTGTCGTTCGCCGGTGGGGTAGGTACGGTGCTGGGCGTGGTGACCGGGGTGATCATCTTTACCGTCATCAACTACGGCCTGACCTATATCGGCGTGAACCCTTACTGGCAGTACATTATCAAGGGTAGCATTATCATCTTCGCGGTAGCGTTGGACTCCCTTAAGTACGCCAAGAAAAAATAAGTCTGTTTTACGCTTTACGATAACGGCCAGCATTTGCTGGCCGTTTTGCTTTTGCTATGTAACACGGCAGATATGCCATCTTACTGTTATTCCATTCGTCGCTGTTCCCCCTCACCCCAACCCTCTCCCCAAAAAGGAGAGGGGGCAGAACGGAGCTGCGTTCAGGGACAGGAGTTTATTTGTGGCCATGACGCATTCGGTGTTGTGGTTAGACGCAGGAGTTAATCTGTGGCACGTACGGTCCCCTCTCCCTTTGGGAGAGGGTTAGGGTGAGGGGCGATCGCTGAAGCGTGAGGTCAAACTCAGCTTTTCTTCTGCTGCTGGGCTTTAAGCTTTTCTGCCGCCAGCTTGTGCTCCAGCTCTACCAACTGCTCCGGCGACACAGCCGGGTAACCCGGCGCATCTTCCGGCACCTTGTGCATTGCAGATATCGGGATTAATGGACCAAGGAAGCGGGGCTCACGCTTGAGGATATACAGATCGGTCAAGGCTCCCAGGCGGGCAAAGATCTCGCGTACGCGCACCGTCACCATATTTTTTGGCGAAGGTACCGCATAGCATTGCGCCTGGATGCCCATATGCAGGGCGATAAACAGGGCGCGCTCGCAGTGGAATCGCTGGGTGATGATGATGAAGTCGTTGGTATCGAACACCTTGCGCGTACGAACGATGGAGTCGAGGGTACGGAAACCGGCGTAGTCGAGCACGATATCGCTAGGCGCAACGCCCGCGGCCAGCAGATCGCGGCGCATGGTCATCGGCTCGTTGTAGCTTTGCTGGGCATTATCGCCGCTTAGCAGCAGGTACTTCACCTTGCCGCTGTTATAGGCGTTGATCGCCCCTTGAATACGGTAGCGGTAATATTGGTTAAGCACTCCGGTACGGTAATATTTGGAGGTGCCAAGCACCACCCCCACCTGACGGTGTGGTAGCGTTTGCATTTCTTCGTAAATGTAAGGCGCGGTTTTCCAGCTTATCCAGCGATCGAGCGCGATAGCCGACAGCATCAGCACCGAAATGATGATGAACAGGCTAATTATCAGGCGTTTCCACATGTTGATGCCTTGCGCGAACGAGGGCTAAAGTAAGACTCAAGGCTACTTTACCTGCCCGGCAGACGCAAGCAATGAGCCGTTTACCGCAGCGGTTACGCTGCATTTTTCAGCATAATCTTGTCTAGGCGTGAGAACCGGGCCTGACTAACAGGCCCGGTGAGGAACTTAGAACGAGGTACGCTTGTAGATACGATACTGCGGACGCCAGAAGTTATGCTCAATGGCTTTAGACAACGCCTCTTCCGACGTCACCACGGCTACACCCTGCAACTGAGCGGCTTTACCCACTTCCATCGCGATGCATTTGGATACACCCTGAATATCATCGATATTCGGCAGCAGTGCGCCGTGGCCGTCGGTAGCTAGAGGAGAGCAGTCGGCCAGGGCACGGCTGGCAGCCATCAGCATGGCATCGGTGACCCGTTTTGCCCCTGCAGCCAATACGCCAAGCCCAATCCCCGGGAAGATATAGGAGTTGTTGCACTGGGCAATCGGGAACAGCTGGTCTTTATAGGTTACCGGTGAGAACGGGCTGCCGGTGGCGACCAGTGCGGCACCGTCGGTCCAGTTGATGATATCTTCTGGCCGGGCTTCCACGCGGGAAGTTGGGTTGGACAGCGGCATCACGATCGGGCGCGGGCAATGCTGGTGCATCTCACGGATCAGCTCTTCGGTAAACAGCCCCGGCTGGCCAGAGACGCCGATCAGCACGGTCGGCTTGGCGTTGCGCACCACTTCCAGCAGGGAGATCGCATCGCTTTCCACCTGCCATTGATCCAGATTGGCACTTTTCTGCACCAGCTTGCTCTGGAAATCGAGCAGGTTCGGCAGCTTATCCGTCAGCAGGCCAAAGCGGTCAACCATGAACACGCGGGCGCGGGCTTCTTCTTCGCTCAGCCCTTCGGATTTCATCTGGGCGATGATCTGCTCGGCAATACCACAACCTGCGGAACCGGCACCCAGGAAGGCAACGGTTTGATCGCGTAGTTGGCTACCAGCAGCACGGCTGGCGGCAATCAGGCTGCCCAGCGTCACGGCGGCGGTGCCTTGGATATCGTCGTTAAAGCAGCACAGCTCATCACGATAGCGATTAAGCAGCGGCGTGGCGTTGTTCTGGGCGAAATCTTCAAACTGCAACAGCACGTTCGGCCAACGGCGTTTCACCGCCTGGATGAATTCTTCCACAAAGGCGTGATATTCATCGCCAGAAATACGCGGATGACGCCACCCCATATAGAGCGGATCGTTCAGGCGCTGCGGGTTGTTGGTACCCACGTCCAGCACCACCGGCAAGGTATAGGCCGGGCTGATGCCGCCACAGGCGGTGTACAGAGAGAGTTTACCGATTGGAATACCCATGCCCCCGATGCCCTGGTCGCCCAGGCCAAGGATGCGTTCCCCGTCGGTGACCACAATCACCTTAACATTCTGCTTGGTGGCGTTTTGCAGCATATCGTCTATGCGATCGCGATTGGGGTAGGAGATAAACAGCCCACGTGCGCGGCGATAGATATCGGAGAAATGCTCACAGGCCTCACCCACGGTTGGCGTATAGATGATGGGCATCATCTCGCTCAGGTGCGAATCCAGCAGGCGATAGAACAGCGTTTCGTTGGTGTCCTGAATATTGCGCAGGTAGATGTGCTTGTCGTTATCGTTCTTGAAATCCTGATACTGACGGTAAGCGCGTTCCACCTGTTCTTCGATGGTTTCTATCGCTTCCGGCAGCAGGCCGTGCAGGTTGAAGTTACTGCGCTCTTCTTCGGAAAAGGCGCTGCCTTTGTTCAGTAACGGGAACTCCAACAGAATGGGGCCAGCGTAGGGGATGTAGAGAGGGCGTTTGCTTTCGTATTCCAGTTCCATCAGTTTTACTCTTTGCCTAGGGTAAGCTTTATTACTGCCGATCCTAAGAGATCGGCAAAATATGTACAGCATTTGTTAGTAAATAATGAGGAATTGTCGCTTGTTGCTGTTTTTTTAGACGGATTGCGGCGGAGCACGGTGGCTCCGCCTGAGGGATCAGAAGGTGACGCGTTGGGCGTCTTCGCAGCCCAAGGCCGCCAGGGTGGCGCGGGTGGCATCCCACTGGGTCAGGATTGCGCCTTCCGCTTCTGCCAATACGGCACGGCGGATTTTCTGGCAATCGCCACCGGAGACATTCATCAGGATCAGGGCGGCCTGCAATGGCGGCAGGCTTGGGTTGAACGCGGCGTTTTCTGCATAGCGACCTGCGTAAACCTTGCCGTCTTCGGCTTCCAGCGCTACGCCGCTATGGGCGGTGCTGTAAGGGGCATGGCTGCGGTTGGCGGCATCCAGGGCAGCTTTCGCCAGTTCATCATCCAGCGTCAGTTGGAAACCGTGATCGACCGGATCCATCAGCAACTCGCTGATTTGCAGATCTTTCGGGCCGAAGGAGTAAGGCAGGTAATCACCCAGCGTGGCGGTTGCCCGTGCAGGCAGGTGGATCTCCAACTCGGTGCCGCTGTTAAGTTCATTCATAAACTGGCGGCAGTGGCCACAGGGTGAGTAGTTGACGGTGACCGCAACCAGTTTGGCTTCGCCACGCAACCAGGCATGAGTGACAGCGCACTGTTCCGCGTGCACGGTTTGTTGCATAGGTGCACCACGGAATTCCATGTTGCCACCAAAATACCAGTTGCCACTGACGCCACGCGCAACCGCCCCCACGTGGAAATGCGAAATCGGCGTTAACGAGCAGGCCGCCGCCAATGGCAGCAGAGCAAAGGCCAGAGCATCGTCATCCAACCCGCACTGTTGCTTGATCGCCGCAATCTGCTCGGCCTTGAACATGGCTGCGAAATCAGGTGCATCTAAATAGGGCAGCAGGGCGGATTGCAAGGCCGCAGGCAATTCGCTGTAGGCGGAGTGAAAGCGAGAATGCATAAGGAAGTCTCTCTACAAGTTAACGGGTTAACATTCTAGGCAACCGGCCCACAACAAAATGTGACTTATATCTATTTTTTAATGAAACAACTGCAATCAAACTTATAAATGCGAGACGTATCGCAGGTTTTTAGCCGTTAACCAAACAGTCGCAACAATATCGGGAACACGAACGGCGCGGTCAGGGAAGTGATAATCCCGCAGATAACCAGAGCCAGCGAACTGAATGCGCCCTGTTGGTAATCCATTTCTACGCAGCGTGCTGTCCCCAACGCATGCGAGGCGGTACCCATTGCCAAACCGCGCGATGAATTGGTGTTGATCCGCAACAGGCTAAGCAGCGAATGGCCAAGAACCGCCCCCAGAATACCGACAAAAATTACGCACACCGCGCTGATGGCCGGGATGCCGCCAATCGACTCGGCTACCGCCATGGCTATCGGAGTCGTCACCGATTTGGGCAAGATCGAGGCGGCAATCTCGGGTTTGGCCCCCATCAGCAGGGCAATGGCACCGCCGCTGATCATTGCGGTCATGCTGCCAATAAAACAGACGGTGATGATGGATTTCCAACGCGCGCGGATCTGATGGATCTGCTCGTATAGCGGAAAGGCAAGGGCGACCACCGCCGGTTGCAGCAGATCGTTGAGGATTTTGCTGCCTTGAAAATAGCGTTCATACGGAATGCCGGTCAGCAACAGCAGCGGGATAATCACCGCCATCGAGACCAATAATGGGTTCAGCAACGGCATGTGGAGCTTTTGCGCCAGCTTGCGTGCCGCGTAAAACACCACCAGGGTCAGTGGTAAGGACCACCAGATATTTTGCATCATTGCTCATCCCCCGCATCTTTTGCTTTACCGAGGATGGGACGCTCGCGGTGGAAGTAATGTGAAGTATAGCCAACCACCACAAACACCAGCAGCGTACTGATCAGGCAAGACACGATTAGCGGAGCCAAATCGTCAACTATCTGGTCGTAATACTTCATGATACCGACGCCGATTGGCACGAACAGTAGCACCATATAGCGGATAAACAGATGGCAGCCAGGCTTGACCCATTTGGCCGGTAGAATTTGTGAAGAGAGCAGGGCAAACAGGATCAACATCCCGATAATGCTGCCGGGAATGGCGATCGGCAGCACCGCCGCAATGGCGTTACCGGCGAACAGGCTGAGGTAGATCAGCACGATCGCCCTGACATATTTCCAACACAGGTTAAATAGGTTGCCCATAGTGCATTCTCGTTGATGTTGACGCATTCATCATACAATTAAACTGTGAGCTACGCCACAAAACGCATCATGAATTCTCGCTATGCCTATCATGCCATTTTGGCAAGATTACGGCCCGCCTTAAGTGTAGCGGGCCAGGCTATTCCGTGTTGCTTAGGCTGGCAAGCGGCTTTTGCTGTTCCGCCAAACGATGGCCGAGGAAAAAGAACAACAGGCTGAACAACGCGGCGGCGATCAACACCAGGAACATGACCGGCGGTGGCGCATAGCTCAGCAGGAAACCGCACATCACCGGGTTGATGGCACCTCCCAGATTACTCAGGCTCTGCACGCCGTAATAGCTGCCTTTCAGGTGAGGCGGGGCGATAAAGTCGATAAACATATATTCGACCGGAATGACGATGATTTCCCCCAGGGTGAAAATCGCCATGGCCAGCACCCATAGCCATATCGAAAGCCCTGCCAGCATAAAGCCGATCAGCCCCAGGACGAAGAACAGCGTGCCCAGCATCAGCCAGCGCAGCATGTTGTCCTGGCGCATACCGCGACTCAGCAGATACTGCAGGGCGATGACGATGCAGGCGTTGACGATCATCACCACGCCAATCACTTTGTAAGCAAATTCGGCATCGCTAACAATGATCAGATACTGCGACAGATAGCCGGTAAATTGGCCAAACACCACCGCGCCTAACGTGCTGCCAAGGGTGAAATAAATCAGCCGCCGATCCCCGCGTAGCACCTTCAACGTCTGGCGGAAGTTGAGAATTGACGGTGGAGTGTTGCCAGTGTCTTCTATCGGTGGCGATGGATAGCTGCGCAGGCGGAAGCTCAGGGTTATCACAGTCAGTAACGCCAACCCGCCGGACAGGTAGAACGGCAGCAGTGGGCTGTAACCGGCTACCATCACGCCCAATGATGAGCCGACGGCCCAGCCAACGTTCACCAGCGTATAGTTGATCGAGAATGCCTTGCTACGCTGATTTACCGGCAACCAACTGGCAAAGCAGGCCTTGATGGCGATGCTGAGCACCGCATAGGCGGTATGCAAGATGGCCAGCACCAGGATAACGCCAGCGGGGCGCGAGACCCATGGGATAGCAAAAAAGCTCAGCGAAAATAGCAGGATGGCGAGCAGGATCAGCGGATTTTTATTAAAGCGATCGACCAGATAGCCGCCATAAAAGCTGCTGATGATGCCGATAGTCAGGCTGATGCCCAAGATAATGCCCACGCTTTTCGGCAGCAGGTGGAAGTGCTCGGTCAGGTAAATGGTGATAAAGGGCAGCGTGACGCCACGGCCAATGGTCAGCACCAGCGAACTTGCCAGCAATATTTTAATCAGTGGGGGGAATCCCTTCATAACCAAACCTGTTGATGCATACAGTTATTACGTCAATGCAACTACAGTAGCTTATTTTGTGGTGCAGAGAAGAGGGCAACGGAAAAATTGTTTAAAAAAAAGAGGCTACGTCTGTAGCCCCTAGGTAAAACAGCATTATTTACCGGATTTGGCCTGCAGGGTGGCAAACCAAGGCTGGATGAAATCTTCGCTGCTGCCCCAGCCTGGAATAATTTTACCCAGCGAGGCTACGTTGATTGGACCGGTCTGGCTGACTAGCAAGGCCTGCGGGATGGCCGCGGCTTTAAACTGATAGGTGGCAGGAGTTGGTTCACCCGCCAGCTTGTTGGCAATCAGGCGCAGGTTGACGGCCCCGATCAGCTTGGTATCTACCGCGACGCTGACCTTCCACGGGCTACCAGCTTCGCGCATCAGTTGCAGATCCTGGTTGGAGATATCGATGCTGTAGAGCTTGATCTCGGTGCGGCCATTTTCTTGCAGCGCCTTATAGGCTCCCTGGCTGAAGGCATCCCAGGTGCCCCAGATGGCGTCGATTTTGCCTTTCGGGTATTTGGCCAGCACCGCACCGACTTTATTGGCGGTATCGCCCTGGACGTCGGAGGAAACCGCCCCGATCGATTCCAACTCATGAATGCCCGGATTTTGCTTGAGCAACTGCTGGTAAGCGGCCTGGCGGCGCTCCATCGGCGGGAAGCCAGCAACCCACAGCTTGATAATGTTGGCCTTGCCGTCGAAGTCTTTAATCAGCTGGCCGAAGGATTCATTGGCCAGCGAGGCATCATCCTGTTGGGAAACGGTGACGCCGGGGATCTCGCCGCTAACGTCGGTATCAAAGGCCGACACCGCGATACCTGCCGCAGCGATGCGCTTAACCAGATCGGTGGAATAGGGCGCACGGCCTTGAGAAAGAATGATGCCGTCATACTTCTGGCTGATGGCCTGGTTGACGAAGTCCTGAAAACGCGCGTCATCACCGTTGCTCAGAAAGGTATCGACCTTGAAACCGAGCTTGCGCCCCTCCTGGATTGCTCCGGCCAAAAACTGGGTGGTGTTGTCATCGGAACCCAGGTTACGGATCACCGCCACGCGGATCTGCCCTTGATGCTGAGCAATAGCGTCAGGAACGGGGGCAAGCGTGGCTTCAGCGGCCAGCAGGGGCAGGCTGGTTAGCAGGCTCAGGCTGAGGGCGAGCAGTGAGGTCTTTATTGTTTTCATGATTGGCTCCGAAGCAGGTGAAGAGTTCCCGGTAAAATTGGATGTGTGGATATCTTTCCGTCTGGACGTCTATTTTATGCGATGCAGCATCATAACCAGATGCCCGGCAATTGGGAATCCACCGGCTTATGAATTTTTCTCAGGTGTTATAACGATTGGTTTGGATGGGGTGCGCAGTTTTGGCAGGAACTACTGGCTGGTCAGCCGTTGTAAACCAGAGGGTGAAGGAGTTGATACGGAGTTGGTCAGGTACAGAAGAGCTAATAGGTGGCAAGTACAGTCCCCCGCACCCTTGAGTGAGGGGGACTGTACGATATTACAAAAGTTTACTTAACCTGCATACCAGGCTGTGCGCCGCTGTCCGGGCTGAGCAGGAAGATCTCCTTGCCGCCAGGGCCAGCCGCCATCACCATCCCTTCGGAAACGCCAAAGCGCATTTTACGCGGTGCCAGGTTGGCCACCATAATCGTCAAACGCCCTTCCAGCAGTGAAGGATCAGGGTAGGCAGAGCGAATACCGGAGAAGATCTGGCGTGATTCACCGCCCAGATCCAACTGCAGTTTCAGCAGCTTGTCGGAGCCTTCAACAAACTCGGCGCTCTTGATCAGCGCGATGCGCATATCGACCTTGGCAAAATCGTCAAAGCTGATGGTGTCCTGGATCGGATCGTCCGCCAGCGGGCCGCTGACAACCTTCTGGCTGGCGGCCAGATCTTCTTTTGATGCATTTACCATTTCATTCACTTTGTCGAGATCGATACGGTTGAACAACGCCTTGAAGGTGCTCACCTGATGGCCCAGCAGCGGCTGCTCAATGCCATCCCAGCTCAGTTCGCAGTTGAGGAACGCTTCGACACGTTCGGTCAACGCAGGCAGTACCGGCTTCAGGTAGGTCATCAGCACGCGGAACAGGTTGATGCCCATCGAACAGATAGCTTGCAGATCGGCGTCGCGGCCTTCTTCTTTCGCTACGACCCAAGGAGCCTGCTCATCGACATAGCGGTTGGCCAGATCGGCCAGCGCCATGATCTCGCGGATCGCCCGGCTGGTTTCACGGCTGGCATAGGCCTGCGCAATGCTGGTGGCAGCATCAACAAAGGTCTGGTACAGCGCAGGGTCGGCCAGGTGATCGGCTAACTGCCCGGCAAAACGCTTGTTGATAAAGCCAGCGTTACGGGAAGCCAGGTTGACCACTTTGTTCACGATATCCGCATTCACGCGCTGCACGAAGTCTTCCAGATTCAGGTCGATATCGTCGATGCGTGAAGAGAGCTTGGCGGCGTAGTAATAACGCAGGCAATCGGCATCCAGGTGCTTGAGGTAGGTACCAGCTTTAATGAAGGTGCCGCGCGACTTGGACATCTTGGCGCCGTTCACCGTCACATAGCCGTGCACAAACAGGCTGGTTGGCTTGCGGAAATCACTGCCTTCCAACATTGCCGGCCAGAACAGGCTGTGGAAGTAGACGATATCCTTACCGATGAAGTGATACAGCTCGGTAGTGGAGTCTTTACGCCAGAACTCGTCGAAATCCAGATCGCCGCGTTTATCGCACAGGTTCTTGAACGAGCCCATGTAACCGATTGGCGCATCCAGCCAGACGTAGAAATATTTGCCTGGGGCATCCGGAATTTCAAAGCCGAAATACGGTGCATCGCGGGAGATATCCCACTGTTGCAGACCGGATTCGAACCATTCCTGCATCTTGTTTGCTACCTGCTCTTGCAGCGCGCCGGAGCGTGTCCAGGCTTGCAGCATGTCGCTGAAAGCAGGCAGGTCGAAGAAATAGTGCTCAGAATCACGCATTTCCGGGGTAGCGCCGGAAACCACGGATTTAGGGTCGATCAGCTCGGTTGGGCTGTAAGTTGCGCCACAAACTTCGCAGTTATCGCCATATTGATCCGGAGATTTACATTTCGGGCAGGTGCCCTTCACAAAACGATCCGGCAGGAACATGCCTTTCTCGGGATCGTAAAGCTGAGAAATGGTGCGTCGCTTGATATGACCGTTCTCTTTCAAGCGGCCATAGATCACACCTGACAGTTCACGGTTTTCTTCGCTATGGGTCGAATGATAATTCTCATAGCTGATGCCAAAACCGGCGAAATCCTGTTGGTGCTCGCGGCTCATTTCCGCGATCATCTCTTCCGGCGGGATACCCATCTGCTGCGCTTTGAGCATGATTGGCGTACCGTGCGCGTCATCCGCACAGATGAAATGAACTTCGTTGCCGCGCATTCGTTGGTAACGAACCCAGATATCTGCCTGGATGTGCTCGAGCATGTGGCCGAGATGGATGGAACCATTTGCGTACGGTAGCGCGCACGTCACCAATAATTTTTTCGCGACTTGAGCCATAATGAAAAGTTGCTTTCTTTAATGAGTGAAAAGGGTCTTTGATGTTACCCGATCGCGCTCTCTGCTGCTAGGGCGGTTTCTTTCGGGTTATACGAGCGAGTTACCCTGCAGTTCTGATATGCTTATCAGGTTGCTATCCATTCAAAATCAAGGAGCCGGGATGAACGCCAAATCCCCTGAGCAGACCAACCCTGAAGTTCTGCGCGCCCTGGTGACCGGAGTATTGGCCGCCTTCGAACACCCGACGTTAAAAAACAACCTGACCGCACTGAAAGCCATCCACCACTGCACGCTACTGGACAATGTCCTGCATATCGAATTGGTCATGCCGTTTGCCTGGCATAGCGGGTTTGAGGCGCTGAAAGAATCGGTAAGCGCCGAACTGCTGCGCGTGACCGGCGTTCAGGCTATCGAATGGAAGCTGAAACACGATATCACCACCTTGAAACGCGCCAATGACCAGGCCGGTGTGAAGGGCGTGCGTAACATAATTGCCGTCAGCTCAGGCAAAGGCGGGGTGGGGAAATCCAGCACCGCGGTCAACCTGGCGCTGGCACTGATCGCCGAAGGTGCCAAAGTGGGGATCCTGGATGCGGACATTTATGGCCCGTCGATCCCCAACATGCTGGGGACTGAACATGAACGCCCAACCTCGCCGGACGGCCAGCATATGGCTCCGATCATGGCGCACGGTTTAGCGACCAACTCTATCGGCTACCTGGTGACCGACGACAACGCCATGGTGTGGCGTGGGCCGATGGCCAGCAAGGCGCTGCTGCAACTGTTGCAGGATACGCTGTGGCCGGATCTGGATTATCTGGTGCTGGATATGCCGCCAGGGACCGGGGATATCCAACTGACCCTGTCGCAGAATATCCCGGTGACCGGTGCGCTGGTGGTGACGACACCACAGGATATCGCCCTGCTTGATGCCGCCAAAGGCATTGTGATGTTCGAAAAGGTGCATGTGCCAGTATTGGGCATCGTTGAAAACATGAGCATGCATGTGTGCAGCAACTGTGGTCACCACGAGCCAATTTTCGGCACTGGTGGGGCAGAGAAACTGGTGCAGAAATACCATAGCCGCCTGTTGGGGCAGATGCCGTTGCATATCTCGTTGCGGGAAGATCTGGATCGCGGGCAACCTACCGTGGTCAGCCGCCCGGACAGCGAGTTTGCCGAGATGTACCGTCAACTGGCGGGACGCGTTGCGGCTCAGATGTATTGGCAGGGGGAAGCCATCCCTACCGAGATCTCTTTCCGCGCTCTGTGATTGCCCTGCATTAAATTGTTAGTTTAGTGCTCTCGTCTCCCCCTCACCCCAACCCTCTCCCACAGGGCTGAGGAATCCCCACTAATTTTTTCTTAGTGGTTTCA
>ENA-OFCE01000300-OFCE01000300.1-metagenomes-genome-assembly--contig:-NODE-300-length-33415-cov-8.139628_pt1 | contig 33415 bp, 33 predicted proteins | sample MGYA00153388_OFCE01 | MGnify analysis MGYA00153388 | reverse complement strand
CAGGCAGCAGGGCTATCCGGGCATCCCACATGAAGCCCGAGCGGGCACCGGCCGATGCGGTGACCACTCGCTGCATGGAAGTGAATGACTTCCACTGTTCGGCCGTGGCCGACATGTTGATGGTGCCGGCCATGTCGATCGTGACGGCACAGACGATGGGCTGGCCGTCCTTCAGCACCGCACGGAAGTAACGCTGCACGGGTGCCGGCAGGCCTTCGAGTTCGTGCGGGTCGTAGTGCGTCGTGGCCATCGGGTTGGGCTTGTCGAGTCCTTCGTGACGTCTCGCTTGCAGCCCGTCAGCCAGGATCGCCATGCGGCCGGCCCACCGCTTTGATCCCCAGGCAGTGAGGCCGACCGCAGCGCACATCAGCGCGAACACCAGCGCGCACACCAGCAGACCGATCCACAGCAGCAATGTCATTCAAGCCTCATGGTTCATGGGTGTGCGATGTCAGACCAGCACGGCCTGAACAGGTTGACGCAGCGACCGCGGCAGGGTCGGCCCGCGGCCGAAGCGCACCACAAGGTCCGGGCGCTGACCCGCGAGCCCGACGGCAGCGGCAAACTGCGGCCGAACCGATGCCACTTCGACCGGCTGGTTCAGGAACGCGTTGCGTATGCCGAGCGCCGTGGCCTGCAGCGCGAACCGTTCGTAGCAGCGACCCACTTCGACCCAATGCGCCTTGTCGGCGGCCTGGCCGACGAAAACGGCGATGCCGGCAGAACTGCGAATCTGGCGTGCGTATTTGTCGTTCTCGCCCTCCGGCGTGAAGAACCATCCAAATGCCAGATCGCCGACCCAAGTCGGGATCGAGGGGTTGCCCGATGCCGCGCTGTACAGGCCGTCGCCGGTGCGAACCGCCTCGGCGCCATTGAAGCGAATCCAGGACTTCAGTTCCTTGACGAAGGCCGCATCAGCCATCTGCGCCGTGTTGCCTTGCACCACCCAATCCAGCACGCGCTCGATGGCAGGGCGCTCGGTCAGCAACAGCAGGCGCGCACCTCTGGACGTGCCGGCGCGTTCGAGCAGGCCCAGCTCTTGGACGGACAGCGGCTGGTTGTCGTAGTCGCCGCGCGTGCACTGCCGCTCAGCCATGGCTTTGAACAGCGGCGAAGCCTGGGCCGGTGGGTTCGGCAGCGGCGAAAGCGGCACACTGATCGCACCTTGTGCAACATCCCAACGCGGCTCGGCGTTCAGCCCGTGGGCCAGCGCAGCCTGCACCAGGTTTTCGGCGGCGCAGCCCAGCGACACAAAGAGGTGATGGTCGTCCGGGTCCACCGCAGGGCAGCGACGCGCCAGGTCGGGCAGGATGCTGATCGACCGGCCATCGGCGTCGAGCGCGAACTTCCAGCACTGCGTGTTGTGGCTGGACGGGGCCAGCGTCGCACAGCGAACCAGTTCACGACCCAGCGCGACGCCGTTGAGGTCCGCCATGGCACCCTGTTGCCAGGTGCGCTCGGCAACCGCTTCGTAGCCGTCCGCTGCAGGCTCTGGGGCGCATCCGGCAAGCGCCAGCGGGGTGGCCGCCAGCCACGGCGTCGAGGCGGCGAACTGCCTGCGTGTGATCATGATTTCTGTGTCCGAAGGGGTCGGCCCGCGGTCGCGAACAACGCGACGAGTACTTCTATCAATCAGCGTAGACAACGGCTTTACCAGTGGTCTGTGCGCTGGCTCACAGCCACAACGAATTCAATCCGCACCCGTCGGCCCCATCGTCTGCGGGGCCTTGTCCGGTAAATCATCAGTCGACTCTGGGACCGCACTTGGGCTCGGGGCTTGCGACGACGTTGCATTGGTCGAAGCCTTCCGGCTTTGTCGCGCCGCGCGTTGTCCGGTAGGGGCCGAAGCACTCGACGCTCTCGTTGTAGATGCGCCACCACGTCGGGCAGTCGGTGGCGTCGGTGACGACTTCGGTCGGCCGCTTCGCGCCGGATTGGGACACCGCCCTGGCTGGACGTGGTGCGCTTGCAGCTCCATTTGCAGGCGGCTGGGCTGCTGCCCTGCGCGCCCTTGCCTTGTCTTCTGCCACGCGTCGCTCGGCCGCCCGACGTTGCTCAGCGGAAAGCTCATAGCGTTGCGAGTCGGTGCAGATGGCGACCTTCTTGTACTTTTCAGGGACCACTTCCGCGATCTGGGTCCGGCCACGCTCGTCCACCCAGCGACAAATGGACGTGGCCCCTGCGCATGTTGAAAGCAGCATCAGCGCCAGAGCGGCGAACGGTTCACGGGTCATCATGTTCACCAACTCCTGTGTGAATTCGCCGGGCCGGCGGTGCTTGCGATGCTTTTCTATCGGTTTGGTCACCGACCCGATCCTCCCAGTCCACCCAGGCGACAGACTGCGCTTCAAGATAGCGGCTGACGGCCTCGCCGAGGGTCGCAAAGAAGCGCTCCTCACCGAGCCTGGAAAACAGCCCGAAGCGCTTGAGCTTGTCTTTCACCGGCCCCTTCATCTCGGCAAAACACAACTCGATACCGGCTTCGCGCAGGGTCTGGTCGAGTTCATCCATTGCATCGGCGGATGTGACGTCCACGCTGGTGATCGGCTCGGCGCCGACGACCATCCAGCGCACGGGCGTCGGTGAGCCGGCCACGGCGTCGAGGACGCGGCTCTTGAACAACTCGGCGTTGGCGAAGAACAAGGGCGCGTCCCAGCGGAACAGCACCAGGCCCGGTACCACGCGGGCCTCAGGGTGGCGCGCGATGTCGTGGTAGCCCTTGACGCCGTCGACGCGGCCCAGCACCGCCGAATGCGGCCGCCAGCCGTCCCACAGGAATTCGATGACCGCCACCACGATGGCCAGGCCGATGCCGGGGATGGCCCCGAGCAGAGCCACGCCGAGCAGGCAACCCATCGACAGCCAGAATTCCCAGCGCTGGATGCGCCAGATGCGGCGCAAGTCGGCGACCTGGATCAGCCCGATGGCCGAAGCGATCACCACCGCCGCCAGGGCCGCGACCGGCAGGTTGCGCAGCAGGCCGGGTGCCACCAACAGCAGCGTGCCGACAGCCAGTGCGCCCACCACACCGGTGAGTTGTGTCCTGGCGCCCGCGGCCTCGGCCACCGGTGTGCGCGACGCGCTGGCGCTGATCGGAAAGCCCTGGAACAACCCGGCGGCCAGGTTGGCCGCACCCAGGCCCACCATTTCCTGGTTGGGGTCGACGAAGGAGGCCTTCCGCCCCGCGTAAGTGCGCGACAACACGCTGGTGTCGGCAAACGAGATCAGCGCCACCGCCAGCCCACCGAGCAGCACGGGGGTGATGTCGCTGGCGCCTATCGAAGGCAGCGAGAAGGCGGGCAGGCCCTGCGGCAGCGTGCCGAGCACGGGCACCGCTGCGTGGGCGCCGGTGGCCACTGTTAGCTCCAGCAGGGTAAGGACCAAGGTTGCGCCGATTACGGCGATCAACACCCCCGGCAGACGCTGATGGCGCCTGAGCAGAAGGATCGTCAGCAGCGTGCCGACGCCGATGGCCAGCGCCAGCAGGTTCGTCTTGCCGGCCAGCACAGCCGATACGAACCGGTGCGATTCGTCCAGCAGTCCATGGGCATCGACACTGAAGCCGAACAACGCCGGCAACTGGCTGGCGATCACCGTCAGCGCGATGCCGTTCATGTAGCCGTAGCGGATGGGCTTGGACAGCAACTCGGTGACGAAGCCCAGCCGTGCAACACCCGCCGCGACGCACAGCGCACCCGACACCAGCGCCATCATGCCGGCCAGCGCGATGGCACGTTGCGGATCGCCGGCCGCGAGCGGCAGCACGACGGCGAGGATGAGCGCAGCCAGCGAAGAGTCCGGCCCCAACACCAGGATCCGGCTGGGGCCGAACAGTGCGTAGGCCAGCAACCCGGCGATGGTGGCGTACAGGCCGCAGATGCCGGGCACGCCGGAGGCCACGGCGTAGGCGATGCCTACCGGCACCAGCACCGCCGTCAACGCCAGCCCGGCCGTCACGTCGTGCGGCAGCCACGCGCGCTGGTAGTTGCGCAGGACGTGCAGGCCCGGTAACCAATGCAACCAAGCCACCCACCCCGTCTGGGCATTTGCAATTGAACTTTGCACGGCGCGCGCGACGCGGCCGGTCTCGGTCGCGGCAGGGGGCGGTGTGGACTTGTTCATCGAGGGGATCGCAATGGCGGGACGCTTAATCTTTTTCTCTTTGGCCCTTGCCGCGTTCTGCCTTGCCGCGTTCTCCATTTCCCTTGCCTTCAGGCTCGCCGCTGGCACTGCGGTGGCATCGCACGCAGTTCTGCAGGTCCTCGGTGATGCCTTCTTCGCGGTGCTTGGCCTGCATGTTGGCGGGAGTGTGCTCGTGGCAGCCGTAGCAGGTGTATTCCTGGTGGACGTTGCCGATGTGGCAGGTCACGCAAGTCGCGTTGTGGTCCCCGTCGAGCGGGAAGAACCTGGCGTGGTCGAAGGTCGCGAGCTTCCAAGCATCGAGCTTGTGGCACTGCGCGCAGTTGCCCGTCAACTGCTTGTGCAGCATGTCGGCGGGCGCCTGGTGGCAGCTCTCGCAGCGGTCGCGCGGCTGCGGCCGCAGCAAGGCGTGCGAGAACCGCTTTGCGGCTGTGCTGCGTCAACTTCGGGCCGGCGTGGTCGCTGTGGCAGGCCATGCAATTCTGCTCGGTCAAGTCCTGGTGGAACGATGCCTTCAGGCGGGTTGCACCGGCAACCGACACGGCCTTGATTGCCACCCCTGTGGTCGTGCGCTGGCCGATGTCGGGCAGCGCGTGGCAGGCGATGCAGCGTTCGGCGCTGGCGCCACGCAAGGGCGCGTGGCAGGCAAAACAATCGATGGTCAGTTCAGCGTGACCCGGCTCCAGCGCGCCCGGAGCCACCATCAGGTGCGGGTACGCAAAGGCCAGCCCCACCAGCACCAGCAAGTTGGCACTGATCACGATCCAGAGCCAGCGGTTCTTCATCTTCACGTCCAGCTCCAGAACAGGAACTCAGCCACGATGTGCGCCAGCGCCAGCACCGCGAAGGCCAGCGTGATGGGAAAGTGCACCGCACGCCACTGCTTGACGGCGTCGAAGGTCAGGCTGTCCCAGTAGGTGCGTTCGGACTGCTGCTCGGTCGTCAGGCCTTCGGCCCGCATGCGCAGCCGCGCTTCGTCGAGGCGGCGCCGCGCGCGACCCAGCAGGAACTTGCCCGTCAAGCTGCTGGCGACGTTGATGAGCATGGCCACGATGGCCAACCAGGCCAGGATCGAGTTGAAATGGATGCCGGCGTGCACCAGCACCAGCAGCGAGCCGGCTCAAGCCAGGTACTCATGCAGGCGCAGCAACTGGGCGGGTTGGCCGGACCGGATCAGCTTGCGCTTGCGCAGCGAATAGGTTAACGACCCCAGGATCAACAGCGTGCCGGGAATGCCGAGCCAGCGGCCGATCCACACCGCATCGAGCAGGTGCAAGGCCGCGTCGCACAGCAGCGCGGCCGCCGCCAGTGCCAGCAGCGACAGGTAGAACGGCAGCACCTCGCGGCTGAGAAGGCGGGCTTGCATGGAACTCATGCCCAAGCTTTCACGACAAGTTCCTCACGACATCTGCCTCATGACATCTCCCTCATGACATGTTCCTCATGCATCCAGCACCAAGTCCGATTGCGGCCGGCCCACGCACAGCAGGCACTGGCCCGCAGGGATGTCGTGGTCGGGCCGGTTGGCGAAGGTGACGACGCCCGACGGCAACCGGGTCTGGCAGCAGCCGCAACTGCCCGACCGGCAGCCCGAATCCACCGCCAGACCGTGGCGCTCGGCGAAGTCGAGCAAGTTGGCGTCCTGGCCGTCCCGGGCCAGCGTGCGGCCCGATCGGCTGAAGCCCACGGCGATCGATGCCGAGGTAGGCACGGCGGCGCAGCAAGGCCAGGTCGATGTAGCCCGCTTGCTGGTAGTCGCGCCCCTGCACGTCGTCGTGCGCGGGGCTGCTGTACACCACGTTCAGCTTAAAGGTGGGGTGCGCGGCGGCCAGGTCTTCAAGCATTTGCTTGAAGGCATGGTCGGCCGCTGTTGCGCACGCCGTAGTACAGATAGACCCGCCGCTCCGGCTGTTCAGCCACACACCAGCGCAGCATGCTCATCATCGGCGTGATGCCGATGCCGCCGGCGATGAGAACGGCCGGCACGCGGGCATCAGGGTCGATGAAGAAGTGGCCCGATGGCGCCTTCACCCTGCAGCACATCGCCCTCGTGCACCCGGTCATGAAAGTGCCCTGACGACGCGCCCGGCGGTAATTCAGGCCGTGCCGCGGGTGGCGGCATGCGCTTGATGGTGATGCGGTAGCCCGCCGGATCCGGCCGGTCTGACAGCGAATAGCACCGCGTGAGGGTGCGTGCGCTTTCCGACCCGCCTGCAAAGCCGGTGCTACCGGCAAAGCCCACCGCGCCCACCGCGCCCTCAGGCACCTTCAGCGCGAACGTCAGGTACTGCCCCGGCTGGAATGGCTGGAGCGGCGCGCCATCGACGGGTCGAAGGTGGAACGAGCACTGCGTGTGCGCAGCGTCCTCGAAGGCACGACGCACGACCCGGAAGTCACGCCAACCCGCCCAGGCGCCTGCGGAGAGTGCGGCGCTTGCAACGACTCCGTTTGCGTTGCCATCTGCCGGCGCACCAGAGGCCGCGCGGCGTCGCCACGCCGCGAAAGCCGCACCGGCGGCGACCTGCAGCAGCAGAGCCACGGCGATGAATGAGAGCAGTTGCAGAGCGGTCACAGGCGCGGTTTCAAGAGCAGGGGTGTAGAGGCCGAAACCCAGGCCCTCTTCGATTGCCGACCGATTTATCAAAATTCCACCGTGTTCATTTCCCGGTTATCTGTCTGTGCGTCAGCGCAGCAACACAGAGACTTCCATGGGGCCAACAGAGTGCGTCCGCCATCGTGTCTGCTGGCGCGCCGCAGGCAACACAGCAGCAACGCGGCGGCATCGGTGCCAAGGGCTGGAACAGCGGCCCGGAAAGCGGCTATCGAACGCCTTATCCTCCGCTCGGCGGCTCGGCGGCTCTGCGCCAGAGCAAATCTCTTTGTCCGCCCCGGCGCCGCGCGGCGCCTCTGCTCATCGCGAGAAACCCCATGGCCCTGACCTTGTCCCCCAGCCCCTTCCACGGCAAGCGCACCGGGCCCGTCGTCATCGTCGTGATGGACGGCGTGGGCCTCGGCCCCGATTACCCCGGCAATGCCGTCAAGGAGGCACGCAAGCCCGTGCTGGACCAGCTGATGGCGACCTGCCCCTGGACGTCGCTGGCAGCGCACGGCGTGGCGGTGGGCATGCCCAGCGATGCCGACATGGGCAACTCCGAGGTTGGCCACAACGCCATCGGCGCCGGCCGCGTCTTCGACCAGGGGGCCAAGCTGGTCGCCGAAGCCATCGCCTCGGGCAAGATGTTCAGCGGCGAGGGCTGGAACGACGTGGTCGGCAACTGCTTGAGCAAGAATTCCACGCTGCACTTCATCGGCCTGTTTTCCGACGGCAACGTGCACAGCCACATCAACCACCTGAAGGCGATGATCGGCGAGGCCAAGCGGCGCGGCGTGGCCAAGGTGGCCGTGCACGCGCTGATCGATGGCCGCGATGTCGGCGAGACCAGCGCGCTGGATTACCTCGAACCCTTCGAAATCTGGATCGACCAGGTCGACCCCGGCTACGGCATCGCCAGCGGCGGCGGGCGCATGTTCATCACGATGGACCGATACCACGCCGACTGGGCCATGGTCGAGCGCGGCTGGAAGACCCACGTGCTCGCCGAGGGTCGGCGATTCGACAGTGCCAGCGCGGCGGTGAAAGCGTTTCGCGCCGAGAAGCCCAGCGTCATCGACCAGGACTTGCCGGCCTTCGTGGTGGCGCGCAATGGCCAACCCTTCGCGCCCGTGGTCGACGGCGACAGCGTGGTGTTCTTCAACTTCCGCGGCGACCGTGCGATCGAGCTGACCCAGGCCTTCGTCGGCGAGGTGCCGTTCGAGCGGGAGAAGGTCGCCGTCTGCTTCGCCGGCATGATGACCTACGACGGCGACATCCACCTGCCGCCACGCATCCTGGTCGAGCCGCCGTTGATCGACCGCGTGTTGTCGGAATACCTGATTGGCGCCGGCGTGCGGCAACTCGCCGTCTCGGAAACGCAGAAGTTCGGCCATGTCACCTACTTCTGGAACGGCAACCGCTCGGGCTACCTGGACCGGGCAACCGAGTGCTACATCGAAGTGCCGTCCGACCGCGTGTCCTTCGACCAGCGCCCGTGGATGAAGGCGGCCGAAGCCACCGACGCGCTGATCAACGAATTGATCCGGCGGCCCTACGGTTTCGCCCGCATCAACTACCCCAACGGCGACATGGTCGGCCACACCGGCGTCTTCGAGGCGGCGCGCATGGGCGTCGAGGCGGTGGACCTGGTGCTGGGCCGCCTGCTGCCGGTGATCAAGCAGTTGGGCGGCGTCGCCCTGATCACCGCCGACCACGGTAATGCCGACGAGATGTACGAGATGGACAAGCTAGGTGCCGTGAAGATGGAAAACGGCCGGCCCAAGGCCAAGACCAGCCACACGCTGAACCCCGTGCCCTTCATCGTCTACGACCCGGCCCACGCGGGCCGCTACACCTTGCGCAGCGACATCGCCCGGCCGGGCTTGGCCCACATCGCCGCGACCGCGCTCGACCTGATGGGCTACCTGGCGCCGCCGGGCTACGAGCCGTCGCTGATCCAGTGGAAGTGAGCTGAGGGCGCCTCAATGCCGCACGGCATTCAAGCCAGGAGGTAGCTCACCACCTGGTATGCGCCGAGCAGCAGTGCGCTGACGGCCAGGCTCGCCATCAAGTGGCGGCCGCCGCGGTCGATGCGTATGCCCAGCCGCGCCGACAGGCAGCCCCACAGGCACACCAACAGCAAGGCGCCGGCATCTGCACGGTCGAACGTGATGTGCGCGACCCGCATCAGGCCGACACCCGCGAGCCAGAGGCCCACGGCCATCGCGGTGGCGGCTGCCACCTCGTTGTGGCTGGGTTTGCGAAGTGGGATGCCGATCAGGTGCATGGTGGGGCGCTTCCAAAAGTACCCAGCATGACGCCCGGCGCCCCGGACGCAGCCCGGATGAAAGGGGTCGTTCGGGCGCACTTCGTGCGACTGAATTGCTTCGGTCACGACTGCCGCCACGGCGACGGCACGCCCAAGCGATTTTTGCGCGTCATCGAACCGGCACAGCCCAAGCGGCGCGAACGGTCCTTCGTCAACCTGTGCGAGCTCCATCTGCTGGCGGTCATCCGTCGCCACCATGGCGCGAAGCTCGCCATGGCCAGGCGGGTCATCGATTTCCTGCGACGTCAGCTTCGGGTGCCGCGGCCTTTTGCCACGCAAAAGTTCCTGACCAACGGCATCGGCCGCGCAGGCGACACCATCGCAGAGATGGCAGTGGACTGCGTCGTATCCATGGCCGTCGTCGAAGAAGTACTGAGGTTCGAGCACCGCAGCGCCGCCCGGCGCAGTTCTACTGCCATTGCGACGACTGCCAAGCGACCAGCGGCGGCGCCTACATCTCGGTTGCGGTCTATCCAGCCGATGCCGTTTTTCATATCAAAGGCGAACTCGTCTCCTGGACGCTCAAGACAATGCCCCGAAAGCGATGCACAGTTTGCGGGACGCAGGTCTTGGCCGAGGTGCCTGGTGGCAAGCAGATCAGCATCAAGGCGAATCTGTTCCCCGCCGTCGTCTTCAAGCCGACGTTCCACAAAAACTGCCGATACGCAGTTGTGGCCGTCGAAGACGAACTGCCGCACTACAAGGGTTGTCCGGCCGAGTTCGGCGGCTCGGACGAAATGGTCGGCTGGTGATTCGGACCAGCCACGAGGACAAATACGATGACACATCCTGAGACACTAAAGCCCGCGCACGAGCTGGCCAAACACGGTCGCCGCTTCCCGAACGACAGCGACGACTACCGCAAGGCCCGTGTCGCGCTGCTGGCAGAGGAGATCGAGTTGCGGCGGCACATCGAGCGCGTCGCTACGCAGCGTCGGGCACTGCCGCCGGGCGGTACCGTGCCGCAGGACTGTTGCTTCCAAGACTCGGACGGCCCGGTGCGCTTCGCCGAACTGTTCGGCGACAAGCAGACGCTGGTCACCTACAACTGGATGTACGGCGCCAAGCGCGAGCACCCGTGCCCGATGTGCACCTCGCTGTTAAGTGCGCTCGACGGTGAAATGCCCGACATCCTGCAGCGCGTTGCCTTCGCAGTGATCGCCACATCGCCGATGGAGCGCATGACGGCGTTCGCCAGAGAACGCGGTTGGCAGCACCTCGAGCTGTACTCGTCGGCCGGTAACGACTTCAACCGCGACTACGCCAACGAGAAACCCGGCAGCGAAGACAACGCGGCGTTCAACGTCTTCACGAAACACGGCGAGACGATCCGACACTCCTGGGGCGACGAGATGGGCATTGAAACCGCCGATCCGGGCCAGGACCCACGCAGCGCACCCGACCCGATGCCGCTGTGGACCGTTCTCGACATGACGCCCGAAGGGCGCGGCAACAACTGGTATCCGAAACTGGAATATTCAACAAGGAGCTGAGTATGAAGTTCATGATCTTGGTCAAGGCCAACCCCGATCTCGAAGCACGGTTGGCAGCGATGAGCGACTCGCAGATGAAGGATTCGATGGCCGCGATGGAGGTCTTCAATGAAGAGCTCAAGAAGGCCGGCGTGATGAAGGAATGCGACGGCCTGCGCCCGAGTCGCGAAGGAAAGCGGGTGCGCTTCGACGGCAATTCGCGCACCGTCGTTGACGGGCCGTTCACGGGGGATCTCGTTGCCGGTTATTGGCTTTGGGAGTTGCCATCCGTGGAAGAGGCGGTTGCGTGGGTCAAGCGCTGTCCGAATCCGATGCCCGCACCGTCGGAGATCGAAATCAGGCCGGTATGAGGGACCATGCGTTGACGGATGAACGGCGCAGATGATTGGGTCGGTGAGGGCGTCGGCCTCGCCGCCCTCACCGTACTGGTCGGGCGTGCCCGGAGCGCAACATCGAGTCCGGACTCGATCGCACCGGTGCGTAGCGAACTGGAACGCGATGTCCGCACGGGTTTCGCACCTGGCCTCGTCGCCTTGATCGCTCGTAAAACTACGTCGATGTGATGAACACCGGCACATCCGCCACCAACATAGGCCCTGCGGCTGCGGGGTAGCCGGGCCTTCGAGGACCTGGCCTTAGTCTGGAGGAGTCAGCGCCGCCCGGTGACGGCTCCGCAGCGGTTGCGGACGCTCGTCTCCGGCGGGCGTACTCACGGTATGGGACATCTAGCCGACGTTCGGTACGGCTGCCAGCGCTGGGCAGAGCGGCTGCTGTACGGCGAATAGCTGACCCCAACATGCGACCGGGCGGACTCGCTGCTTCAACAACTGCTTCCCTGTCGTGTGGACTCTGACCTGGACCCGTCGCCGCAAAGTCGCCCCTCGCCCGGGCTGCCCGGAGCCACCATCAAGCCACTCGAAACAAGCTCTGCACTCGTGGGCATGGCTGACTATAGCCCCGGCGCTGTTGCGGGTTGGGGCGCCCATGACGAGCGACGCGCCATCAGCAGCACGCCAACGATCCGACCGGCCGCTGTCAACCCCATTGCGATGGTGGCCCGCGAGTGCGGCCGGCTCTAGATGTGCTGGCGCGTGCTCCGTCCGGGTATGCGCAGCACCACGACACACAGCCCCGCCGCCCACAAAGCCCAGGTCGCAGTTTCGGGCACCACTGATACGGTGCTGCGGCCACCCGCCGCCGCGCGCACTGAAAAGTACAAGGGCATGGGCTCGTCGGTGTTGTTGCGGGCAAATGCACTGAATGTGGTCGTTCGCGATTGCGATTGCGCCTCGTCATAAATCGACAGGTTGATCGAAGCCGTTCGGCCGTTGTCGAATCCCGGGCCGCTGAGGTCCAGCGATGCGCTGGCCACGCTGACTTCGAACTCATCGCCTTCGACAAAGGGGCCGACTGACTTGGCAGCCCAAAGCACCGCCGTGATCGTGACTTGCAGTTGCGTGTACGGGCTCAGAAACAGGTTGGCCGCGTCAGGAGTGCCGCTGTGAGACCACACACTGCTGCTGAATACGCGATTCTGGTTGGCGGCGTCTGCGATCTGGCCTTCGGCATGGAGCACGGCTCCCGGCCACGGCGCACCACCACCGCCATCGTCAATGAACACCCAGGTTTGCACCCTGCCGACTGTGATGGCGGACTCGAGGTCCGAAAACGGGCCCGTGCCCCAAAGGCTGGCGTCGCGTCCCAACAGACCGCTGGACTCCACGGTGCTTTGCAAAAAGCTGCGGCCGCCCACAAAGCCGAGCGAAGGCGCAGTGCCGTCCTCAGGACGCAGGTCGACGACCGAAAATGTCAGCCCAAAGACGTGGGCGGACGCTGTCACGACGGCGTGGCCAGGGCCGCTGCAGACCAGGAAGAGCGCGCAAAGGCTGCGCCCGAAATTGTGGGTCATGGAATCTGGACTCCGGTGATGGTGAGCGCAGGCCGGGGAGTTGCCAGCGTGCTGTCATTGAAGCCTGCGGACTGCGCGTTGTATACAGCACCAAAGGGAAGGTGTGGCCGCCGAGACGGTGTCCCCGAGCCAGTCCACGGCGTGAGGTTGCCCCTGCGACCACGATAAGGCGCTGACCTGCCGTTCAACCTGGCTTTGCCGGATCAGCCACTCAGACCAGGAACCTCTTGAACTCTTGAAGGAACGCAGCGCTGATGCGCAGGGCGTCCGGGCGGGACCGCAACTGCAGCACGCCACCGCCCGTCTCGTCCCGCTCGACCAGCAGGACCTCCCGAAGGTTGACCGCGGTCGACCTGTGGATCTGGCAGAAGTCTGATTGGTCCAGCCGCGGCAGCAGGCTTTTCAGTGACTCTTCCATCAGGTGCTCGCCGTCGTGGCACACGACACGCGTGTACTTGTTGTCCGACTGCAGGTAGATGATCTCGTCGACCGCAATCAACCGGGTGCGCCGCCCCGACGATACAGACAGCCACTTGACGTGCTGCACCGGCTGAGCGGTGGACAGGGCGGACAGGGCAGACAGGGTGGCCAGGATCTGTCGCACTTCATGCGCAGCAGGGTTGGCTCTTGATCGCAATCGGGCCAGGCACCGTTGCAGACGTTCAGCCGCCACGGGCTTGAGCAGGTAATCGACGGCGCCGCGGTCGAAGGCCTCGAGTGCAAACCGGTCATAGGCCGTGACGAAGACCACGCGGGTGTCGGCCGGCAGCGCTTGCGCCAACTCCAGTCCCGAACGACCGGGCAAGTGAATGTCGACGAAGGCGACCGCTGGCGCGCGATGCGATTCAAACAGGGCCTGCGCCTGCTCTGCGGTCGACGCCGATCTCACCACGCCCAGGTCGGAAGCCGTTTCGATCAGCAAAGAAACGAGTTCCTGACGCAACCGGTCCTCGTCCTCCACCACCAGGATCCAGGCATCGTTCGACATGCGATCAACGGCCAGCGCCATCAGGCACCCCCGGTGGCCATGGGCATGCGTATCGAGGCGCGAACGCCCCCTTCCGCACGCTCCTCCACCGTCAGTCGCGCCGCGCCCGCGAACGCCAGACGCAGCCGTTCACGCAGGTTGTGAAGCCCGCCTCCGGCGCCAGCACCCGCTGTCGCCAGGCCTGGCCCGTCGTTGTCGACTTCGATGACCAGCGTGGACCCGTCCGCGTAGCAACGAATGGCGACCTCACCATGGGAAGGCGTGCGCTCGATGCCGTGCTTGATGGCGTTCTCGGCGAGCACCAGCACGCAGGCGGTGGGCACGTCGACAGCGGCCAACGAAGCGCTGCAGGTGATCTCGTAGCCCAGTCTGCCACCCAGGCGAAGCTGCATCAGCTTCAGGTAACTCTCCACCCGGCTCAACTCGTCCGGCAGGGTATTGCCCGCGTGCGAGAAGCTCGTGCTGTTGGCACGCAAGAAGTCGATGAGCGCGTCCAGCATCGGCCGCGCGACTTCAGCGCCCTGCCCCAGGCTGGACCTGATGTGGGCCAGTGTGTTGAAGAGAAAGTGCGGCTCTATCTGTGCGCGCAGCAGGGCGAGCTCCGCCTGGGTCAGTCGGCCCTGCAAAGCCTGCTGCCGGTCGTGTGCGTCAGCCTCGTCGTCCTGCACGCGAACGCGCGCGAGCACGGCTTCACGGATGGCCGCGACATGCCTGGCGCAACGCCCACCATCGACCCAGAAGACGCCATAGAGCCATGAATGCACGGGCTCGCAGGCGATGAGCAACTGGCTTCGCGTGGGGCCGTCGGGCGACACAGCAGCGCTCAAAGCGTCATCGCGCAGCCAGGCCAGACTTGTCCGAGGCAGTCCGCGGCCGTGCACCCTTGCCGTCGCGGCCGTGTCTGTCAGCCTGAGGCCCACGGGATTGAACACGGCCTTGATCGCGCTCTCGGCGATGCGCAGCGACTGCTGTGCGGTCAAGGCCAGGTTGACCCCCTGGCCAGCGCCCACCGCCAACGGGCTGGCGGCGCCACCGCGCCCGATGTCGGCGCGGCGCTGTCGCCACGCGGCGGCGGCGCCGATCAGCAACGCCACGGGCGGGAAGAGGAGCAAGCCCCCGAGGCTCGCGAGCGCCGCGCTGAAGATCGCAGCGATGGCGACGAGCAAGACCCACCAGGCGAGCGCGATGCGCAGTCCCAGGATCAGGTAAAGAGTCAGCCTCGGCATCACGCTACCCGGCTACCGCTGCTGCGCCCGGGGCGCGGCGGACGATACGTCGCCACCGTCGAGCTCAAGCGTTCTTGCAACCTGCCCCTTCTCATCCAGGAACTGCACGCTGGGCTTGCCATCGGCGGTGACCATCAACATCAAGCGCGGCCGACCCTTGGCATCGGCGAGGCTCAGTGCCGAAGCCCCGTCCCCCGTGGTGCCCAACAGCACGCGATTGCGGGCGAGTTGCCCCTTGTCCTGCATGTCGCGAAAGGCACCGTCACGCTGGGCGGGCTCTAGTTTCTCGATCTCTCGAATCTTTTGTGTGCGTTGCGTGATGTCGAACTGTGTGCCGTCGGATTCGTCGTTGATGACCAGCATGCTTCTCGCGCGCCCCCCACCCTCTGCGTGCAGGAGTTGAATGACCTGGTCCTGTCGGAAGCGGTCGAACGTCAGGCTCAGACCGGCGTCGGGCTTGCCATCTGGCCCGACGAAGCCCTTCTGGATCAGCCCGCCGTTCTCCGTGCCCTCGTCGTTCACGAACAACATGCCCGCGAAGCTCCTCCGGTCCGGACGCGGGATGTCCGCGCCTTTCCATGGCGTGTCCGGGAACTGCGCGCGGTTGGAGATGATCATGCGCAGCGTGCCGTCGGGCTCACGCACGTTGATCCTGCCGACCGTGATCTCGTCGAAGACGGCCGGCGGCGCTTTCGCGGCGGCCAGCAAGGAAATGGCGGCGACAGCGACCACGCTGACCGCCACCCCCTTGAGATAGACACTGATTGAAGTCACGGTTGTTTCCTTTCCTGGTTGAGGCGAGGCCGAGCAGCCCTTGCGTGCCCGACAGGCAGCCAAGACTGCGATGCGTCTTCCGGCTTGCCTGGACGTAGTGTCCGAAGCCAAAGCGTTCAGCACCAAACGTTTCCGATCAGGGCACTTCCTGAGCCGACGAAAGCAATCCAGGAGCCGACAGAGGCAGGGGCGACTGCACGAAGTGGCCCGTCACCCACAGCGAGACCGATCCGCACGGCGGGCGGGTCACCAGCGCAGCCGCACGAACGACCTCGAGGTCGGTAAGCGTTGCGCTGGCCTACGATCGCTTGCTGCCCAAGGTGTCTTCAAAAATGTCATTTTCGCTGCTCCAGCTTTCCAAGAGCGATCTCGAAGCGCTTGCCGTATCGCAGGCTCCAGCAGGCCTGAAAGAGCGCTTTGAGCAAGACGCCATGCCGCCGGCATTCGTGGCCATCAGATCGCTTGAACTTGCGGCAGCAGGCCACGCCTTGCCATGGTCAACGACATTTCTCATAGTGAACGATGAAGACTCCCAAATCGTGGGAGGTTGCGGGTTCAAGACCGTTCCGAAGGATGGTCGGGTCGAAGTGGGCTACGGAGTCGCCCCTGCGGCGCGAGGGCGAGGCGCTGCCACCGCAGCACTCGGTGTTTTGTTGCAAATAGCACTTGAAGCTGGCGCGACCGAGCTTCTGGCTGAAGTCGCTCCATCCAATGAGGCCTCAACCCGGGTCGTGCAGAAGGCGGGATTCGAAAGAGCTGGCGCTCGTATCGATGGTGACGGCGAGCATGTCATTCAGTGGGTCAAGCGCATCGGGGTTTAGCGATTTCGGTCAGACAAGCACCGACCAGCCATTGCCAGCCGGCTTCGGACCATTGGGGCGTCTGGCGTTCGGCATCCGCAGGCCAAGGAAGGCCGTTCTGGGCAGCGAGCTCTCCGACTCCGGTCACACGCGCGGCAGCGTGGCCGTTCGCCTCGGCGACACGCAGGCCTGATTGCCGGCCGCCTCCAGCGCCGATGGAAGTGCCTCGGCCAGGAAGTCGTAGACCCGGCGCACCACCCGGTTGCCACGGATTTCGCGGTGCACGGCCAGCCAGCACGGCAGCGGCGGAATCTTCACGTCGGCCAGGGGCAACGCCACCACACCAGGCCAGTGAGGAATGTTGTACTGCGCCACGAAGCCGATGCCCGCGCCTGCAGCCACGAGTTGCCCATAGGCCACCTGGTCGTCGGTGCGCAGCAAAAACTGCGCAGCCGGCAGCACCATGCCCGCGGCCGTGAAACCGCGTGTGATGGTGTCGTCTCGGTCGTAGCCGATCAGCCGGTGCTGCAACAGGTCGGCACCGCGCCGTGGTGTGCCGGCGCGGGCCAGGTAGTCGCTGTGCGCCGCGGCCACGATGGGCAGGTCGGCCAGCTTGCGCGCGATCAGCGAGCCCTGCGTCGGCCGCACCATGCGCACCGCAATGTCGGCCTCGCGTCGCAGCAGGTTGCTGAGCTGGTTGGAGGCCACCAGTTCGATTTGTATACCGGGCTCTTCGGCCTGCAGCGCCGCCAGTGCCGCCGGCAGCAGCCAGGTGGCGGCCACCTGGCTGGTGGTGATGCGCACGCTTCCGGTGGTGGCAGCACGACGGCCGGCGAGCGCCCGCGCGAGTGCATCAGCGCCACTCTCCATTTGCCGCGCGGCGTCGGCGATAGCCAGCGCGGCGGCGGTGGGCGTGACACCGCGCCCGGTGCGCTCGAACAGCGGCGTGCCCAACTGCAACTCCAGCTCGGCAAGGTGGCGACTCAATGTCGGTTGCTGGGCGCCCAGCTTGCGTGCCGCCCCCATCAGACTGCCCGCATCGAGCACCGCAATGAAGCTGCGCACCAGGGTCCAGTCGAAGGCTCGCCACAGGTTTTTTTTCATGCGGAAATGTATATCTGGATTGCGCCGTACAGCCATTGTCGGATGGCAGGCCTGCGCCGACACTCGAAGCACACCACAACTTCCATCGCCCAACATGCACCTGCGTTCCCCGCCCTCCACTGTCCTGATCCTGGGCGCCAACGGCCGCCTTGGCGCCGCCGCCGTGCAGGCCTTTGCCAGTGCTGGCTGGCATGTGCTGGCACAGGCGCGCCGTGCACCGGCGATGGCGCTGCCTCTGGGTGCCACCGCGCTGGCGGTGCCGATGTCCGACACCGATGCCCTGGCTGCGGCCGCCACGCGCGCCAGCATCGTGCTCTACGCTGTCAACCCGCCCTACACGCATTGGGACAGCGATTTGCTGCGGCTGCAGCAGCAGGGTTTGGAAGTGGCGCGGCGCCTCGGCGCGCTCTTCATGCTGCCGGGCAACGTCTACAACTTCGGCGACGGCATGCCGGCGCTGCTGGACGAGTCCACGCCCGAGCGGCCCAGCACAACGAAAGGCCGCTTGCGGTGCTTGATGGAGGCCGAGTTGCGCGCGGCCGCGGCCTACGGGCAGCGCAGCGTGGTGCTGCGCGCCGGTGACTTCTTCGGCGCCGGCACAGGAGCGTGGCTGGACCAATTGGTGGCCAAGGACCTCGCTCGGGGCAAGCTCGCCTATCCCGGCCCGCTGAACTTGCCGCACGCATGGGCCTACCTGCCCGACCTGGCGCGTGCCTTCGTAGCGGTGGCGGCGGCCGATACGGGCAGGAGCCCAGACTTCCGCAAGCTGCACTTTGCCGGTCACACGCTCACGGGCGCGGAACTGCTGCAAGCTGCGGAATCGGCGGCGGGCGAATGCGGCCTGCAACCGCCACGCGGCTGGCGCCATGGCGGCATGCCGTGGGGCCTGATCCGCGTGGGCGGGCTGGTGCTGCCGAAATGGCGCGAGCTTGCCCGCGTGCGCTATCTGTGGCACGTGCCGCATGCGCTCGACAGCAGTGCGCTGGCCGCCGCCGTGGGCGAATTGCCGGCCACGCCTATCGTTGCGGCCCTGCGCCAGTCCTTCATCGATCTCGGCTTGGTGCCCGCACCGACGCCGGCGCTGGACTGACGTCGAGACAGCAGCCAGGGCGAGCGCATGGAACCGGGTTGCGATCATCTTGACAACGCCCAGGCTATGAAGGTGCTCGACCGAAGATGCGTGTCCACCAGCTCCTGGCCGGCAGCGGTGTCGGTGCCTTTACCGCAACCGCAACCGCAACCGCAACCGCCCCCAGGTCACGCAGCCGCTGCTGCACTTTGACAAGGCAGGCTTGTTGCGCCGCCTGTGCAGGCGTGAGCCCGTCTGATTTGGACAGCATATGAGGGTTGGCGCCTTGGGAGAGCAGGTACAGCGCTGAAGCCTCTTGCTGCGCCAGGATGCAGGCCACGAGGGGCGTGGCCAGGAACTCGGGATGGGCGTAATTGATGTCGACCCCTGCCCTGACGTGGTGCGCCAGCAACTGCGCGTCGCCGTCGCAGGCTGCGTTGAACATCTCTTTCCAGTTGCCACCGGACATGGATTCACGCAGTTGAATTCGTGATCATCGACACCGCTCGAGCGCAAGCGCATTCGCTGGTATTGCGGCAGGAGATCATGTGTCACCCCGGGTCGCGCTGGCGTGAATGAACTCTGCCAGATTGAGTGCCAAGTGTGCCGCCAATGGCGCCACGATGCCTTCACGCCAGTGGTACAGCCCCGCAAAACAGGTGCCGGCCACCAAGCCCGCCATCAGCATGTACCAAAAGCCTCCCGCCCAGTGGAGCAGCCCGAAGGCCAGGCAAGACAGCAGCACGGCCACGGGCAGGCCGTAGCGTTCGCCCAGGACCGGGATCGCGACGCCGCGGTACAGCGTCTCCTCGACCAGCGGCGCGAGCACGACATTCGCGACGAAGAACACGCCCAGGCTGCCGGTCAGCGCCTGCCGCGTCGACCCCGGTGGCACGAAGTCGCCCAGCTTTCGCTGCAACTCAACCAACAGCGGCGACAGCCACACCAGATAGGCGGCGGCCAGCCCGAGCCCGCACACCGTACCGACCGCGAGGTCAGCCAGGATGACGGCGCGTGCCGGCAACTGCCAAGCCCGTTGCACCTCGGCCGACACGGCGAACAAACCCAGGCCCAGGCAGGCCAGCACGAACAGCAAGACATGGGGAACGGAGGCGGCCACCTTGGCCCCGACTTCGGAAGCAGGCACGCCGAGGGCCGTGAACACCGCAGACAGCCCCACGAAGGCCAGCAAGAAAAACACGGGGCCTGCCGCCAGCAGCATCCAGACCCTGGTCGGCAGTTCGTGAAGATCGGGCATGCGAATTCCTTGTGAGGCTGGGCGTTGACACGAATCCGATGGCGCCAGGTGCGGGTGCCCGCGAGCGCTGCGGCTGGCCAACATCCGGTCCGTGATGCTAGGCAGGCGCAGGGCCGGGAACCATGGCCCATTGGGGCACGTGTGCGACCGCGTCGCGTCGCGACGCAACGCGGCTGGCGGCCCGTGGACTGCCCCAAGGTGCTGTTCAGCATCCGGCGACCGCGACCTAGGATGGCCGACCGCCCGACGATCCTGCGAGAAGCCTCGATGAAGACAACTGAACAACACACACCCGCCCTTGCCATCAACGACGCAGCACGCGCAGACCCGTGGACTCGGCTGCAGGGCCGGCTGCGTCGCCATGCAACAGCCGCCTGGCTTTGCGCGGCGCTCTCGATGCTCGCTGCCTGCGGCGGTGGTGGCGGCGACGCAGGGGACGCGGCGCCCGTGGATGCCGAACTGCGTGTCGCCCCGGTCTACCCCGGCGCCAGCAATGGGCAGCAGCGGTGGGTCAGCTCGCAACCGGCTGGCATCGACTGCGGTCTGCTTTGCAGCGTGCGCTTTGCATTGGGCACCGTCGTCTCGCTGACCGCCACGGCGCCCAGCGGGCTTCAGTTCTCTGGCTGGAGCGGCGACTGCAGCGGTACGGCCTTGACGTGCACGGTGAGCATGATCGGTGCGCGTTCGGTCACGGCCACGTTCGTCGCGACGCCACAAGCCGGCGGTTGGAGCGACGTCGATGTGCTGAGCGCAGCTGGCGCCGGCGCTGCTCGGGTGGGCATCGATGCTGCGGGGCGGGCCACGGCGGTGTGGCTGCAGACCGACGCTGCGGCGTCACGCCGCAGCGTCTGGGCCAGTCGCCGTGCGCCTGGTGGCCAGTGGTCGGCGCCAGCCTTGCTCGAGTCGAGCGATACCGACTTCTTCGAAGTCGAGCTCGCCGTCGATGCAAACAGCGGCCGACTGGTGGCCGTTTGGCGCGGTGCCACGAGCCCCGAGGTCTTCGCCCGATCGGCCGACGCCACGGGCGTGTGGGGCGCCACGGCGCGCATCAACGGTCCGGGCAACAACATCAACGACCTGCAGGTCGGCATCGACGCCAACGGGCAGGCCGTCGCGGTGTGGTCCCAGACGCCCACAGGAAGCACGGTGACCAGCATCTGGTCGAACCGCACCGCCAATGCGGGTGCCTGGCAAGGTGCCTTGCAAGTGGCACTGGCAGCGAACGACCGGCAAGATCTCGACCCTTCCTTGGCCGTCAGCGCCAACGGTCAGGCGTTCGTGGTGTGGACACGCAACGGCAGCGGCGTCATGGCCAGCCACGCGGGCGCGGCGGCGCCCTGGAGCACGCCCAGCGTGCTGGCCGCGGGTGTGGTTAGCACGGGCGTGGCCGCGCCGCGCGTGGTGGCCGACGCCAACGGAAACGCCATGGCGGTGTGGGCGCAGGGTGCCCGCAACAGCAGCAACCAGGTCGAGACCACGCTGGCCGCCAAGCGCTTTGCCAACAGCGCCTGGCAGGGCAGTGCGACCACGCTGTACACGCCGGTGGTGACACCCCTGCTCAGCGCACCGCGCCTGGCAGTCAACGGGCCCGGGCAGTTCGCTGCCATCTGGGCCCAAGCCGACACCAGCATTCGTGCGGCGCAGACCGCCTCTGCCGGCACCTGGGGCGCTGCCACCACGGTGCGGGCGGCCGGACAGGAATTGTTCAGCCTGCCTCAGATCGGGCTCGATGCGGCTGGCAATCTCTTCGGCACATGGACCCAGCGCGCCACCACCGGCGCCGGCACGCCTGAGCTGTGGCTGAACCGATCGACAGCAGGCAGCGGCTGGGCGCAGGCGGCCGTCCACCAGACCACCGCCGGCGCCAGCGGCGATCCGCGCGTCGCGATGAACGAAGGCGGTGATGCCGTGCTGGTCTGGGTGCAGAACGGCAACGACGGCTCGCGTGTGCTGAGCCGTCACTTCACGCCAGCCCGCTGATCGCTCGCCCGCACCGACCTCAAGACCGCGCCCGTTGCCCATCGCTTGCCTCGACTGTTCCCACCGCGGTCCCACCTCGTCCCGACCCCGTCCCCACCATGGCTCTTCCTGGAACAAAGATGAAAACTTTCTCAACTCTTGCCATCGCCTTGACCGCACTGACCGTCTCAGGCTGCGCCTCGGTCATCGTCAGCGATGACGCCATCGTCGATCGCACTGCATTCGCACTCGGCCTGAACAAGGGCGACTTCACCATCAGCAACCGCGTCGACGACGGTGCCTCGGCCCGCTATGCCGTGCGCACTCGGACGGGCCAGGAATTCAACTGTTTCCTGGGCGGCACGATGGGCTTTGTGGGCCGTCAGGTCTCAGAAGCGATCTGCACCAAAAAGGGTGAGGTCGGCAGGAACCCGCTGCTGCGCTGAAGCTCAAGGGGCGGCTATTTGCAGACCAGCTGCGCGCTCGCGCAACTGAAGCGTCGCATGGCAGCTGTCGTCGCCGTCGGGCAGGCACAGATCGGCGACGACGAGTTCGGGGATGCGCCCCGCATTCGCCTGGGCCAGGGCATCACGCGCGCTGTCACTCCCGAGGCTTGTCCGCAGCCGCAATCGCCAGTAGCGCAACAATCAGACAAAGGCTGTACTCCATGCCGCCGACGCCGTGTTCACCGACAAACCAACCGAGCTTGGCGTGAATTAATACGATGCCGCCAGCGGCAATGGCGATAAAGCCGATCGTCAACCAACGTGCCAAAAAGCCGAACGCCATCATCGTGCCTGCGGCCAGTTCAAAAAGCGTGATGAGCCAGACGACACCCACGCTGAATGGAATGCCCTTTGTGGCAAGAAAACCGGCAAATTGCGGGATGCTGCCGTTGGCGATGCGCACGGCGGCGTGCGCCATAAAAAAGATTGCCACTGCCACACGCAATATCACCTGCGCCTGCGACAGCGATACAAACGGATACTTTTGGAGCCAACTCATCATATCAACGGGTCCTTTATTGCAGTCAGAGACAATTCGGCCGGTCGCACTGACTATTGCTGTGACATGACAGTTGAACTGATCAAACTGCGAATCGCGGGTTCAGCAAGTGCAGCCCAAGCGAAGGTATCGGCTTTGCCACGCCGTGTGTACAGCCCCAATGGGCATGCGAGAAGCAGACGGCACCATGTTCTGCGGATTCCGCTCACCTGCCCGTAAAGGCACATGCAAGGCTCAGCGCGGTTGAGCCGCCAAGTTCTAGGCATTACAGACCACACAGAGGCCGCCCATGCGTGTCGCCGCCGTTCACTCCAATGCCACTCATTCGTTTTCCAAGACCACGCACCCTAGCATCGAACTGATCGCTGGTCTTGGGGTGCGGGGCGACGCGCATTGCGGCGTCACCGTCAAGCACCGTTCACGAGTCGCCAAGGACCCGACACAGCCCAATCTTCGCCAAGTGCACCTCTTGCACGAGGAGCTGTTTGCTGAAGTTTCCGCTTCAGGACTCCAGGTTCAGCCTGGCCAAATGGGCGAGAACATCACAACGCAAGGAATCGATCTGCTTGTCTTGTCTGCCGGCACGCGCCTGAAGATCGGTTCGCGGGCCGTCATCGAGATCACGGGCCTGAGGAACCCGTGTTTGCAGATTGAACGTTTTCAACCCGGCCTGCTCGCGGCCGTTCTCGGCCATGCGTCAAACGGCTCGCTTATCCGCAAGGCTGGCGTCATGGCCATCGTCATTGCTGACGGGTCCATTCAGACTGGCGATCCGATCACTGTCCTGCAGGTGCCGATCATCTTCAATCACCTTCGGCCGGTTTAGGGACACAGCCGCTTCGCTTGGCAATCTCGGATGACGACGCCGACATCTGGTACGAAATTGAGCACCCCGACAACCAGTTGTATGGCGGCGTGCAGAGCATGAGCGCGGCGCTGGAGGGCAGCCGCGCTGTCTATCGGTTCGGCCTGCGCAGCGGCGGCGTGGCGCGTGTGCTGATCAACGTCTCAGGCGCGGCTGCATGGTGCAGCCCACGTGAAGCGTTGGTACTCAGGTCAGGGCGAACGCGTCATTCATGAATGCACGCAGTTGAACCGGTCGGACCGGCTTGGCAAGCACCAAGAAGCCCGCTTGCCGAGCAGCAAGCGCTGCCGCCTGGTCTGTAACGCCGGTGACCATCACGGCGGGCAAGCGTCCACCCGCACGTTCGCGCAGGCGCAAAGTGGTTTGGCAGCCGTCGTCGCCGTCGCGCAGGCACAGATCGGCGACCACGAATTCGGGGATGCGCCCCGCATCGGTGTGGGCCAGGGCCTCATGCGCGCTTGCCGCCTGCCACACCTCGCAGCCCCAGCCGCGCAGCAGCAGTGCCATAGCGTTGCTCGAGGGCAGGTGGTCCTCGATGACGAGCACCCGCCGGCCATGCAGCCTGTCGGTTTGGGCCTCGGCAGCGTGCGCGGCCATAGACCGGATGACAACGTGATCGCTGGGTGCGGGGTCGATTTGCAGCGTGAAGCAGCTGCCCCTCCCCGGAGAAGAATCCACGCGCAAGGCCAGATGCAGCAGGTCGCTCAAGCCCTTGACGATCGCTAGACCCAGTCCATGGCCCATGCGCGCGTCTCGTGCCGGGTTGGCCACCTGATAAAAGGCTTCGAAGACATTTTCCAGGGCGTGCGCGTTCATGCCGACGCCGGTGTCCAGGACGCTCACTTCGACGCCGTCGCCCACCCGGCGCGCACTCAAACGCACTTCGCCCTGCTCGGTGTAGCGAAGGGCGTTGGACACCAGGTTGACCAGCACTCGCTGCAGCAGCCTGGCGTCGGTGTGCACGTCCAGGCTCTCGGCATCCACCCGCAGGGCCAGCCGCTGGCTGTCCGCGATCGGCTGGTGCATGGCGGCCACATCGCGCAGCAGGGGTGCGATGTCGAACACGGTGCTTTCGGGCACCACCGTGCCGGCCTCCAGTTGCGACAGCTCGAGCAGGTGATCGACGATCTCGCCCATCTGCTGCACGCACTGGAAGGCCTGTGTCGCCACCTGCGCCGTCTGCTGCGCGCTGGGCTGTGTCGGCAGGGCCTGCACCAGCAAGCCGATCGCATTCAGCGGTTGACGCAGGTCATGGCTGGCGGCAGCAAGAAAGCGCGCCTTGGTTTCATGCGCGTGCTCGGCCAGGGCTTGCGCATTTGTCCTGACATCGACTTCGTGTTTCAGTGCCAGGATGAGTGACGCATTCTTGCGGCGCTGCTGTCTCGCATCGGCATAAACGCGGGCCTGCCTGTACCCTTCGAACAGGGTCAGCACTACCAGCAGCACAAAGAGGGCCGCCAGGGCGAGGTGCTGCCCCCCTATCCAAAGATCGCGCAGCACCAGCGGCACACCGATGCCCAGCGTGTAGACGACGAGCACTGGATAGCCGTTCGAGAGGTGTCTGACGTTGTTGCAGAGCACCGCGGCCAGAACCACATGCAGCACCGTCTCGGCAAGCAGGTTCGACGGCGCCACCAGCACCCAGCTGCCCAGCCCCCACACCAGTGAATGCAGCGCCGCGAAAACCAGGATCCAGCGCGAACTTCGGCGCGCGCCCGCGGCGTCGGCGTCGAACCGGCGCAGCCTGTTCGACGTGAAGGCCCGGCCCGCGCGTACTGCTACGAACACCAACAACCAGGCTGCCAGCGTCGCGCCCGGCACGAGGCCGACGAAGGGCAGCACGAGCGCGATGGCATGCACGAACCCCAACATCACCGTCAGGGATGGGGCGTCGCGCAGCAGGCCGACCTGTGTGGCGTCAAGAACCCAGGACGGGACAGGCGACTTGAGGGCAGGGGACGTGGCGGGCGAAACCGGCATGTGCTGAGGTCCTAGACAGCACCGTCGGGTCGGTCTAGAGCAGGCCGCGCTCGCGCGCCACGACGAGCAAGTGCGTGCGGTTGCGCGCGCCCATCTGTGTCAGCAAAGCCGTCATGTGCAGCTTCACGGTGCGCTCGGCAATGCCCAGCGCTGCCGCGATGCGCTTGTTGGGCTGACCGTGCCCGACCATGGCCAACACTTCCAGCTGCCGCAAGGTCGGCTGCGGCGCTGCCGCTGCTGACACCGACGGCAGTTCGAAGCGCGGGATCGAACCGAAGGCCAGCCCGCCATCGGCGACCACACGCAGGGCAGCCAGCATGTGCTCCAGCGATTGCGCCTTGCCAATGAAGCCGCTGGCCCCCGCAGCCCGCGCGGCGGCCAGCAGCGTGGGTGTCTCGTCGCCCGAAATCAGTATCCGGGCGACCAAAGGATGCTGCTGGCCGAAACGGCGCAGGCCCTCGATGCCGTTGTGCGCACCCAGGTGGTAATCGATGAGCACGATGTCCAGTTCGGGGTGTCCGGCAGCGGCTTCCAGCCCTTGTGCCAACGAGCAGGCCGTCAGCACCTGCATTTCGGATGCGGCCGTCGTGAGGGCATGGGCCAGGCCGACACCGAACAGGGGGTGGTCATCAACCAGCAGCAAATTCATGACTCTTGACCTTGGGCGCGCGTGAGCACGCGCTGTCGATTCGCGGAAATCTCACTGTAGCCGTGAGCCGCCATTCGCGGGGGATTGCCGGGCAGCAATTTGTCGCAGACGCGGCAGACCTGCCCTTCAGGGCAGGTCTGCCTGCAGTCGCGCGCAGCGCTGCACTAAGTCGGCAGAATGCTTGCATGAGCTGCAGCCTGTCCCATGTCGAAAATTTCCTGACCTACCTGAAGCACTACGCGGACAAGGACATCGTGTCGATCTCGACGATGCTTGCCGACGACGTCACGCTGCGCGACTGGAACATGGCTGTGGTGGGCAAGGCGGCTGTGCTGGCTGAGACGGCGCGCAACTTTGCTGCGGTGCAGTCGATCGCGATCCAGGTCCTGCACCTTCACGAAAGCACGGACGCAGTGGCTGGAGAGCTGAAGATCACTCTGGACGCCAAGACCGAGCTGTTTGTCGTCGATGTCATTGCCTTCAACGCGGACGGACGGATCCGGTCGGTCAGGGCTTACCTCGGCCGGGGCGATGCCGCGCGACCGGTGCCGGACTGAGCAGGGCGCAACAGACGAGGACAGGCGCGAGCAACTGGAGGAACTACAGGCGCCAGGGCAGCAGCGGCAGCCAGCCAAAGGCGGCCAGCAAGGCGCACAGCTGCAAGCTCGCCAGTGCAAGAAGCGCTTCCCATCCGATACCGCCCCCTCCCTGACGGTGGCGCCAGGCCTGCACCCATTGCGCGCCACAAGCCAACGGCAAGATCAGCGAGCTCAACGCCACGGCCGCAGTGACCGGCGTGAACTCGGCCAGATGCTGCCAGCCCTGCAACGCCCAGGCCGCCAGCGCCGCGCCCAGGGCCAGCAGTGCCCACGCCCCGGGCACGCGCGCGCTGGCGCTGCGCAGCCCGTGGTGGCGCAGCTGCCACAGTGCCCGGGGCAGCAGCGCCAGCATGGCCAGCGCGCCTAAAGCCACGCTGGCCCACAGCGCCGCCTGTTCCCACAGGCCGACGCGGCGCAAGGTGACGTAGCTGCCGCCCACCTGTGGCTGTCCGTCGGCGTTGCGCATCAGAGCCAGCGTGGCCTGCTGCCGATCAGCCTGCCGGTAGAGGCCGCTGCCGGCCGGCAGCAGCGTGCGCTTCGGGCCCAGGCCCTCGCGCAGCGTGGGTTGTCCAGCGGTCAGGTCCAGCTGCCAGAAGCCCAGCAGGCGGTCGACCAGGGCCAGCGCTTCCAAGCGGCCGGGAGCGGGCACGTACAGACCGGTCCATTCGCTGTCGACCGGCCGCGCGGTCTGCGGCGCTGGCAGGGCAGGCGGTGCGCTGGCCGGGGGCAGCGCCAGGCCCAGGTGCTGCACCAGACGGCCGTCGAATTGCGCGTAGTTCGCGTCTTCGCGGTCGCTGTTCAGGGCGATAAAGAAGCCCAGCTGCGTGGCGCGGTCGACGCAGAACATCGCGCGCCAACCCGCCACGCTGCCGCCGTGGCACAGGCCCACGGCACCGTGGCGATCGCGCGTGAACATGCCCAGGCCATAGCCAGTGCGCAGACCGGCGCGTGCGGTGTCGGTGGTGAGCGACAGGCCGAGGCCGGCCATCAGATCACTGCGCACGAAGGGCTGGCTGGCGAGACGGCCGTCGCTCAGCACGAAGCGCATCAGCCGCGCCATGTCGACGGCGGTGGTGGTGAAGTGCGCGGCCGGGCGCACGGCCACCGGCCAGTCTGCGACGGGCCGACCGTCGTCCAGGTGACCCCAGGCCAACTCCGGGTCGTCGCCCTGCCGGCGAAACTCGAGAGTGCTGCGCGTCATGCCCAGCGGCTGCAGCAGTTCGCGGGCGACCCAGGTCTCGTAGCGTTCGCCGGTGACGGCTTCGATCACCATGCCCACCAGCGTGAAGCCGAGGTTGGAGTACGAGAACTGCCGGCCCGGCTCGGTGCGTAGCCGAATCGCCCCCAATTCGGCCCGCAGCGCCAGCGCCAGCGGCTGCTGCGCCGTGTGGCCCTGGTTGAACACGTGCCACAACTGCAGATCGGGCAGGCCCGAGGTCATGTCCAGCAAATGACGCAGCCGCACCGGGCTGCGGGTGGCCCAGGGGTTGTCCAGCTGCAGCGCGGGCAGCAGCGTCGACAGCGGGGCGTCGAGTTCCACCCTGCCTTGCGACACCAGCCGCAGCACGGCCAGCGACAGCACGGTCTTGGCGATCGAGCCGACCTGCACGCGGTCGTCAGCCTTCAGGGGCTGACGGGTGCCGGTGTGGAAGACGCCCACCCCCATCAGCTCGGTCTGCGGGCCGCTGACCGTGGCCACGACCGCGCCGGCGAGTTTCTGCGCGTGCAGCAAGGCATGCAGGTCGCGCGCCAGGGTCGGCTCTGCGCCTGCGGCCGACGTGGCACTGCAGGCCGCCAGCAGCAGGGCTTTGCGGATCAGCGTGAAGAGGGAAGGCATAGGCATCGACAAGTCCACCCGGGCAGATGCCGGCATCACGGCAAGCCCCCGAGCGTGGGCCGGCCCTGTGAAGGCTGTGTCAAGACGGCGAGTGGGGTCCCGTCGGCGGGCTGATGAGGGCCTGGGTGCAACCCTCTGCGTGCAGCAATTCGAGCCGGCTGCCGTGGCTTGCGAGCAGCCTGCGCACGATGGCCAGGCCCAGACCGAAGCCGCCGCTGGCCTGGCCCTTGACGAAGTCCTCGCCCACACCCGGCGGCAACGGGGCGCTCGGGTTGCTCACCCGCAGGCCGGCGGCGTCCAGCGACACCTGCACTTGGCCGCCCCGCTGACCGTGCGTGACGGCATTGCCCAGCAGGCTGGCCAAGGCCAGTTGCAGCACCGGCGCCGGCAGCGCCAGGGTGGCGTTGCGCGGCAGCTGAAGGTCCAGCGTCAGACCCTGTGCGTCCAGCCAGTCGGCGTGTGCCAGCACCCATTGCTCTACCAGCGGCACCACGGGTGTCGGCGGCACGGTGGTGTCATGGAGAGTGGGCGTGTCGGCTTCGCGCGCCATCAGCAGCAGGGTGCCCACGGTCTGCTCCATCAGCAGCGTGGCGGCGTGCATCGGTGCCAGCTGCTGCTGCACGGTCGCGGGCAGGCCGGTGTCGCGCTGCAGGCGTTCGATGGCCATGCGCATCACCGCCAGCGGCGTGCGCAGTTCGTGGCTGGCGTCGCGCGTGAAGGCCTGCTCGCGGCCGATGAAGGCACGCGTGCGGTCCAACAGCGAATCGAAAGCGCGGGCCAGCGCGCCGACCTCGTCATCACGCGTTCCAACAGCCAGGTGCTGCGGCAGTTGCCCGGGCGCGCCCAGTTCGACTTCGGCTGCCAGCCGGGCCAGTGGTGCGCTGATGCGCCGCGCCAGCATGCGAGCCAGGGCCAGCGACAGGCCGACCACCGCCAGGCCCCAGCCGAGCAGCCAGCCCAGAAGTTCCTGGCGCATGGGCCGCACGATGAGCTGCTGGCTCACCTCGGCCACCAGCCAGGGCGGGCCCCCGGGGCCCTGCAGCGGCCACAGGTGGTAGTGCCGCCCCTCGGCACCCGCCGCCTCACGCCGCCTGGGTTCTGCTGTCAACACCGAGCGCAGCTCGGGCGGCAGGCTGGCAGCGTCGGTATGCACCGTGATGGATGCGCTGTCGGTCGGCCCCCAACGGCCCTGCCTCACGAAATGTGCGTGCTGGGCTTGCGCCTCCTGCTCGAGCAGCCGCTCCAGGAAGCGGTCTTCGACGGTGTAGACGAAGGCCATCGCGAACAGGCCGAAGAGCGCGCTCACGCCCAGCGTGAAGGCGGCCAGCGACAGCATCAGCCGGCGTTGCAGCGGCTGCTTCACGGGCCCTGGCCGACGGGTTCGGCCTGCAAGCGGAACCCAACGCCATGCACCGTCACCAGCATGGCCGTGGCGAAGGGCCGGTCGAGCTGCTGGCGCAGCGTGTAGAGGTGGGTGCGCAGTGGGTCGGAGTCGGGCGCCTCGTCGTTCCAGAGCCGGTGGATGAGCGCACTGCGGGTCAGCGCGCGCGGCCAGGCCTCGGCCAGCAGCAGCAGGATGGCAAAGGCCGTGGGCGGGAGCGACAGCCGTTGGCCGTCGCGGTGGGCTTCCTGGGCGCGGCGGTCGATCTGAAGGCTGCCGATGCGCAGCATGTAGTCCTGCCCGACCGTCTTGCGGCGCAGCAGGGCCTGCACGCGCACCACCAGCTCTTCGCTGGCGAAGGGCTTCACAAGGTAATCGTCCGCTCCGGCGGCGAACCCCTGCAGCTTGTCGGCCAGCGAGTCGTGCGCCGTCAGCATCAGCACCGGCACGTGCTGCGGGGCCTGTTGTCGCAGCTGTTCGCACAGGCTGACACCGTCCAGCCCCGGCAGTCCCAGGTCGAGCAGCAGCAGGTCGGGCGGCTCGGCCAGCAAGCTGCGCAGGGCCATGCGCCCATCGGCGGCCTCGTCCACGCGGTAACCGGCGTGCACCAGCAGCGCGACGATCTGCTCGCGCAGCGGTGCGTGGTCTTCGACCACCAGGATGTGCGGTTGGGGTGCTGCAGAAGCCATGGTTCGCGGGTGCGCTCAGTGTGCCCTGCGGCCCTGCAGTGGCAGGGCAGCTGCGCGCAGCCTCATCCAGGCAAACCTTGTAGCAGGCGCGTGGCCGCATCGTATTGGCTTTTATCAGGCTTGCCGGCCAGCACGGCGGTCAGCAGGGTGCGCGCTGCAGCCGGGTTGCCCAGCGCGATGTGGGCTTCGGCCATGGCCAGGCGCAGGCGCGGGTGCGGCACGTGCGGCTCACCTAGCTCCATCACGGCCAAGGCGCGGCGTTGCTGCTCTGCGCCGGTGGCCGCCTTGAACTGGTAGTAGCCGAGCATGGCGATCAGATCAGGCTTGTAGAGGGCCTTGTCGTCGCGCAGCGCGGCCAGCACGGGCGCACGCTCGCCGGCGAGCCAGCGTTCGACCAGCGCCAGGCTGGCGTCTTCGCGAAAAGGCGGCATGGCCACCGGCGTGCGGCCCACGGCGCGCACGATGGCCTCGGCCACGCCCACGGTGGAGAACGGGTTCTGCCCGGTGATGAGGCGGCCATCGACCACCACCTTGGGCATCATCAGCGGCGCCTCTTGCCACTGGGCGCCCAGCTCACGCAGCCGGGCCTCAAGCGCGAACGGAAACTCCGCCGCCCAACGTTTGCCGAAGGCGGCTTCTTCTTCATCGGTGAAGCCCGTCATGTGGCGGCCGGCCACCAGCGCCGTGCCATCGGTCCGGCGCAGCGGTACCAGCGCCGCGGGTCCGTGGCACACGGCGGCCAGCACGCCGCCGCCTTCGAAATGCGCCACCAGCAGGCGCTGCAAGGCGGGATCTCGCGGCAGGTCGAACATCGCGCCCTTGCCGCCGATGACCAGCACGGCGGCATGCTCCCCGGCGCGCACGTCTTGTGTGCGCCGTGTGCGCTGCAGTGCGGTCGTGGCCTGGGCGTCGGCCTGCAGGCGCTGGATGTGGTCGTCGGCCGGATCGTGGCGGTCGGGCTCGGGGGCGCCGCCGCCGGGGCTGGCGACCTCGACTTCAAGCCCGTTGGCGCGCAGCGTCAACCAGGCCTTGGCGAATTCGTCGAGTTCGAAGCCTGGCCGGGTCTTGCCGGCATCCCGGCCTTCGCTGCTGACGACCAGCAGCACCTTGGGTGCTGTTTGTGCAGCAGTCAGCGTGAAAGAACAGAGCAGGGCGATCAGAGCCGAACGGCAGCAGTGCATAGAAAACCTCGCGTGAAGTGAAGTCACGCAATATGCCGACGGCCTGTCAACGCAAGATCAAGACGCCGCGGGGACGTCGCATCGGCGCCGGCAGTGCGGCTTTCAGGCAGCGCAACGTATCCACAATCCCGGCCATTCGCAGTCATCCGATCGATCAGGGGAATCGCAACGGCAATGACCGGTTCCAAAGTGCAGCGCCATAGGTCGACGGTGGCTCGAAGGGGCTACTGCCCCAAATGCCGGTCAGGACCTTGCGTCACTTGTCGCAGGGCCGACGCGCTTCGTATCTCTGCAGTTCGATCGGCCGAACTGGGGCCGCCGACTCAAGGCGGCGGTGGCGCTTCTGCGGCTCCACCCCACCTCCTTCAGACCAACATCGCAGCCACACCCCAGCGAAAACTGCTGCTTGCCTCAGTTGCCCGAAGCCAACCCCTGCGCCAGCGCCTCAAACACCACACGGATTGGCCGCGAGGTGCGAAGCTCGCGGTGGGTGACCAGCCAGATCGGGAAGCGCACGGGCGGCACATCGTCGAGCACTTGGATGATGCCCGGGGTGACGCGGGCGATCTCGTCCAGCATGGCGCCGATGCCCATGCCGTGGCGCACCAGGGCCCAGTGGGCTACCGAGTGTTCTGAGTAGCAACTGAAGTTCGCTTCGCTGAGTGGCAGGCCATGCTGGCGCAGGTAGGCCAGGAATTGGCCTGAGCGATCGGAGCCGACGAAGGGCAGATCGGCCGCTTCTTCGGCTTGGCGCGGATGGCCGTGGGCCTTTACCCAGTCTTCGGAGGCGTAGAAGTTGGCTGCCGCCTGCCGAATGAACCGGGCGATCAGATCCGGCTGCTCGGGCTTGACATGTCGAATGGCGATGTCCGCCTCGCGACGGAGCAGGTCGCTGAGCGCGTTGGAGGAGATCACCTCGATGGCAATGCCCGGTTCCTTCTCGCGCAGTTGCCGCACCAGCGGGGGCAGCAGGTAGGCAGCCACCGCGTCGGTGGCAGAGACCGAGACGACGCCGCCCACGGCCTGCGAGCGGCCGGTCGCCGCCAGGCCGAGGGCGTCAGCGGCTGCGCCCATGGCGCGCGCATGTTCCAGCAGGTCCAGCCCGGTGGGCGTGAGCGCCATGGCTTTGCCCACCCGCTCGAACAGGGTCACGCCCATGCGCTGCTCGATGGCCGCCACCTGGCGACTCAGCGTGGGCTGGGTCAGACCCAGCTTGCGAGCGGCCGCCGACAGCGAGCCGGTTTCAGCGGTTTCCAAAAACGCCTTTAGCTGGTTCCAGTCGAGGTTATCCATGCACAGATGTATATGTTCAATGCAATCTACCGCAGTTCCTGTCGAAGCTGCGCATAGATAGCATGCGCGGACTCACTGAACGACTTTCACCTCTGCCCATGCCGGCTCGCGCCATCGCCCCTTTCACCGAAGCCTCACCACTCACCCATGTGGGCGCGTCGGCCACCCGCAAGGCCCGTTTCTGGGACCGTATCGCAGTCAAGTACGCTGCCGACCCCATCGCGGACATGGCCGGCTATGAGGCCACGCTGCGGCGCGTGCAAGGCCTGCTGTCTGCGGATCAGGACGTGCTGG
>ENA-OFCE01000299-OFCE01000299.1-metagenomes-genome-assembly--contig:-NODE-299-length-33496-cov-6.993780_pt1 | contig 33496 bp, 35 predicted proteins | sample MGYA00153388_OFCE01 | MGnify analysis MGYA00153388 | reverse complement strand
AGCTTCGTGCTGCTCGGAATGGCCAGCCATGTGATGGGGCAGGTGCCTGAGCAGCGGGTGCAGATCACGGGATCGAGCATCAAGCGCATCGCGTCTGAAGGCGCCTTGCCGTTGACCGTAATTACTCGGGAAGATATCGCGTCAGAGGGGATTAGCAGCGCCGAGCAGTTGGTGGCGCGTCTGTCAGCCAACGGCAACGGTCTGGACAACATGGTGTCGAACCAGGGCGGCGACTTCCTCAACGGGACCTTCAACAGCGGCCGGCGCGCCAATAACGGTGCGGCGGCAGCGTCGCTTCGTGGCCTGGGACCGCAGTACACGCTGGTGCTGCTCAATGGCCGCCGGTTGACCACGCACGGCCTCAACGGCCAGTCGGTGGACCTCAACAGCATTCCTTTGGCGGCAATTGATCGGGTCGAAATATTAAAGGATGGCGCCTCGGCCATTTACGGCACCGACGCCATCGGTGGTGTCATCAATTTTATTTTGCGTCGCGACTTCCGCGGCTTGGAGGCGAACGTCTTTACTGACCAGACTGAAAAGGGGGGCGGCGACATATCGCAGGCCTCGCTGACGTTTGGCGCAGGCGACCTTTCGGCGGACCGCTTCAATTTGACCGCCAGCCTTAGTTACAAGACCAATAGCCGCCTGCGCGGCGGCGAGCGCAGCTTCCACAACGGCGTGCAGCCTGAGCGCGGGTTGGTGCCTGACACCACCGGCACCCCATACGCGACCATCGCCACCGGGGGCGGCACGGCGTTGGCGGGGTCGTTCCAGCTGCCTGGCTATCCGGTGGTAACCAACGGCTACACCCGTGTCAACGCGCTGGCGCTCGAGACCAAGTGCGGCACGGTGCCCGAGATGGGCGCCTACCGAGGCGACCTTACCGGCTTCCCGCGCAACAACCTCGGTTGCGCCTACGACTACGGCGGCGCGTGGAGCCTGATGCAGCCGGTGGACGCGCTTAATTTTGTAGGCAAGGCCCAGTTCGCGGTCACGCCTGACCACACGGTGTTCATCGAGGCCACGGCCTCCAAGACCGAGTCATCGATCGAGTACACCCCGATCCAGCTTACAGCCAACGCCGTGCGCTACCCGGCCAACGGTCCTTTCTACCAAAACCTGAGTACGTTGTTTCCCACGCTGTTCCGTCGCCCGGGCACCGTGGCCGACGGGCGTGCCGTCTTCGACCCTTCGCTTCCACTGCAGATCCGCTGGCGCTGCCTGCCCTGCGGCCCGCGCCAGCAAGACACCACAACCGAGGCCTCGCGCCTGCTGGTAGGGGCAGAGGGCGTCCTGGCGGGCTGGGACTACCGGGCGGGCATCGCCGCCGGCCAGAGCGCGGCAAACACGGTGTACGGCGACGGCAACATGTACATCGACGCCATCAACGCCGTCATGGCCACCGGGATCGTCAATCCCTTCTTGCTGCCGGGTCAGCAGCAAACGTCCCAGGCTATTGCCGCCATCGAAAGCGCCAAGGCCAAGGGCGACACGCTGTACGGCGGCAAGGCCACCACTCGTCAGATCGACCTGACCGTGTCGCGCGAGGTCATGAAGTTGCCCGCCGGCAACCTTGGTCTGGCTTTCGGTCTGGACTCGCGCAGCGAGACCTTCCGCTTCGACAACCGGCAGACCGGCCAGCGTCCTGTCAACGGGGTCACGTCACCAGCGAAACTCGACGAAGTCTCACGCGATGTCAATGCGCTGTACACGGAAGTGCAATTGCCGATCTTGAAGGGCCTGGAGGGCCAACTCGCCGTGCGCCACGACCGATACAGCGACTTCGGGTCGACGACGAACCCCAAGGTCGCCCTGCGCTGGCAGGCGTTGCCGAAGCTGGTGGTGCGCGGCTCCTACAGCCGCGGGTTCCACGCCCCCGACTTTGGCGCGCTGTATGGCGCCGGCTCCGGCGGCCAATTCAACAGCGATATCAACGACCCGGTGCTTTGCCCAGGCGGCGTCAGTACTGACGGTCGCGGCACGGGCTGCGGCATCCGTCCGGCCATCACCACCTTCAGCAACCCCAACTTGAGGCCCGAACAGTCCAAACAGTTTTCGCTCGGTTTCGTGGTGGCGCCTGCGGATTGGCTGACCGCGACAGTGGACGTTTGGCAGATCGACCTCACTGACCGCATTTCGGTATTGTCTGGGCAGGCATTGATCCAAAACTACAGCCAGTACAGCCAATACGTTCAGCGTGATGCCGTCACAAACCAGATCACCTTGGTTCGCGCACCTTTCTTGAACTTGGCGGGGGACAAGACCAGTGGTGTGGACATCAATGTCGAAACCCGCTTCAAGTCCAGTATGGGTACCGTCGGGCTCACACTTGATGGCACTTACACCGACACTTACAAAACCCGTTTCAGCTCTAACGATCCCTGGTCGGAACGAGTAGGCCAGTTTGGTGACGGTACCTACGGCTATGACTTGAAGCTGCGTTGGAAACACACCCTGACCGCAAGTTGGGCGGCCGGACCCTGGAAGGCTACGTTGTCACAGAACTTCAGCGCGGGTTATCTTGACGAAGTCAATGGATTTGGTAGCGGAGTCGTTTTGCAGAATCAGGGCTTTCAGAGTCAGGTTGGAGCGTATCAGGCATGGAATGCATCAGTCGGCTATACCGGTATGAAGAACGCCAGCATCACGGTCGGCGTTAAGAATCTGTTTAACAAAGAGCCGCCTTTTTCCTTACACAACGTGGACAACGTTGCGGGTGCTGGCTGGGACGCACGTGTAGCCGACGGGCGCATGCGATCTTTCACACTGCGAGTTAACTACAAGTTCTTCTGACCGCCCCCGCAGCGTCAGTTCACCGGGGCCTCTGCGCTGGGGCCTCATCCGGGGCCCCTTTTTTTCTGTCTCCGCCGGCCTCCATGTTCAAGCTGCTGTTGCAAAAACTCGCCACCCTCATCCCCACGCTGATCGGCGTGACGGTGGTGGCTTTTGCGCTGATCCGACTGATCCCCGGCGACCCGATCGAGATCATGGTCGGCGAGCGCCGGCTGGACCCCGCCGCCCACGCCGCGCTGATGCAGCAGCTGGGCCTGGACCAGCCGCTGCACGTGCAGTACCTGCGTTATGTGGGCGGCTTGCTGCACGGCGACCTGGGGCAAAGTCTGGTCACGCGCGAATCCGTGGCGGCCGAGCTGGCGGTGCTGTTCCCGGCCACCATCGAGCTGGCCGGCGCCGCGCTGCTGCTGGCGCTGACAGTGGGGCTGCTGCTGGGCATCGCGGCGGCACTCAAACGCGGCAGCTGGTTCGACCAGTTGGTGATGGGCTTGGCCACGGTGGGCAACAGCATGCCGGTGTTCTGGTGGGGGCTGATCTTGATCATGTTCTTCTCGGTGGGACTGCAATGGACACCGGTGTCGGGCCGCGTGGGCATCGAGTTCGACGTCGACCCGGTCACCGGCTTCATGCTCATCGACAGCGCGCTGGCGTCCTGGCGCGGTGCAGAGCCTGGGGCGTTCACATCCGCGCTGCTGCACCTGGCGCTGCCGGCCACCGTGCTGGGCACCATCCCCATGGCCGTCATAGCCCGCATGACGCGCAGCGCCATGCTGGAAGTGCTGCGCGAGGACTACATGCGCACCGCACGTGCGAAAGGACTGAGCCAGGCGCGCGTGGTGCTGCACCACGGCCTGCGCAATGCGCTGATTCCGGTGTTGACGGTGCTGGGCCTGCAGGTGGGCGGCCTGCTGGGCGGCGCGGTGCTGACCGAGACCATCTTCAGCTGGCCGGGCATCGGCAAGTGGATCATCGATGCGATTGCCCGGCGCGACTACCCGGTGGTGCAGGCCGGCATCCTGGTGTCGGCGCTGATCTTCATCGTGGTGAACCTTGTCGTCGACCTGCTGTACGGCGTGGTGAATCCGCGCCTGCGGGGCGGTCATTGAGTTCGTTTGAACGCATCGCGGCCATCGCCATCGTGCACGGCGCGGCCGTGGTCACCCGCAACGTAGCCGACTACGAAGGCTGCGGGCTGCCGGTTCACAACCCGTGGCTGGCTGCCACCGCGTCTTGAACATGCGCACCGCGGCGCCCGCCGGCGCAAGTCCCGCGTCCGCAGCGGTCAGCCCGCCCACGCCTTTGCGCGAATTCACCACCGCCTTCGCCAGCAACCGCGGTGCGCTGCTGGCGTTCTTCGTGTTTGCCGCGGTGGTGCTCGGCGCCGTGTTTGCGCCCTGGCTGGCGCCGCACGACCCGGTCCAGCAGTACCGCAGCCACATGCTCACGCCGCCGATGTGGCAGGCCGGCGGGCTGGCGATGTTTCCGCTGGGCAGCGACGAACTGGGCCGCTGCGTGCTCAGCAGGCTGCTGTTCGGCGCGCGCGTGTCGCTGCTGATTGGCCTGGCGTCTGTCGCATTGGCATTGGTGCCGGGCGTGTTGCTGGGGCTGGTGGCGGCGTTTCACGGCCGTTGGCTGTCGCCGTTGATCATGCGGTTGATGGACATCCTGCTGGCCCTGCCCGGGCTGCTGCTGGCCATCTGCGTCATCACCATCCTGAGGCCGGGGCTGGTAAACACGGTGATCGCGATCGCCGTGGGTGCGCTGCCGGGCTACGTGCGGCTGGTGCGCGGCTCGGCCCTTGCAGAGATGAATCGCGACTACGTCACCGCCAGCCGCGTGGCCGGCGCCGGCACGTGGCGGCTGATGTTCAACACCGTGCTGCCCAACTGCATGGCGCCGCTCATCGTCAACGCCACGCTGAGCTTTTCATCGGCCATCCTGGAGACGGCGGCTTTGGGTTTCCTGGGCCTGGGCGTGCAGCCGCCGCTGCCCGAATGGGGCAGCATGCTGAGTGCGGCGCGCGACTACATCGAGCGTGCGCCCTGGGTGGTGACGATGCCGGGCCTGACCATCCTGTTCACGGTACTGGCGATCAACCTGATGGGCGACGGACTGCGTGATGCGCTGGACCCGAAGCTTCGCCAAGCGCAATGACGCAACTTTTGGAGATACGCAACCTGCGCGTCGACTTCGGCGGCTTCACCGCCGTCGACGGCGTTGACCTGGACGTGGCGCCCGGCGAACTGCTGGGCATCGTCGGCGAGTCGGGCTCGGGCAAGAGCGTGGCCATGATGGCGCTGCTGGGGCTGATCGACGCGCCGGGCAGGGTGTTGGCCGACGCGCTGCGTTTCGACGGCCACGACCTGCTGGCCATGAACGCGGCGCAGCGCAGGCGCGTCATCGGCAAGGACATCGCCATGGTTTTTCAAGACGCACTGAACAGCCTCAACCCCAGCCACACCGTGGGCGACCAGGTGCGCGAGGTGCTGCGCGTGCACCTGGGTTTGCGCGGCGCGGCGTTGGAAGCGCGGGTGCTGCAGCTCTTCGAGCGCGTGGAGATCCCCGCCGCCAAGAGCCGGCTGCGCGCCTATCCGCACGAGATGAGCGGCGGCATGAACCAGCGCGTGATGATCGCCATGGCCATTGCGTGTGAACCGCGTTTGTTGATCGCCGATGAACCCACCACGGCGCTCGACGTGACCATCCAGGCCCAGGTGATGGCGCTGCTGCGGCGGTTGCAGACCGAACAGGGCATGGGCCTGGTGCTCATCACCCACGACCTGGCGGTGGTGGCCGAAATGGCCCGCCGCGTGGCCGTGATGTACGCCGGCCAGGTGGTGGAACTGGCCGAGGTCGAAACCCTTTTCACCCAGCCGCGTCACCCCTACACCGCCGCGCTGCTGGCGGCGCTGCCTGAACACAACCGCGGCACGCGGCGGCTCAGCGCGCTGCCCGGTATCGTGCCCGGCCGGCATGACCGGCCGGCCGGCTGTCTGCTGGCGCCGCGCTGCGGGTTGGCGCAAGCACGCTGCCATGCCGAGCGGCCGTTGCTCGACGACGGTGTGCGCTGCTGGTTCCCCCTGTCTTCACCCCCTCTCCCCGCGGCTAGAGGGCTGGGGTGAGGGCAATGGCCGTGCTCGAGCACCCCCAGCCCAACCCGCTCCCGCTCTTACTTGCGGGTGAGGGGGCAATGCACGCCGTGCTGCACGCCGACGGCCTGACGCGCCACTACCGCGTCAGCCGCGGCCTGCTGCGTGCGCATGCCACGGTGAAGGCGCTGAACGGCGTTTCGTTCACGCTGCAGGCCGGCCGCACGCTGGCGGTGGTGGGTGAATCGGGCTGCGGCAAAAGCACGCTGGCGCGCCAGCTCACGCTGATCGAGCCTCCCACGGCGGGTGCGCTGCGCATCGATGGCGTGGACATCGCCCAGGTCGCCCAGGCAAACAAGGCCACGCTGCAACGGCTGCGCCAACGTGTGCAGATGGTGTTCCAGAACCCGTATGCGTCGCTCAACCCGCGCAAGAGCATCGCCGCCGCACTCGAAGAGCCGCTGCTCATCAACACACGCCTGAGCAAGCCCGAACGCCGCGAGCGCATCGCCCAGATGCTCGACCGCGTGGGCCTGCGCCCCGAGCACGCCCAGCGCTACCCTCACATGTTCAGCGGCGGCCAGCGCCAGCGCGTGGCGGTGGCGCGCGCCATGATGCTGTCGCCCGGCATCGTGGTGGCCGACGAGCCCACCTCGGCGCTGGACGTGAGCATCCAGGCGCAGATCCTCAACCTGTTCATGGACCTGCAGGAAGCCACGGGCACGGCCTATGTCTTCATCAGCCACAACCTGGCGGTGGTCGAACACGTGGCGCACGACGTGATGGTCATGTACTTCGGCGCCGCCGTCGAACAAGGCCCCAAGGCCGCCGTGCTGGGCACGCCGCTGCACCCGTACACCCGCGCCCTGCTGGCCGCCGTGCCCGTGCTGCGCGCGGCCGACCGCAGGCCGCACGTGCCGCTGGCGGGCGAGATGCCCAACCCGCTGGCGCCGCCCGGCGGCTGCGCCTTCCACACGCGTTGCCCGCTGGCGGTGGACCGTTGCCGCGCCGAGGTGCCCGTGCTGCGCGAGGTCGGCGGGCGGCGCGTGGCGTGTCATGTGGTGGCGGGTTGAGGGCAGACCCAGGCGCGTTCTGCTGCGCTCCATTCTTTTTGCCAATTGCTATGGCAGATAAAATATTTAGGCGCAATCCACTCCCTCCGCCATGAAACATGCTCTCACCATCGACAGCGCCGGCCGCATCGTGCTGCCGAGCGCCGTGCGGCGTGCGCTCAACCTCAGCGCTGGCTCGCGCTTGCGGCTTGACGTGGTGGCCCAGCGCATCGAGCTGACGCCCGAACTGGATGCCGATGCCGACGGCGTCTTGCTCAGACGCCCGGGCATGCGAACGGTGCTCAAACCCGCCGGGCAGCCTTTTGACGCGGCTGCAGCCATACGCGCCGAGCGCGACGCGCAGGCGCGGCGCAGGGGCTGACGCACGGCGCCATGGCGTTTCTGGACAGTTCAGTCCTGTTGGCGTCGCTGGACCCCGAAGAGGCCCACCACGCGGTTGGCGACCGCCTGTTGTCGGCCGGCGGCCACCCCATGTATGCCCATGCCTTGGCCGACACCTTTTCGGTGCTGACAGGCGGGCGCAAGGGGTGGCGGTTCAACGCACAAAGTGTGGTCGCGTTGATGGAAGAAGACTTGTTGCCCTATGTCTCACCGCAGACTCTGACGGGCAAGGACTTGATCGATGCGATGAGGGCGGCACACCACCGGGGCGTCGGCGGCGGCGCCATTTACGACTGGCTGCACCTGGCCGCCGCGCGCCAGGCCCGAGCCGAGGTGTTCCTTACGCTCAACCTGCGCGACTTCCAGGCCCTGGCCCGGCCGGGCGACCCAGCTATCCAGAGTCCGACGAACCCATGACCGAGTCGCACTACCTTGCTCAAGGCCTGCTCGCTGCTGTCCGCGCGCAGGGCTTCGGCAGCACGCCCGACAACGACCACGGCGGCGCGCCGGTGGCGCACTTCCCCAGCATCGACTTGGCCGTGGCCGCTTTCGGGCCTACCGGCACGGCGCGCTGGGCCAACGTGCTGTTTTCGCGTGAACACCCGCATGGTCTGGTGGGCACCCTCGGCAACCAGGCGGATGCCGTGCAGGGCATTCGCTTCGACGCGGATCAGCAGGACGCGCGAGGCGAGTCCGTTGTCTGGGCCAAGTCGACCGACTGGCAGCGCTTGAAGTTCGCGCCGCTGCACGGCGGTGGGCCGCTCCGGGTGGTGGCGCCCTACCCGGCGTCGTTGTTGAAGCTGATGGTGGCGGTGGGTGTGGCGATGGCGGTGGACCGCGGCCTGACAGCGTGGCCGGCAGCGCTGGAGCCGATGATCGTGGTCAGCGACAACGACGCCACCGACACCTGCGTGGCGTTGCTGCACCGGCTGAAACTGGTCGGCGCGTTGAACCAGCGATTCGCGGACCTCGGCCTGCACACGCTGCAACTCAACGACACCACCGCGCGCGGAGGCTGGCGCAATGGCGACGGCTCTGGCGTGGGCCACATCCACATGACGGCCTGGGACACGGTGCGACTGCTTTGGCTGCTCGATGCAGACGCGCCGCCCCCGCCCTGGCTGCCCGCCGGCACGCAGTTGCTGCAGCCCGCAACGCGCGCCCACCTGCGCGGCGTGCTGGCGCGCCAGCAGTTGGACGAGATCCTGTCGTCCGGATCGCTGCGCGGTGTGCCGGGCTGGGTCGCTGGCTTGCCCGACGCGCCGGCCTTCGCGCACAAGACCGGCACTACCGACAACTACGCCTCGGACGCTGGCATCGTGCGCTTGTCCAGCGCCACGAACGTCGGCACGCACTTCATCGTGGCGGTGCTGACGAGCCTGGGCAGTCGCTACGCTCCGCACGTACGCTGCGCCACCACCTGGCGGCTGCCGTCGCTGGGCGCGGCCGTGCATCAACTGGTCAAGACACTGACATGAGCTTTCCCACACTGCCCCCCGGCGCCCTCATCGGCGTCATCGCGCCCGCCGGCCCCACGCAGCCCGACTCGTTGGCTGCCGTGCCGGCGCTTTACGAACGCTTCGGCTACCGCGTGCGCGTCTTCCCCGGCTGCAGGTTGCGCACCGACTACCTGGCTGGCGACGACGATGCCCGGTTGGCCGACATCCATGCGGCGCTGGCCGACGACGAACTGGCGGCCATCCACTGCATGCGCGGCGGCTACGGCGCCATGCGGCTGCTCGACCGCATCGACACCGCGCTGCTGCGCGCCCACCCCAAGCTGCTGATCGGCTACAGCGACATCACTGCGCTGCATGCGCTGTGGGCGCTGCACCAGCTGCCCACGCTGCACGCGCCGATGGCGACGTCCGACCTCGTCCGGCCCGGCCGCGAAGCCGACGCGCAGGCGCTGTTCGCGCTGCTGCGGGGCGGGCTGCGGGCCGGGACGGTGCTGGCGCCTGCGCTCTTGCCGCAGCCGCATGTGCGCGTGCCGGGCCGCGCCCGCGGCCGCTTGATCGGCGGCAACCTCAGCCTGGTCGCGGCGCTGCTGGGCACGCGCTGGGCCTGGCCCGCAGAGGGCGCGATCCTGTTTCTGGAAGACGTGAGCGAAGAGCTCTACCGAGTCGACCGGCTGCTGACCCAACTGCGCCTGGCCGGCGTGCTGAGCGCGGTGGCCGGGCTGGTGCTGGGCAGCTTCACCGAATCGGAGTCGCCCGACGCGCTGCTGCGCGAGTTCCTGCTGCCGCTGGGCAAGCCGGTGCTGAGCGGCTGGCCCAGCGGCCACGGCACGCCCAACCTGCCGCTGCCGTTGGGGGTGGTGGTGGATCTCGACGCGCAGGCCGGCACGCTGACCGTGCTGGAAGACTTTCTGCGCTGATGACTGTTGACTGAAGTCCACTGAACCGCATCGCCCGGAGACTTGGCCCTTGACTGCAAAAGACAAAGCCCTGGCCGCCGCGCTGGACTACATCCCGCGTTGGATCGCTCACCAGATGCGCCTGGCCGAACAGCCGGGCTGTTCTTTCGCGGTGGCCCACCGCGGCAAGCTGGTGGCCGAGTTCGCGCTCGGCCAATCGGGCGACGGCCGCGCGCTGACACCGCGCCACCGCTTCCGCGTGGCGTCGCATTCCAAGACCTTCACCGCCGCGGCCGTGCTGCGGCTGCGCGAGCTGGGCCGCTGGCAGTTGGACGACGCCGTGGGCCGCTACGTGCCTGGCCTGCACAAGCAGGTGGCCGGCGCGACGCTGGCGCAATTGCTGGCGCACGGCGCCGGCCTGGTGCGCGACGGCGCCGACGCTGCGCAGTGGTCGGACCGCGGCCCCTTTCTCGACGAGACCGCGTTGCGCGCCGACTTGGGCGGCGGCCCGGTGCTGACGGCGCAGACCCGGCTGAAGTACTCGAATCACGGCTACGGCCTGTTGGGCCTGGCGATCGCGGGGGTGACGGGCGAGCCCTACACCGACTGGGTGGCGCGCGAGATCGTGGCCGCCTCGAACCTGGACGAGACCACGCCGGATATGCCCGACAGGCCCGACCTGTCCACCCCCCGCGCCCGCAAGGCCGTGCCTTCCTTTCCTTTTGCGCAAGGCCACAGCGCCAAGTGGCCGCTGGGACATCGCCAGACGATTCCCGGCGACAACCCCACGAACGCGCTGGCCTCGGCCACGGGCTTCGTCAGCACCGCGGCCGACCTGGTGAAATTTTTCAGCAGCCTGTCGCCCGACGCGCGTCACAGCGTGCTGTCGCCGGCCAGCCGGCGCGAGATGCTGCGCCGCCAGTGGCGTGACGCCTACGGCTCGGTCGAACGCTGGTACGGCCTGGGCACCATGCACGGCGCCACGCCCGGGGCTGGCAGCGGCAGCGACTGGGATTGGTTCGGCCACACCGGCGGCTTCCAGGGCACCGTGTCGCGCACGCTGTGCCTGCCGCAGCAGGGCCTGTGCATCTCGGGCTTGAGCAACGCGGCCGACGGCCAGGCCCACCAGTGGGTGGAAGGCGCCGTGCAGATCGTTCGAGCCTACCTACAGCACGGGGCGCCCAGCGCGCGCACCGCCGCCTGGGCCGGCCGCTGGTGGAGCCTGTGGGGCGCCATTGACCTGCTGCCCATGGCAGGCAAGGTGCTGGTGGCGCAGCCGTCCCTGGACAACCCGGTGATGGACGCGACGCAGATCGAACCCCGCGCACGGCAGCCCGGCCACGGCCGCATCACCCTGGCCGGCAGCTTCGCCAGCCACGGCGAGACGGCGCGCCTGGAACTGGACGCCCAGGGCCGCGCCACGGCCGTCTGGCTGGCCGCGACACGCCTGCAGAGCGAGGCGCAGGCGGCCCGGGAACTGGCGGCGCGATACAAGCCTGCGCCGAACGCCAGGCCGGCTAAGCCCATCAAGCCCACCAATCCCATCAAGCCCGCCAAAGCGCGGGCGGCGCGATGACGGCCAAGGTCCTGACGATGGCGCTGGCCAGCCTGACGCTGATCGCAGGCCCCGCCCTGGCCGGCAAGGCCCACGAGCACGGCGTCATGAAGCTCGACGTCGCCATCGAAGGCAGTACCTTGTCGATCGCGATCGACTCGCCGCTGGACAGCTTCCTGGGCTTCGAGCGCGCGCCGCGCACCGATGCCGAACGCAAGGCCGCGGCCGACCTGCTGACCCGCCTGCGCGGCCCGGACAAGGGCGCACCGCTGTTCAGCCCCGACGCCGCCGCCCAGTGCACCCTGACCAAAGCGGAAGTCGATGCACCGGTGCTGGAGGCACCCAAGCCGGCCGCGGTCCAGAGCGTGCATGCCGACCTGACGGCCAGCTACACCTACGCCTGCGCCCAGCCCGGTCAGCTGAAAAGCCTGGGCGTGGGCTTGTTCGATGTCTGGCGCCGGCTCGGTCGCATCGACGTGCAAGTGGCGGGGCCGCAGGGCCAGTCCAGGCAGACCCTGACGCGCGCGGCACGCAGCATCAAGCTCGAACGTTGAAGTGCCGAGGCGCTGAACCGCTCAGCGCGCCTTCGTAGGCGCGGCGCTGGCCGGCAGTGCGATGACCGCCGCTGTCCCGCCCACGCAGTCGGTGGTCTGGCCCACCGCGCAGCGCGCCGCGTCGGGGGCCACGGCGCGTGGCGGGGGCGGCGGGCTGCCCGGGCGGTAGACCATCGAGAGCAGCACCGTGGCGGCAGTCGCCAGCGCGAGCACGACGACGAGCATCTGCTTCTTCACGGTCAGTGGGCGGTAGCGATCGGTCATCGCTCGACTATCCCACGGGTCGGGTGGGTGGAGTGCGGCCCGGCGCTGCCGGGAGCGGCACCAGCCCTGCGCTAAGCTCATCGCCCACCTTGTGAAGGAGCCCACGTGACCACCGCAGCGCGCTATCTCGATGTCTCGACTTGGCCGCGGCGCGAGGCCTTCGAGTACTTTCGCGGATTCGACAAGCCCTACTTCAACGTCTGCACCCGGCTCGATGCAGCGCCTTTGAAAGCCGCGGTGGCCGCGCGCGGCGTGGGCAGCTTTTCACTGGCCTGTCACTTCGTCGCCCTGCGCCTGGCCAACGAACAAGAACCAATGCGGCTGCGCCTGGAGGGCGGGCGGGTGCGCGTGCACGACAGCCTGCAGGGCGGCGCCACGGTGTTGCGTGACGACGAGAGCTTCGGCTTTGCCTACCTCGAACCGGACACCGACTGGGCCCGCTTCGCCGCGCAGGGCGCTCGCGCCATGGCCGCTGCCCGCGACCGCACGGCGCCCTTCGAGCCGCGCACCGAGCACAGCGCGGTCGTCCACTTCACGACCTTGCCGTGGATCGCTTTCAGCAGCTTTTCGCACGCCCGCAACTGGGGCCTGGAAGATTCGGTGCCCAAGGTCTCGTTCGGCCGCATCGAGGCCGACGGTGCGCGGCTGTGGCTGCCGTTCTCGGTAGAGGTGCACCACGCGCTGATGGACGGCCTGCACCTGGGCCGCTATGTCCAGGGCATGGAAACCGTGCTGCTCGACCCGGCGCCCTGGCTGGCGGCTGGATGCTGACGGCAGCTGCGGCGCGACCGCCGATCAGGTCTTAGCAGCCGGCTTGCGGATGATCATCGTGCGCTGGTACCAAGCCTCGTTCATACCACCCAGGAACGCGTGGTCGATCTTGTGGCCGGACTTGTCGCCCACCACCGACTCGCTGCCGCACCGCGGGCACAGCGCCGTCCCCGCGGTCAAGGCCTCGGGGTTATCGAAGCTGCTCACGTCCAGGCCCGACCAGGCGATGATCTCGTCGGGCGGAAAAGTCTGCATGCAGTAGCAGCATCCGCAAACCGTGCTGGCCTCGATCTCGGCCCGATTGTTCGTGGTGTGGCGGATCGCGGTGAGCAGGTTGGCCATACGGCAGCAGCCTTTAGCCCAGCTTGACCACCGACGAAGCCACGGCCAGCGTCGCTTCCTTCAACTTCACCTTGGCCAGAGCCTTGCACGCGTCGATGGTGCTGTTGGCGGCGGCATCGAAGGTGGTCGCGGTGTTTTTCGGGCGGAACAGCGGGGCGTTCAACGTGGCGCTCAGCGGCAGCACCATCACCCGGGCCGTGACGACGCAAGTGGTGCCGTTCATGCCGCCTTCGACCTGGCTGACCCAGACGTACTGGCTGCCTTTGACGATCTTCCAGGCCTTCTCGGGGATGTTCTCGTCCATCACCTTCACGGCATCGTCGGCACTGATGAGCGACGCGTTGGAATGATCCATCAGCCGCTTGTTGCCCGCCATCTTCTTGGGGTCGGCGGCGTCGGCCGAAGAGACCAGGTAGAGGGCGGAAAATACCAGTGCTATCGCGGGCAGTGTGTTCATGTCGCGGCGGGCTCAGGGTTGCGGACTGCTGGGCAGCCGGACAGTCCAGACCGGCGGCGCCGAGTGTAGGGCATGCCTGTCGCCCATCCCCCCGCCCATCCCCCCGGCCCAAGCAAACTCGCGTTATGGTCGGCACCGATGCGCACTGATATTCACTGACACACCCCACGCCATCTGCCATGTCCGAGCCTGCACTTGCTTCCGTCCGCGTCTGGGACCTGCCGACTCGTTCGTTCCACTGGCTGCTGGCTGCGGCGGTCACCGGCTCGGTGGTCAGCGCCAAGATCGGCGGCGGCGCCATGGTGTGGCATTTCCGCTTCGGCTACGTCGTGCTCACGCTGGTCTGCTTCCGGCTCTTGTGGGGCGTGCTGGGCGGGCGCTGGTCGCGCTTTGCCAGCTTCACCTACGCACCGGCCACGGTGCTGCGCTACCTGCGCGGCCGCGCGGCGCCGGCCGAGCATCTGGACGTCGGCCACAGCCCCATCGGCGCGGCGTCGGTGTTTGCGCTGCTGGGCATCCTGGCGGTGCAGCTGGGCACAGGACTGGTTGCCGACGACGAGATCGCCAACCAGGGCCCGCTGTACAAGTTTGTCAGCAGCGAGACGGCGCTCACGGCCACGTCCTGGCACAAGTCCTGGGGCCAGTGGCTGCTGCTGGGCCTGGTGGCCCTGCACATTGCCGCCATCGTGTTCTACCTGTTGAAGAAGCACACCGACCTCATCACGCCGATGCTGCGCGGCGACAAGCTGCTGCCGCGCGGCACGCCGGCCAGTGCCGACGGCGCGGCGCAGCGGGCGCGGGCGCTGGTGCTGGTGGCCCTGTGCGCGGCGCTGGCCTGGTGGGTCGCGCGGCAGGCCGGCTGAACGTGTCGCATACACCAAAGATCGAACTGGTGACGGTCGGGGCCACCGAGCACACCGATGCTGCGCGCGAGCTGATTCGCGAGTACGCCGACTCGCTCGGCGTGGACCTGTGTTTCCAGCAACTGGATGCCGAGCTGGCTGCCCTGCCCGGCGAGTACGTGGCGCCGGCCGGGGCCTTGCGGGTGGTGCTGGTGGATGGCCAGCCCGCAGGCTGCTGCGCCATCCGCGCGTTGGCCGACGTGGACTACCCCAACGCCTGCGAGATGAAGCGGCTGTTCGTGCGCCCCGCCTTTCGCCGCTTCGGCCTGGGCCGCCTGCTGGCCCAGGCGCTGATCGAGCAGGCCGAGCAGGCGGGCTATTCGACGCTGCTGCTGGACACGCTGGACGACATGGAGGCCGCCCGCGGCCTGTACGCCGAGCTGGGTTTCGAGGAGATTCCGCCCTACTACTACAACCCGCTGCCGGGTGCGCATTACCTGAAGGTCGACCTGAGCGCGCCGTTCACCCGCGGGTAAGTCCGGGCGGCTTTCCCGCGCCGGGAGCAGCCCCGCTTTGGGGCATCATCGGGACGAGCCGGACTGGCCCGACGACTGGACATCCGAACACGATGACAACTCCCTCTCTCGAATTGCGCGCGGGCGACCTGCGCCTGGCTCTGCGGCCCGACCTGGGCGGCGCCATCGCCGGCCTCTGGCGGGGCGACGTGGCCGTGATGCGCAGCACCGAACCGGCTGATCTGGACAGTTCGCGGCGCTCGGCCTGCTACGCGCTCGCACCCTATTCCAACCGGCTGGGCTACCGGCGATTTCGCTGGCTGGGGCAGGACCACACCACGCAGCCCAACTTCGACGACAACCCGCATTCGGTGCATGGCGTGGCCTGGCAGCGGCCCTGGGATGTCGTGTCGCACAGCGCGATTGAGGCTGAGCTGCGCTACGTGCACACGCCCGACCACCACTGGCCATTCGCCTTCGAACTGCGCCAGCGCTTCGTGCTTGCTGCCGACGCGCTGGAGCTGCACCTGGCCTTCAGCAACCGCGCCGCGCACACGCAGCCGGTGGGTTTGGGCTGGCACCCGTACTTTCCCAAGCGCCCGCACAGCCGGCTGCACGTGGAGCTGACCGACCGCTGGGAAAACGACGCCAGCGGCCTGCCCACGCGCCGCGTGCCGCAGCCGGGCATTGACGGCGACGTGGCGCACCTGGGCTTCGACAACTGCTTCGAGGGATGGCGCGGCGCGGCGCGGCTGCGTGACGACAAGCTGTCGATGCGGCTGACCTCGTCGCTGCCCTATCTGGTGGTGTACACGCCGGCTGACAGCCCGTATTACTGCGTCGAGCCGGTCAGCCATGTCAGCAACGCCATCCACATGGCCGACCCGGCCGCGCACGGCCTGCGTGCGCTGGCGGCGGGCGCCACCTTCGACGCCTGGATGAAGCTGGAAGTCACTGCCGCGTGACCCGCCCGCCCGTCGTCACTGCGGTCGACACAGTCACCGTCCTGCCGGCGCCGGCGGCGCAGCTGGGTGAATCGCCGGTGTGGCACCCGGGGCAGGGTGCGCTGTGGTGGTGCGACATCCCTGGCAAGGCACTGCACCGCCATGTGCTGGCCAGCGGCGCGCACACCGAATGGGCGCTGGACAGCGAGCCCGGCTGCATCGCCCCGCTGCCCGGCGGAGACTGGCTGCTTGCCCAGCGCGACGGCCTGTGGCGCTTCGACCCTGCCACCGGCCAGCGGCGGCATCTGGCCGAGCCGCCCTACGACACGGCTCAAGAACGCTTCAATGACGGCCGCGCCGATCCGCAGGGCCGGCTGTGGGTGGGCACGATCTACGAGCCGCGCGACGCACCGCGGGCGGTGCTGTACCGCTGGGCGGGCGGCGGCATGCAGCGCATGGCCGGCGACATCACCGTCAGCAACGGCCTGGCTTTCAGCCCCGACGGCGCCACGATGTACTGGAGCGACACTTTCGCGCACTGCATCTTTGCCTTCGAGTTCGACGGCGACCAGGGCAGCTTGTCGAACCAACGTGTCTTCGCACAGTTCGCCCCGAAAGTGGCGGGGCAGGACCTGTCGGCCTACGGTGGCCGGCCCGACGGCGCGGCGGTGGACGTGGAGGGGGCCTACTGGGTGGCGATGTTCGAAGGCCAGCGTCTGTTGCGCCTGGGTGCCGATGGCCGGTTGCTGCAGGAAGTGAAGCTGCCGGTGCGTTGCCCCACCATGCCGTGCTTCGGCGGGCCGGACATGAAGACCCTGTTCATCACCACCGCGCGCGCCAACCGGCCGGCGGCCGAACTGGCCGAGCAGCCGCTCGCCGGGCGCGTGCTGTGCCTGCGCGTCGACGTGCCGGGCCTGCCGGTCAACTTCGCACAGCCGTGAAGCGGATTGGCCTGGTTTGAGCAGTCCGCTGCCCCGGGCCGAGTTGCTGCTGCGGCTGCAACAGCCGCAAACCTGGGATCTCGTCGTCATCGGCGGAGGCGCCACCGGCCTGGGCGTGGCGCTGGACGCCGCGGTGCGCGGCTTCAGCGTGGCGCTGGTCGAGTCCGGCGACTTCGCCCAGGGCACCTCGTCGCGCGCCACCAAGCTCGCGCACGGCGGCGTGCGCTACCTGGCCCAGGGCGACATCGGCTTGGTGCGCGAAGCACTGCACGAGCGCGGCGCGATCCTGGCCAACGCCCCGCACGTCGCCCAGCGCCTGGCCTTCGTGATGCCGGGCTACCACTGGTGGGAGCGCGGCTTCTACGGCGCCGGGCTGAAGGCCTACGACGCCCTGGCCGGCCGCCAGGGCCTGGGCGGTACCGAGTGGCTGAGCAGCCGCCGCACGCTGGAGTTGCTGCCCGGCGTGCAGCCCCGCGGCCTGTGGGGCGGCGTGCGCTACTGGGACGGCCAATTCGACGACGCCCGCCTGGCCCTGCTGCTGGCGCGCACGGCGGCGGCGCGCGGTGCCCTGGTGGTGAACCACTGCGCCGCCACCGGCCTGCTGCTGGACGAGGCGGTTTCCGTGTCCGGGGTGCACGTGCGCTGCGTCGAATCCGGCCTGCAGGCCACGCTGCGTTCGCGCTGCGTCGTCAACGCCACCGGCGTGTGGGTCGACGCCGTGCGCGACATGGACCAGGCTGCCGGTACCGCCCCGAGGCCGCCCATGGTCGCACCCAGCCAGGGCGTGCATCTGGTGGTCGACCGCGCCTTCATGCCCGGCAGCCACGCCCTGCTGGTGCCCAAGACGGCCGACGGCCGTGTGCTGTTCGCCGTGCCCTGGCTGGGCAAGACGATCCTGGGCACGACCGACACGCCGCGGCCCGACTTGGCGCGCGAGCCCGAGCCCAACGCCCACGAGGTCGCCTTCATACTGGGCGAATCGGCGCGTTACCTGGCGCGGGCGCCCCAACGCAGCGACGTGCGCTCGGTGTGGGTGGGATTGCGCCCGCTGGTACGCCCGCCGAAAAACGAAGCGGGCGGCGCGCCGACCAAACAGCTGTCGCGCGAACACACGGTGATGGTGGCGCGGTCGGGCCTGATCACCGTGACCGGCGGCAAGTGGACGACCTACCGCTCGATGGCCGAGGACGTGCTCGACCACGCCATGACGCGCGGCCTGCTCGCGCGCCGGCCCGGTGGCGTCACCGCGCGGCTGCCCCTGCTGGGTGCCGCGCCGGGACGCCCGATGAGCGAGCCCCCCGGTGAGCACCTCTACGGCAGCGAGGCCGCCGTCCTGCGCAGCCTGCCCGGTGCCGACCGCTGGCTGTGGCGCGACGCCGAATCCGGCAAGCCGGGTTTGAGCGAAGCCATGGTGCGCTTCGCCGCGCGCCACGAGATGGCGCGCAGCGTCGAGGACGTGCTGGCAAGACGCTGCCGGCTGCTCTTCCTGGACGCCGCAGAATCCGCCCGCCACGCCGACACCGTGGCCGCCATCCTTGCCGAAGAACTCGGCCGCGACATTGACACCGACGCCTTCAAGCAACTCGCGGCGCAGTACCAGCGGCTGCCGTAGATTCCTGCGGTCAGGCCGCCACGGTGACGCCCACGTCGGGGTGCAGGGCCACCAGACCTTGGTCGAACAACGCGTGTAAAACGTTGTCGTCCAACGGGTGCGCCGGACGGCCGGCCGTCAATCGTCTTGCAGGGAGCGTACGTCTTCTGCCATCACGGGGCGCGTTGAGCGTATCTCTGGCAAGCCCGTAGTGGCGCTGATGCAGTGCAGGTTGCTGGCGCCGGCTGCATCGACTGCGTCGGCCGGTGTCACTGCCAGCCCGCGCCCGTCCGGTTCACGTCTGTCCAAGACCTCAGTCGCCAAAGCTATGCCCCCGACGAGTACTTCACCGAGCAGCCATAGGGCTTGGTGGTGGCAGTGGTGACGGGTGTGCCGGCCCGCGTTTCGGCCAGGGCCGCCTTCACGTGGTTGGTCGCGCCGGCGATGTCGGCGATCTGGGTGGATGGCTTGTTGTCGATGGCGCCGGTGTACACGACCAACCCGGCCGGGTTGATGATGTACATGTGTGGCGTGGTGCGCGCGCCGTAGGCCTTGCCGACCTTGCCGTCCGGGTCCATCAGCATGGCCGTGGCGGCGGCCTTGTGGCCCTGCATCCACTGCGCCATCGCGGCAGGGGCCTTGAAGTCCTTGGCTTCGGGTGCGGTGGAATTCACTGCCAGCCACACCACGCCCTTGCCGGCCGCGTCTTTCTGCGTGCCCTGCATGTTGCTGCTGTCGTAGTGCTTCACGACGAAGGGGCAGCCGGGGTTGACCCATTCCAGCACCACGTGCTTGCCCTTGAAATCAGCCAGCGACACGGACTTGCCGGCGGTGTCCAGCGCCGTGAAGGCGGGGGCGGGTTGTCCGACGGTGGCGGCCGCCAGGGCGCCTGCAGCCAAGGCCAGGGCGGTCGACATGAGGGCTCGTTTCATGGGCGGAACTCCTTGTGGTGAGCGACGCGTGTCAGAGCACGGTGGCCGCCAGCGCCGCGCGGATCTCGGCGGTGCTGAGAATTTCGCTCAGGACGCGAGGCGCTGCAGCGCCGGGGGCGTAGAAGGCATACACCGGAACGCCGCTGCGCCCCAGCCGCGAAAGTTCTGCGGCAATGGTCGCGTCGCGCCGGGTCCAGTCGGCGCGCAGCAGCAACACGCCCCGGGCGTCGAAATCGGCGAGCACGGCGCTGTCGTTCAGGGCGCGCTTGTTGATCTGGCAGGTCACGCACCAGGCCGCCGTGAAGTCGACGAACACGATGCGGCCTTCCGAGTGCGCCTGGGCCACGCGCTCGGGGCTCCAGGGCTGCCAGCGTTCGCCCACGGCGACACCGGTGGCCAGTGCAGTTTCGTGGCGCAGCAGCGGCACCGCCCACGCGGCGCCTGCTGCCAACACGGCCACCGACGCCGCGCCGAAACCGATGCGCGCCCGCCGCCCCAGGCTCGCGGAGCCCAGGCCCCAGGCGGCGAAGGCCAGCGCCAGCAGCAGGGCCAGCAACGCGGCCGCGCCGTCGATGCCCGACTGCTGCCCCAGCACCCACACCAGCCACACCACGGTCGCGAACATCGGGAAGGCCATCGCCGTCTTGAAGTGCACCATCCACACCCCCGGCCGGGGCAGGGCGCGCGCCAGCGGCGGCCACGCGGTCGCAGCCAGATACGGCAGCGCCATGCCCAGACCCAGCGCCGCGAAGACCGACAGCGCCTGCCCGGTCGGCAAGGTCACGGCCAGCCCCAGCGAGGCGCCCATGAACGGCGCCGTGCAGGGCGAGGCCACAGCCACGGCCAGCACGCCGGTGACTGCGGAATCGACGATGGGGTGGCGGGCACGCGCCGACAGCCACGAGCCCGGCAACACCGAGCCCAGCTCGAACATGCCGGCCAGGTTCAACCCGATCAGCGTAAACAAGCCGGCCAATACCGCCACCACCACGGGCAACTGCAACTGGAACCCCCAGCCCAGCTGTTCGCCCCCGGCGCGCAGGGCCAGCAGCAGCCCGGCCAGCACCAGAAACGACACCACCACGCCGGCCGTATAGGCGACGCCGCTGGCCAGCAGCGCGCGGCGATCGGCGCCCTTGCCGGCCACCGCCAGCATCTTCAGCGACAGCACCGGGAAGACGCAGGGCATCAGGTTTAGGAGCGCCCCACCCGCCAGGGCCAGCAGCAGCGCCCACGGCAGGCTCACGGCCGCGGCTGCCGGCAACGGGCGGTCGGCCGCGGCACTGTCCAGCCCGGGATAGGGTGCGGGCGCAGCCACTGCGGGCCAAGGGCCCGTGACAGCGACGTTGACGACCACGCTGCCCTGGTCTTGCGGCAGGCGCAGCACGGCGGGCATCGTGGCCGGGCTGGCGCTGCGCTGGGCGTCCAGCGGCACGGTGGCCTGCCACTGGCCACCCTGCCAGCGTGCCTTCAACACGGCGGCGTTGTTGATGACGCCGGCGGTTTCTGGAAAAAAAGCAAGTGTCTTGCCCTGCCATGCGGGCGGCAGGCCGTCGACACGGACCTGGATGGCGCCACCTTCCACGCTGGCCGTGGCGCGCGCCGTGACCGACCCCGACAACATCGGCGCCGAGTTCGGCATCGTGGTGCGCTCGGACCTGAAGGGCAGCGGGCTGGGCCGGCTGCTGATGGACAAGCTGGTCGCCTACCTGCGCCAGCGCGGCACGCAGCGGCTGCATGCCACGGTGCTGAGGGAGAACACGCGCATGCTGGCCATGACCGAGGCCATGGGCTTCCGCCACGACGAGGACCAGCCCGTCGACGACACCGTCGCCGTGACACTGGCGCTGACGCCGCCCCCGCCAGGCGGGGCCTGAAGGCTCAGGACAGGCAGACGTCGAGCTCCGCGGCGATCGTCTCGCGCTCGCCGGGCATGCCTTGGGGCGGCGACTTCCAGCCGAAGAACTGCAGCACCTCGTCCTGGCGGGCCAGCGTGTCGGCCTCGCCCAGCGCCATCAGCTCGCGCGTGTAGGGCGCCTCGAAGAGCAGGTAACTGGCCAGCGCCGCGCCACGCGCCTGCGTGCCCTGCCCGCCCACGCCCACGCCGCGCAACAGCGCGCGCACGGCAGGCGGCAGGCTGCCGAGATGACGCGCGGCGATGTCGTCCAGCCGCTGGCTGGGGGCGATGACCAGCGCCTCGATCGGCTTCAGCGGCGTGTCGGCCAGCGCCGATTCGGGCAGCAGCGCCAGCGTGCGGTTGATGCGGCGCAGCCGCTCCACGTCGACCGCCAATGCGTCGAGGAAGATGCTCGACATGGCATGGCCGGCAATCTGCGCCAGGTTCGGGTACTCGCCGCGCGGCGGCACGCGGCCGGTGGGCTCGTGCATGCGCCCGGCGCCGATGACCAGCAGCCGCTGCGCACCCAGGTGAATGGCCGGCGACAGCGGCGCGGTCTGGCGCATCGAGCCGTCGCCAAACCAGCCGCGCACGCCCTGGTGTTCCAGCTCGGTGGCCGGAAAGACAAAGGGAATGGCCGACGACGCCAGCAGGTGCGCCTGCGTCAGCCGCGTCGGTGCGGCCACGCGTTGCGAACGCAACCAGGGCGCGATGGGCCGCGCCGAGTCGTAGAACGTGAAGTGCTCGCCGCTGCTGTAACTCGAGGCCGTGACCGCCAGCGCGTGCAGGTCTCGCTGCTCGAACATCAGCGGCAGCCGCTCGATCTGCACCAGCCGCTCCAGCAGCGCGGCCAGCGGCGTGTTGTCGAGCAGCGAGCGCGGCCGCACGCGCCGCCAGCGCGCGACGATCCAGCCCACCGACAGCATCGTCAGCCAGTGCGCGCCGGTGCGCACCACGCCCAGCGAATCGGCTCTGTAGACCTGGTCGGCAGAGAAGTTCTCCCACACCTGCGCCACCACCTCCACCGAGGCGTCGAAACGGTCGGCGTGGCAGGCCAGCGCCGCGGCGTTGATGGCGCCGGCCGAGGTGCCGCAGATGACGCCGAAGGGCGAGCTCAGCCGTGAACGCGGGCCGAGCGCCTGGCGCCGCAGCCGCGCCAGTGCACGCAGCACGCCAACTTGATAAGCCGCGCGCGCACCGCCGCCACTGAGCACCAGGGCGGTGAGCGGGGTTTCATGCATGGCCCAACCTTAGCGGCGGGGCGCGGGCGTCAAGCCCGGGAAAGCGGCCGTCCGGTCGCGCTTCTCGCCGCGGACGCCGCCAAACTGACGCCTCAGTCGGCCGCCTCTTCGCTGCCGTACTCGGTGGCGAAGCTGCCGGCCTGCAGGCCTTGCTGCTGCAGCCAGCGCACCATCACGGCCTCGAAGCCGTGGGTGACGATGACGCGCTCGGCGCCGGTGGCGGCAATGGCGCTCTGCAGGCCCGGCCAGTCGGCATGGTCGCTGAGCACGAAACCCCGGTCCACGCCCCGGCGCCGGCGCGCGCCGCGCAGCTGCATCCAGCCGCTGGCGAAGCCGTCGCTCAAATCGCCCAGCTTGCGCGCCCAGGCGCTGCCGTGCACGGCAGGCGGGGCCACCACCAGGGCCCGGCTCAGCAGGCCGGGCTCGGACAGCTCACCGGGCAGGCAGGTGGGCGGCAAGGCCACGCCGGCTTGGCGGTAGGCGTCGTTCAACGGCTGCACCGCGCCGTGCACGACGATCGGCCCGATGCTGCTGTCCACGCCGGCAATCAGCCGCTGCGCCTTGCCAAAGCTGTAGGCCAGCAGCAGGCTGGCGCGGCCGGCGTCGGCGTTGGCCTGCCACCAGGCGTTGATCTGCGCCATCACGGCGGCCTGCCCGGGCCAGCGGTAGAGGGGCAGGCCAAAGGTGCTTTCGGTGATGAAGCAGTCGCAGCGGACGGCCTCGAACGGCGCGCAGGTGGTGTTGGCGTCGCCCTGGCCGCTGACGTAATAGTCGCCCGAAGCGACCCACACCCGGCCGGCGTGCTCCAGCCGCACCTGCGCCGACCCCAGCACGTGGCCGGCCGGGTGCAGGCTGACGCGCACGCCCCCCAGGTGCACGGCCTGGCCGTAGTCCAGCGCCTGCAGCGTGATGTCGCCCAGCCGTGCACGCAGCACGCCTGCGCCCGCGGCGCTGGCCAGATAGGCACCGTGGCCGCGGCGGGCGTGGTCGGCATGGGCGTGGGTGACCACAGCGCGCGCCACCGGCCGCCAGGGGTCGATGTAAAAGTCGCCGGGCGGGCAGTACAGGCCCTCGGGCCGCGCCACGACGAGGTCGGGGTGTCCGGTCTGGCTCAATGGGGTACCTTCATGCTGCGCACTCCGGTATTCGCCCTTGGGGCGGCCCGGCGGGCTCGTGCCGGCGCGCCTGGGCGGTGGACCCGCCGGGCGATACTTCGCTGAATGAGCACCGACCCCGGCCTTTCACAGAACTGGCGCGCCGACGACGGCAGCGGCCCGTTGTGGCGCATGCTGCTGGACCCGCGTGGCCGCATCGCCCGGCGCACTTGGTGGCTGTACGGTGTGGCCCTGCCCATCGGCATGGCTTTCCTGCTGCATGTGCTGCTGGGCATCGCGCGGGTGCGGCTGGACACGGCGGAGAACGTCGTCAACATGCTGGTCTTCTGGCCCACGGTGGCGGTGTCGGCCAAGCGCTGGCATGACCGCGACCAGTCGGCCTGGTGGGTGCTGGTGGTGCTGGTGCCGGTGGTGGGCTGGCTGTGGGCCCTGTGGTGCAACGGCGTGCTGCGCGGCACGGCGGGGGCCAACCGCTTCGGGCCCGACCCCGTGCCCATCAATATCTCCCCGTGATGCCTGCCACGCGCAGGTAGATGGTGGCCAGCCAGGCCACGAACGCGCGCACCAGCCAGCCGCGCCAGCCGCTGCGGGCCGGCGGGCCCAGCACCTCCTGCGACACCGCCAGGGCCGCCTCGAAGCGCAGCGCCAGGGCCGCGTTGAAGGGCGCGTCGCGCACCACCACGTTGGCCTCCAGATTCAGCAGCAGCGACAACGGGTCGATGTTGGAGCTGCCCACCGTGGCCCAGTCGTCGTCGACCAGCGCCACCTTTGCATGCAGGAAGGCGGGGGTGTATTCGTAGATGTGGACGCCGCGCGCGCGCATCTCGTCGTACACCGCCTGCGCCGCCAGCGCTGCGATGCGGTAGTCGGCCTTGCCCTGCAGCAGCAGCCGCACGCGCACGTCGCGCGCAGCCGCCCCCGTCAAGGCACGGCGAAAGGCGCGCGCTGGGTAGAAGTACGACACCGCGATGTCGACCCGCGTGCGCGCGCCGTGGATGGCCTGCACGTAACTGCGCTCGATGGCGCGGCGCTGGCGCAGGTTGTCGCGCACGATGAAGGCGGCCTGCACGGGCTGCACGGCGGCATCGGGTTCGGGCCGCGGCCCGGCGCCACGCAGCTGCCCCAGCATCTTCAGCGAGGCGCGAACCGGTCGCTTGCTGCGCGACACGGCACGCACCTCTTCCCGCCAAGCGCGAACCAGATGGGCACGCGCCCACATGGCCCGCACGGTGGCGTGCACCGAAGCCGCCAGCGGCCCCTGCAGCGCCACGGCGAAGTCCAGCCGGGGCATGTCGAACCAGCCGTGGTTCAGGTCGTGCCGATCGTCGATGAGATTGATGCCGCCGACGAAGGCCACCGCTTCGTCGCAGACGCACAACTTTTGGTGCAGCCGGCGCAGCTGCCCCGGCTGCAACCAGGCGTACCAGCGCTCGAGCGGTCGGAACACTTCCAGCTGCACGCCGGCCGGCTGCAACGCACTGCGCAACCCGGCCAAGGTGGCCAGCGAGCCGAAACCGTCGACCACCACATGAACGGCCACGCCGCGCGCGGCAGCGGCTGCCAGCGCGCGCTGAATGGCGCTGGCCGCGGGGTCGTTGTGGAAGATATAGGTGGCCAGCCAGACCTCGCGCTTGGCGGCGTCGATGGCCGCGCACATGCGCGGAAACAGCTCGTCGCCACCCTGCAGCAGATCGACCTGGTTGTTGCCCAGGAATTCCGGCTCGGGCACCGCGGCCCAGGCCCGCAGGCGCTTCAGGTCGGGGCTGTCCATCGCCGCTCAGCCCGCCACCAGTTCCGCCACCAGCGGCAGGTGGTCGGACATGCGCGACCAGGTCAGGCCGCGCGGCACCATGGTCTGCTGGCAGCGCAAGCCGCGCAGGTAGAAGCGGTCAAGCGCGAACACCGGCGCCAACGATGGAAACGTGGCCCTCGTGGCCCTTATGGCCGGCGCGCCAATGGGTGCCGCAGCGCGTGTCAAGCCCAGGTCCAGCATGGGCGCGTCCAGGCGCTCGCCCCAATCGTTGAAATCGCCGGCCACCACCAGCGGCTGGCCCGGCGGCACCTGCTGCTGCACGAAGCGCGCAAGCCGCTGCACCTGGCGCACCCGGCTGGCATGCACCAGACCCAGGTGGACCACCACGGCGTGCACGAGAGTGCCGTTCCAGTCCACGGTCACGTGCAGCAGGCCGCGCTGCTCGAAGCGGTGGTCGCTGACATCGTGGTGCCCCACGTCGTGGATGGCCCAGCGCGACAGCAGCGCGTTGCCGTGCTCGCCGAACCGCGTCACGGCGTTGGTGCGGTAGGCCACTTCGTAGCCGTCCGGCGCCAGGAACTCGGCCTGCCCTTGTGTCGGCCACCCGAAGGAAGTGCGGTCGAAGCGCCGCGCCTCGCGGGTATGGAACAGCCGCACTTCCTGTAGGAATACCAGGTCGGCGTCGAAGGCCTCGACAGCCTGGCCTAGGTTGTGGATCTCCAGCCGCTTGCGCAGCCCCACCCCGCGCACGCCCTTGTGGATGTTGTAGGTGGCCACGCGCAGCACATCCGCGCCGGCGGTGCGCGGCGGCATCATCGAGGACTGCAGCGGCTTCAGGGCGTTCATGGAGACCGGTACTGCCCAGGCTGCCGCGCCGGCAACTGCAGAATGGCCTGGGCATTGCTGGGCGAAAAGCAGCGCGTAGCGGCCTCGCGCCACGGCAGCCACTGAAAGGCCAGGTGCTCGCGCGGCGCCAGGCGCACGGGGATGGCGGCCGGCACGGTCAGGCCGAACACGTGCTCGGTGTTGTGCGTGACCCCCAGCGCATAGCGGTGGCGCCAGGTGGCGTAGATCTCGTAGATGTTTTCCTGCGCCCAGTCGGTCAGCGCGCCGCCGGTGATGCCGGTTTCTTCCTGCACCTCGCGCCGGGCGGTGTCGGCCAGCAATTCGTCGGGCGCGTCGAGCGATCCCGTCACGCTCTGCCAGTAGCCGGGCTTGTCGGCTCGTTCCAGCAACAGCACATCCAGCGCCTCGGTGTGGATGACCACCAGCACCGAGCGCGGAATCTTGGGTGGGCGCGGGGCCTCAGACACCGCTGATGACGGCGTCCAGCGCGTCGACGATGCGGTGCGATTCGGTGCGCAGCGAGGCCAGGGGAACGCCGAGTTGGCGGGCCAGCAGGGTGCCGGCTTCATGGGGCTTCAACACCACACGCTCACCGGCCACCAGAAATTCCGGTGCCAGCCGCTTGGGCAGGCCGAGTGCTGCCACCGAGCTGCGCGACAGCGGCGCCACAAGGCGTGTCGGCAAGTCGTCGAGCAGGCCGCTTTGCAGCACGACCAGGAAGGGAATCTGGTCCCGCGCCTTTGCGACCGGGTTGATGTGCACGTCCCATTGAGCCATGTCGGCTCACCATGTCCGGAACTCTTCGTTCCAGATGCCGTACTGCTCGAAGTGGCGGTTCTGCTCATCCACCCAATCTTTGTAGCGCGCGGTGAATTCCTCGGCCGTGCGCGGTGGCGGCGGTTCCTGCGGCGCGGGTTGTCCGGCGGCGACAAGTGCGTCGTATTGCGCCGCCGACAAAAGCACGCTGTGCCTGCGGCCCGACTTTTCGATGACCACTGGCTCACGCTGGCAGAGTTCCAGCATCTGGCCCAGGCGGTTCTTGGCTTCGGTGGCGGTAACTTCCATGGCCGGTCCCCAATATCGGAATCCAGCTATTTTAGCTAATCAGGCCACCGGTGCCGGGTTGCGAAGCCGGATGTGCAACTCGCGCAGCTGCACGTCTTCCACTGCGCTGGGGGCCCCTGTCAACAGGCACTGCGCGCGCTGGGTCTTGGGGAAGGCGATGACGTCGCGGATGCTCTCTGCCCCTGCCATCAGCGTGGCGATGCGGTCCAGTCCGAAAGCCAGGCCGCCGTGAGGCGGCGCGCCGTATTGCAGCGCGTCGAGCAGGAAGCCAAACTTTGTCTGCGCATCCTCAGGGCTGATCTTCAACGCCGAAAACACCTTGCTCTGCACCTCGGCGCGGTGGATACGCACCGAGCCACCGCCGATTTCCCAGCCGTTCAGCACCATGTCGTAGGCCTTGGCGATGCACGCCCCCGGGTTGGTGTCCATCAAGTCTTCGTGGCCGTCCTTGGGCGCCGTGAAGGGGTGGTGCACGGCGTTCCAGCGCCCGGCCGCGTCGTCGTGTTCGAACATCGGGAAGTCGACCACCCACAGCGGCGCCCAGACGTCGTTGAACAGGCCGTGGTTGCGGCCGAATTCGCTGTGGCCGATCTTCACGCGCAGCGCGCCGAGCGCGTCGTTGACGATCTTGGCCTTGTCGGCGCCGAAGAAGATCAGGTCGCCGTTGCACGCGCCGGTGCGCGCGATGACCTCGGCCAGCGCCGCGTCGTGCAGGTTCTTCACGATCGGGCTCTGCAGCCCGTCGCGACCCTTGGCGGCGTCGTTGACCTTGATCCAGGCCAGGCCCTTGGCGCCGTAGATCTTGACGAATTCCACATAGGCATCGATCTCGCCGCGGCTCAAGCCCCCCTGCGCGTCGCCGCCCTTGGGCACGCGCAAGGCCGCCACGCGCCCGCCCGGCGTGGTGGCCGGGCCCGAGAAGACCTTGAAGTCGACATCCTTCATCACCTCGGTCAGCTCGGTGAACTCAAGCTTGACGCGCAGGTCGGGCTTGTCGGAGCCGAACTTGTGCATGGCCTCGGCGTAGGTCATGTGCACATACACCGGCAACTCCACGCCCATGGTCTTGCGGAAGACGGTGCGGATCATGGCCTCGGTGATGGCGCGAATCTCCTCCTCGCCTAGAAAGGAGGTCTCGATGTCGATCTGCGTGAACTCGGGCTGGCGGTCGGCGCGCAGGTCCTCGTCGCGGAAACACTTGACGATCTGGTAGTAGCGGTCGAAGCCGGCCACCATCAACAACTGCTTGAAGAGTTGCGGACTCTGCGGCAGTGCGAAGAAGTGGCCGTCGTGCACGCGGCTGGGCACCAAGTAGTCGCGCGCGCCCTCGGGCGTGCTCTTGGTGAGCATCGGCGTCTCGATGTCGATGAAGCCCAGGTCGTCCAGGAACTTGCGCACCTCGATGGCCACCCGGTAGCGCAGGCGCAGGTTCTTTTGCATCTCGGGCCGGCGCAGGTCGAGCACGCGGTGCGTGAGGCGCGTGGTTTCGCTCAGGTTCTCGTCATCCAGCGGGAAGGGCGGCGTGACGCTGGCGTTGAGCACCACCAGCTCGTGGCACAGCACCTCGATCTTGCCGCTGGTGAGCGCCGCGTTCTCGGTGCCGACCGGCCGCGCGCGCACCCTGCCGACCACCTGCAGACAGAACTCGTTGCGAACAACTTCTGCCACCTTGAACGTGGCGGCGCGGTCGGGGTCGCAGACGATCTGCACCAGGCCTTCGCGGTCGCGCAGGTCGATGAAGATCACGCCGCCGTGGTCACGGCGACGGTGGGCCCAGCCCATGAGGGTGACGGTCTGGTCCAGCAGCGTTTCGCTGACCTGGCCACAGTAGGTGGTGCGCATAGCTTTCACTCCAAGCGGAATCGAAGGACGAGGATCTGGGCGATGGGGGGGGGTGGCGCTGGCGTCGGGTCGGGCTGCCGACCCTTGGGACTGGCCGACTGCCGGGCCGGCCAGTCCCGTCAATTTCGGGCCAGGCGGGCGGCAGGCACCGGCACGTCGGCCGGGCCCACCACGCCCATCGAGATGACGTACTTCAAGGCCTCGTCGACGCTCATCCTCAGCTCGACGACGTCGGCCCTGGGCATCATCAGAAAGAAGCCCGAGGTCGGGTTCGGTGTCGTCGGCACGTAGACGCTGACCCATTCACCCTGCAGGTGCTGGGCCACCTCGCCGCCAGGCCTGCCGGTGACGAAGGCGATGGTCCACGAGCCCTGGCGCGGGTACTGCACCAGCACGGCCTCGCGAAATGCCTTGCCGTTGCTCGAAAACAGCGTGTCGGATACCTGCTTGACCGAGTTGTAGATCGACTTAACGATGGGAATCTTCCCCATCAGGCGGTCCCACTGGTGCAACCACCACTGACCGAAGATGTTGGTGACGAACACCCCTGTGAGGATCATGATCGCGCCCAGGGCCAACACGCCCAAGCCAGGCACATGGCGCAGCAGTTCGATGCGTGAACGGGCCGACTCGGGCAACACCGCCTGCGACGCCGACAGCAGCGAGGCGAACACGCCATCGAGCGCACCGAGCAACCACGAAAGCACCCAGATCGTGATGGCCAGTGGCAACCAGACCAGCAAGCCGGCAACGAGATATTTCTTCACGGACGCGGCAGCAGGGCGCTCAGGACCCGGAGGACGGGGCGGCCGCGGGCGGCGCCGAGGCAGGCTTCGGTGCGGCAGGTGCCGCGGGCACGGCCGGCCCGGTTGATGTAGCCGGTGCGGCCGGCGAGGCTGCCGTGTCGCCGACCTTGGTCTCGCCCGGTTTGGCCGCAGCAGGCTTGTCGGCAGCGTCTGCGGCGTCTTTCTTCGGCCCGTTGTCGCCACCGCGGAAGTCGGTCACGTACCAACCCGATCCCTTGAGCTGGAAACCCGCCGCCGTGAGCTGCTTGGCATAGCGGGGCTCGCCACAAGCCGGGCACACGGTGAGCACCGGGTCCGACATTTTCTGCAGCACGTCCTGAGCATGGCCACAGGATTCGCAGCGATAGGCGTAGATGGGCATGGAGTGGTGGAACTGTCGGTGAAGGCCTGCAACCAGACCGCAAGGGGGCCGTTGAACCGTGGGCCGAAAACCCTAAATTATAGGCCGCGCTGCCCGTCCGGCGGGCCTTCAGCCCCACCAGGGCATCAGCAGCCGCACCAGCACCGCACCGGCCACGAACCCGGCTGCCGACCACAACAGCGCCTGCAGCAGCCGGTTGGTGCGCCGCTGTTCGGCCAGCAGGGCGACCAGCGCAGGCCTGTCGCCGACGCCGGCTTGGCGCTTAAGCACGCGGTGCAGCAGGCGGGGCAGTTCGGGCAGCAATTGGGCGTAGCGTGGCGCCTCGTTCTCCAGGCGGTCGAGCAGGCCACGCCAGCCGATCTGGTCGTTCATCCAGCGTTCCAGAAAGGGCTTGGCTGTCGTCCACAGGTCCAGATCTGGGTCGAGCTGGCGGCCCAGTCCCTCGATGTTGAGCAGCGTCTTCTGCAGCAGAACCAGCTGGGGCTGGATTTCGACATTGAAGCGGCGCGAAGTCTGGAACAGCCGCATCAGCACCTGGCCGAGCGAGATGTCCTTCAGCGGGCGGTCGAACTGCGGTTCGCAGACGGCGCGGATGGCGCCTTCCAGCGCGTCGACCCGGGTACTGGCCGGCACCCAGCCGCTCTCGATGTGCAGTTCGGCCACCCGCTTGTAGTCGCGCCGGAAGAAGGCGATGAAGTTGTAGGCCAGGTACTCCTTGTCGTTGTCGGTAAGCGTGCCGACGATGCCGAAATCCAGCGCAATCCAGCGCCCGAAGGTGGCCGGGGCGAGGCTGACCTGGATGTTGCCGGGGTGCATGTCGGCATGGAAGAAACCGTCGCGGAAGACCTGGGTGAAGAAGATGGTGACGCCGTCGCGCGCCAGGCGCTTGATGTCGACGCCGGCCTCGCGGATGCGGTCGATCTGGCTGATCGGCACGCCATGCATGCGCTCCATCACGATCACGCTCTGTGTGCACAGCTCCCACACCATCTCGGGCACCAACACCAAGTTCAGGCCGGCCATGTTGCGACGAAGTTGCGCGGCGTTGCCGGCCTCGCGAACCAGGTCGAGCTCGTCGTGCAGGTGGCCGTCGAATTCGGCCACCACCTCGCGCGGCTTCAGGCGCCGGCCGTCGGCGCTGAGGCGTTCGACCCAGCGGGCCAGGGTGTGCAGCAGGCCCAGGTCCTGGTCGATGATGCGCAGCATGCCCGGGCGCAACACCTTCACGGCCACCGCCCGGCCGTCTTTCAGGGTGGCGAAGTGCACCTGGGCGATCGACGCGCTGGCCACGGGTTCGGCCTCGAAACTGGCGAAGATGTCGTCGATGCGGCGGCCGAAGGCTTTCTCGATCAAGGCTCGCGATTCGGCAGCCGGAAACGGCGGCACCCGGTCCTGCAGGCCGGCCAGCTCGTCGGCCACATCCAGCGGAATCAGGTCGCGCCGGGTCGACAGCACTTGGCCGAACTTGACGAAGATTGGCCCCAGGCGTTCGAGCCCAATGCGCAAACGCTCGCCGCGGGGCTGATCCAGGCGCCGCCCCACGGTGACCAGCCGCACCAGGGCGCGCACCCAGCGCTGCGGAAAGGCCGACAGCGCCACCTCGTCCAGCCCGAAGCGCAGGACGGTGACGATGATGAACACCAGCCGACCGGCCTGCTTCATCGCCCCCCCGCAGGCAACAGCTTGGGCCGCGTGCTCAAGCCGCGGGCCGCCGCCAGCGTTCGCTCATGCGGCCTGCGCCGCCCATTGCGCTGCGCAGCGCCCCCGCCAGCGCCGAGCCCAGGCGGTTCAGCTGCTGGCCCACCACGGGGCCGAACAGGCGCTCCAGGTCGGCCGCCACATCCCAGCGCAGGTTGGTGATGAGCCAATTCACGTCGCCGGCCAATTGCGCGTCGCCGTCGATCTGCACGGCGGGCGGCTCGCCGGCGACCAGTCGCGCCAACAGCATCGCGGGGTTGGCGGCATCCAGGTTCACGGTCAAATCGGATGTCGCGCCCTGCGCCGGGCCGCACCACTCGAGCAGACCCGCAGGGGTGACTCGCCACGCCAGCGAAGGCGGGCTGGGCAACAGCGCAGGCCAGCCCACGAGCCGGAGCTCGAGCGTTCGACCGGCGTGAGGACGCAGCCGGTCGGTCGCAACCGTCTCGCTGCCCAGCACATGGTTGAGAACCAGCGTCATGCGTTCGAGCACAGCCGGAGCCAGCATTTCTTGGAGACTTTGTAGCATGGCGCGGATTGTAGGCAGCCCCCCCATCGACGAGGGGGCATGACGTCAGGGCGTTGGCATATTCATCGGTGAGAATGCGTGGTTGCACGGCTGCAACGTCATGTCCAACCGCTCTGCTGACCGTGCTCGCGGCACCAAAAATCTGAGCATTCCACCTGGCGGCACACAAGACCAGCTCGATCGATGTTTCAAGAAAGAGGCTACAAGCGAACGTTCTACAGCGCACCGCAATCGGTGACTTCGCTGGTGGCGGCGTGCCTGGAGCCGTCGCTCACGGTGCTGGTGTATCTGGCAGCGGCGTGGTGGTTCAACGAGCCGATTGCGCGGTCGGACCTGACCCTGTGTCTGCTGATCTTCGCCTTGACCTTCCCCGGTCGCAACCGCTTCTGGGACCGCCCGCTGAACGCCGCGGTGGATATCTCGACCTCGTGGCTGAGTCTGCTGGTGATCCTCATGCTGTGCGGCTACGCCACGCGCAGCCTGAACCTGTTCGACTTCGACGTTCTGGTCTCGTGGGCGCTCATCACGCCGGCATTGCTGTGGTTCGCAGTCTTCTGCGGCCGCAAGACACTGCGCTACCTTGCCGCCCAGCCAGCCAACCGCCGCACCGCCGTGGTGGTGGGTGCAGGTGCCCTGGGTGTCAAGGTGGCACGTGGGTTCCAGTTGCGCAGCGAACTGGGACTGGCGTTCCTGGGCTTTTTCGACGACCGCACCGACGACCGCGTCGATGCCGAGGCCGTGGGCCACCGCCTGGGCAGCCTGCGCCAGGTGGCCGAGTTCGTTCGCACCCACGGCGTGCACGAGGTCTACATCACCCTGCCGCTGGGTTCGCAGCCGCGCATCCTGGAATTGATGGAACAGGTGCAGGGCACCACCGCCAGCGTTTTCTTCGTGCCCGATGTGTTCGGCATCAGCATCATCCAGGGGCGGCTGCAGGACA
>ENA-OFCE01000298-OFCE01000298.1-metagenomes-genome-assembly--contig:-NODE-298-length-33596-cov-6.788885_pt1 | contig 33596 bp, 25 predicted proteins | sample MGYA00153388_OFCE01 | MGnify analysis MGYA00153388 | reverse complement strand
GAAACGGCAAGGGGAATCCCCTTTGCAAACCCCATGCTAAGGAAATTGAAAACCACAATTTCCTTAGCAGTAAAAAAGAGCACAATCCATGCTCTTTTTTATTCATTAATCGATTCCCAGCCGGGAAGCCACATTATCATAGGCATTTTTAATACACTCGGAACCGTTCCAATTTGCGCAGGAACTACAGGAAATCCCTTCATTTCTTCCAACAGCCCTCCCGCCTGGGGTACTCACTGTTCTAAAGCTGCCGCAGCTCTGGGCTACAGATAGTTCTCTATCAAAATCCGACATGTGACACTCCTCCCAATAAAGGCAGCGTGCCTTGAACCTTATACTAACCGGTGGGTAAAACGCCCGGGTTTTGGGGCGGTTTGCCTGCCGGAAAATCCAGCTTCCAAGTACGATGCCTATTCAGATCTGTACTGGTCATAGTATCTGTTTCTGATTGGTATATTATACATATTCAGGATTCGCGAGCGAATAATGTCTACATCAATTCCCCAAGCTTCAGGCATCTAGTTTTGTCAGCCCGGCAAAGCCTGCCATCAGCCGCTTCATTCCTGCTCCGTTAAAATGTATATCCAGCTTGTAATCTCCATTTTCTTTTTCAACCTTCGTTACAACACCTACGCCAAACTTTTTGTGCTGTACCTTGTCACCGACCTGAAAACTGGTGGAAGGTGAAGCTGCCCGCTGCATTTCTCCCGCTGTCCGGAGTCCGAATGCCCTTTTAAAATCAGTGAGGTTTGCTGCGGCACTCGCTCCACCCACCGGGCCTACTTTACTTGCCGCACCTGATGAACCCATCGGTTGCGTTGGCTGGGTCCGCATCACGCCTGCTTTCATTTTTGCCGCCGCTTCGGACTGTTTCCTGTTCAGATCATCCACCAATTCTGCCGGAATTTCCTTCAGGAACCGGGATTCCTTATTATAGGTCGTATTACCGAAAAGCGTTCTGCTGAAGGCATTGGTCAGGTAGAGCTTCTCCCGTGCCCGGGTAATTCCCACATAGCAAAGCCTTCTTTCCTCTTCCAGTTCGTTCTCATCCCCTATGGAGCGGTATCCGGGGAACACTCCTTCCTCCAGTCCCACCAGGAATACCACAGGGAACTCCAGTCCCTTGGCGCTGTGCAGGGTCATGAGGATTACATTATCCGCGCCCTCTTCCACATTGTCGATATCGGCCACCAGTGAAACATTTTCCAGGAAGCCTTCCAGGGTCTTTTCCTCTCCATCTTCCCGTGCTTCATACTCCATGGCTACCGAAATCAATTCCTTTATGTTTTCGATTCGGGTCTGGGATTCTATGGTGTCCTCTTCCTCCAGTTCCTTAAGAATGCCTGACTGGTTAATGACCTCCTGAATCAGCTCCGAAACCTTCATATGGTCTTTCAGTACCCGGAATTTGGCAATCATGGTAGTGAAGCTGTCCAGCTTGGAAGCTGCCCGCTGGAGCTCCGGTATCTCCGCAGCGGAAGCCACAATAGAGAATATGCTGCAATTCCTCTGGTTGGCGATGTCCTCCGCCTTCCCCACCGTAGCATCACCGATCCCCCTTTTGGGTACATTGATGATCCTCTTCAGACCGATGTTGTCCGAAGGATTCTGGATCACCCGCAAGTAGGAAACCACGTCCTTGATTTCCTTTCGGTCATAGAATCGCAGACCTCCGACGATCTTATAGGGTATGCTTTCCCGCATCAGCATATCTTCCATTACACGGGATTGGGCATTGATCCTGTATAGGATGGCAAAATCCTTATAGCTTTTATTTTCCTCTTTGCAAAGCCTTTTAATTTCATGGGTCACAAACATGCACTCATCATGCTCATTGTTCCCCTTGAACAACTGTAGGTTGTTCCCGTCTTCATTCTCCGTCCACAGCTGCTTGTTCTTTCTGCCCAGGTTATTTCGGATGACTTTATTGGCTGCATCCAGGATTTTCTGGGTTGACCGGTAGTTCTGCTCCAATTTTATAACATTGCAGTTTTTAAACTCCTTCTCAAAGTCCAGAATGTTCCGTATATTGGCGCCCCTCCATCCGTAGATGGAATTATGAACAACCACGCCATTACTTATATACTGCCTGAAGTTAGGGACTGAAAGATCGTATACATTCCCTTCATAGTGCTCTACCTCTACTTCTTCAATGATATCCTCAACAATTTGCCCATCTTCCAAAACAGCAATGCTCATGGTCGGCTTCATGTGCGAAACAGGCATATACATAAAGCTTGCTTCCTCCGTCAGTCTCGCACGCTTCAGTACCTCCAGGTTCTCCTCAACAGCAGCGATTTTCAATGCATACCGGTCCGCTTCGTCATAGTCTTTTCTTTCCGTCTCGACTCTCCAGGTATTACGGTTACCATTACGAACAGGAAAAGCTTCATCTTTGAGCCTTAGTTTCAGCCCTTCACCCGATGTATTCAAACAGATTCGATGACTGCACCAACCGGCGTCATTCCCTGTTTTCTTTCCTCCAAATACAGTTACATTAACAATTTGTCTTGCAGATTGACCTCTTATAACGGCGTTACAAACATGGTGAGGATATTCCTCGAAAATCATGAGGTCCTCCATCAATTTTTCTGCAGCACCCTCTGTATCGATTTCAGTAAATATTTTGTTAATGTACTTTTGCGTTAATGATATCCCTCTCCCGATTCCATGGAATACAGTAGTAGGTATACCATATTTAAAAGCATAAAGCTGTTCATAGAAACTGGCTTCCTCTTTTGTGGCACAAATTTGGAGTATCCACATTTTATCGCCATGTTCCTGATTCAGTCTTACAAACAGTCCATTTACAATTTCCCCGTTCCGGCTTCTTACTCCCTGGGTTTGTCCAATCCGGTAGCCCATTCCCTTTTTATACATAAGGTAGATATAGTATATACCTTGTTGCGGATTAAGCTTCGCAAAGCCAATATGGTTGGGAGTAGCTTTTATTTCCCGGCCCCCCACTGTTTTAACTTTTACAATGGGTCCTTCATACCTTTTAACAAGTTTCTTCTCAACAACCCCGGATAAAACTTCACCACGACCGGCAGCACAGAGCACCTTTTGCCCTTCTTCAATGTTTTCAATGGCGCAAACACCGTCTGGAGTGCTTACTTCAGTTCCTTCGACCAGACACTGGTCATCATCCCCCACAACGCAGAGGTTCTTATGTCCCTGGGCCAGAAGGCTGATGAAGGAGTACTGTGCCGTATTGGTGTCCTGATACTCATCCACCAGGATGTACCGGAATTTCCTCTGGTAGTAATCCAAAACCTCAGGGTGTTCCAGAAACACTTTGATGGTCAGCATGATAATATCGTCAAAGTCCAGGGCATTGTTCTGCCTCAGCTTCTTTTGGTACAGTTCATAGATTTTGGCTACCTTGCTCATCCTGAAATCCGAAGCATACATGTTGGTGTAAGCCTGGGGCTCAATGAGCTCATCTTTGGCTCGTCCGATCATTTCCAGCACCGAACGGGGCGGAAAGTTCTTGTCATTCAGGTTTAATTCCTTCAGACAGTCCTTGACCACCGTCTGCTGGTCCGCGCTATCAAAGATGACAAAGCTCCTGTCGTACCCGATTTTATCGATATCCCTTCGCAGCATTCGTACGCAGGTAGAGTGGAAGGTGCTGACCCAGATGTTTTCCGAACCCTCTCCTACCAGTTTGTCAATTCTCTCCTTCATCTCCCGGGCCGCCTTATTAGTAAAGGTGATGGCCAGAATGCTGAAAGGACTGACGCCTTTTTCCTTTATCAAATGCGCAATACGATGGGTTAATACGCGTGTTTTACCTGACCCGGCCCCAGCCAGAATTAAAAGAGGGCCTTCGTTGTGCAGTACTGCCTTTTGTTGCTCTGTATTTAAACCTTTCAGTAAATCCATGATTTCAACTCCACTATGTAAATTAAATTGAAAAAGAAGGATGAATGATCCTTCTTTTATCCTATATAAGTATACCATATTTTTTAATGAAATTGACGTATACGTAAATAAAATTTTATTCTTCACTTCCTCCGGGAAACAGGTTTTTATGGGTAGTCTGACAGAGATCGGCTTTCGCCAAAATGATCTGTCATGGAAGGATAACCAGCCTTCCCACTAAACGTCACTGCACTTTATAAAAATTTTTAAATTCTCTCCCTGTTCCTGGCTGAGCGCTCCAGATGTGCCTCATCCGAGGAGGCATTGAATCTGTCCCCATTGTTTTCCTTCGGGATCTGGGCTGCTTGATTTTGGTAGATCAGCTTTTCAATTTCCAACTGATTTTTCGCCTTGACTTCTTCCGCCCTCACTAAAGCATCCGCCTTAATTTGTTCTACCCTGATTTTATATTTGGAAATCTGGCTCACAGTGGAGATGGTAACCGGAATGACGATCCCTGCTATGATTCCCATGATCGGTACCCAGGTTGGATCCATAACTTCATTTCTCCTCTCGTAACTTTTTCTTCATTGTACCACACCCACCTATATATGGGAATACATTGTTGTCCCTATAAATTCTGATTTTACACTGCATTTAATCAAGTATTCCATCAAAAGCAAGCAGGGAATTAAATAAAGCCTTCACCCCCATGGAGACATCTTCAATGGAGGTCCATTCCTCCGGGCAATGGCTCCTTCCATTCCTGCTGGGTACAAATATCATGCCGATGGGGGCAATTCCAGCCAAATGATTGGCATCGTGACCGGCACCGCTGAAAAGGTGCCTTATTTCACTGGTAGGCTTACATGCATTTTCCATCACTTGAAGGATTTCCGGCCGGATTCGGATTGCGTTGGATTTTGAAACACACTCCAAAACGAATGGCATATGCCTGTTTTCTGAAACTCTTTTTAATGCCTCCGCATACCTTGATATCACCTTCTCTAAAATCTCCGTATCAAGGCTGCGCACTTCCAGTTCAAACGTTACCCTTCCCGGAATTACATTGGCTGCGTTCGGCTCAATATTCAACCGGCCCACTGTGCCCACCACAGTTTCAGTATAGGTTTCCCTGCAAATGGATTCCAGACACAACACCATTTCTGCAGCAGCGGTCAGCGCATCACATCGTGCGTCCATGGGAGTCGTCCCCGCATGGTTCGGACTTCCTTCCACTGCTACACGGTACCTGTGTATGCCTGCAATCCCGGTTACAAGCCCAAGATGACTGCCTGCAGCTTCAAGAATCGGACCTTGTTCAATGTGCAGTTCAAGATAAACTGCCACATCTCCCTTATTCCTACTGTCAACAGGGATTCTCCCGGGATTTCCGCCAGCCATCTTTATCCTGTCGCCCAGGGTATGTCCTGTGGAATCCTTTCTCCTGAGCATCTCCTGGGACAGGCTGTTCACCATCCCCCGGCTTCCTACCGTCGAAATGCCGAACTCCGTAGGTTCCTCCGCTGTAAAGTCAACAATTTCAAGGGTATGCTGCAATCGAATGCCTTCCGATTTTAACATCCGCACAATTTCCAGCCCTGCCAGGACGCCAATAATACCGTCAAATCGCCCTCCCCCCGCCACTGTATCGGTATGGGAGCCGATCATGATGCAGGGCATACCGGGATTTGAACCTTTTATTCTTCCAATCAGGTTAGAGGCCGCATCATATTCAGTCTCCATTCCCAAGGCTTCCATTTCGCCCTTCAACCACTGCCTGCCTTTTTCATAGCTGTTTGAAAATGCCCTTCTTGTCCAGCCCGGTTGGGTTTCATCCGTAAAACCCGCCATGGTATCAAGATCCTGCTGCAGTCGTTTTATCTCGGGAAATACTTCCGTTTTGCCCATTTTCAAACCCTCCCTGCCGGACGTACGAATTTTCCTTCTCCGGGTCTTCCCCTCACTTGCCCGTCAAATAAGATTTTCCCCCGCAAAAAGGTGTGGGTAATTCGTCCCTGGAGCTTTTTCCCGTGAAAAGGACTCCAGCCTGCTGTGGAGTGAAGCTGCTTTTCATCCAAAGTATACCTTTCCTGGGGATTTATAATGACCAAATCCGCATCCATTCCTACAGCAATTTTCCCTTTACAGTGATCCAATCCAAAAATTCGTGCCGGATTCTCACAGAGGAGTCTGACCAGTTCCAGGATGGTTATCCTCCCCTCGGCAACCCCTTCACTATACAGAATGGGAAGTAAAGTTTCCACCCCCGGCGCTCCCGAAGAGTTTTGAAAAATATCGGCTTTGCTTTTACTTTCAATGAGCCATGGAGCATGATCGGAAGTGACGATATCCACCCGTCCCAGCCTGATTTGTTCCCACAGCTTATTTGCTTCTTCCATGCTTCTAAGGGGTGGGTTGATTTTCCCCCTGGCCTTGACGTGCAGCATATCCTCTTCATTCAGGACAAGATAGTGGGGACAGGTCTCTGCCGTTACCTTTGTACCTTGGGAACGGAAGATGTCAATAAGGTCGAATATCCTGGGGAAGCTGGAATGATATACATGGAGCCTCACCCCCGACCAATGGGCCAATTCCATGGCCGTAAGGACAGCCGCCGATTCGGCCGCCCTTGGACGGCTCCAACAGTGGGCCCTTGGGTCCGCCACTCCTTCGCTTTTGTATTTATCCATATAATTCCTGACAATCTCGTCATTCTCCGCATGAATTCCAACAGGCAGTCCTGTCCGGGCAATTGCATAAAATGCATCCAGCATTTCTCCGTCATCAATGCGCGGAAAGCGAACAGGATTAGTATTGAACATGGATATCTTAAAACCGCAGGCACCCTCTTTTGCCAGCATCGGTATTTCATCCAACCCATCTTTCTTTTTTATGGTAGCCAGCAGAGCAGTGTCAACAACAGCCTCTTTTTCAAGTTTTTTCTTTTTATCGGTAAATAACCGGGAAGTACATATCATCCCGGAGGCATCATAGGGCATTTCAATCATGGTGGTAACCCCACCCGCTGCGGCTGCCCGGCCTGCGCTGACAAACCCCTCCTCCGGGGAACTGAAGCAGTGCACATGGGCATCGATACATCCCGGTATAATATAACTGCCCTCTGCATCCAGGACTTCCTCCGCCGGGATATTCTTTTCATCCTGGAAGATACCGGTAACCTTTTCATTGGCGATGGTTATGGTTGCATTATAGAGAACTTTCTCCGGTAATACAACATTTCCTCTAATTGCAAACGGATGCATGCTCATTTTCTGTTCCTCCTGCCAGTTTGTAACAATCCCTTCCTATGGGGCGGAATTCACACTGAATTTATATAGTCAATCCATCGGATACTACTCTATCTTACGCCCAGTTTATCCGATATTCCCCGTGTAGCATTCAATATCTCTTTTATCAATTCTTTTTTGTTTTCTTCTTTCAGCCTGTCTACAGGTCCTGCAATGGTCAGGCTGGCCATTACTCTTCCATAGGCATCGTAGATGGGTGCTCCAATACCAAACACATCCTTATCAGCTTCTCCTAAGGTTATGCTGTATCCTTGGTGCCGGATGCACTCCAGTTCGGTAATTAAATTTTCCTTTCGCTCCTGGTTGTCCATAGAATGCAAAACCTGTTCGATGACTTTACTGTTTTCGAAGGCAAGAATTGATTTTCCGGAAGCACTGGTATGGAGCGGCAATACTCTTCCATTTTCTAATGCAAAACGAATTAACCGTTGACTCTCCACATTTTGTATGCAAACAATATTGAGACCGGTTCTCACCATTAAAACCGTTGTCTCTTCAGTTTTTGCCGTCAGTTGCTCCATCACCGGCCTTGTAATCATGCAAAGCTCTCGATCCATCTGCTGGTAGAGACTTCTTGCCAGATCGAGGATCTTTAAGCCAAGAGCGATCTGCCCCTTTGCTTTTCTTTCAATAACACAGTTTTGTTCAAGGGTCTGCAGCAAACGGTACGTTGTACTTTCCGGAATTCCAACCCTCTCCGCGATCTCACTTACGGACAAAGTAGTACCTGCCTCTGCGATGACGGACAATATTTCAAGTGCTCTTCCTACGGTTTGTGTTCCATTCATTTTGTTTTATCTCCATCTACTCTCTATCTATATAAGTACAGTTTATTATATCATCGCTGTCTACCAGTTCCAACACCGCCAGCAGGTCCTTTCGAATATAGCGGTCTTCCCTCATGGGCGGTGCTTTCCGCCTGACCAGTTTATAAATCTCCTGTGTGCCTTTTCCCAGGGATAAGCCTTCCATCTGGGGAGAAATCAGGTCAATGGCCTGGGCAGCGCATAAAATTTCAATGGCCAGTACCTTCTTCAGATGTTCGATGATGCGCACCGCTTTTCTAACCGCACCCATACCCATACTGTTGTGGTCTTCCTGGTTGCCTTTGCTTGGAATGGATCCCACGCTGGCAGGGGTTGCCAAAATTCTCATTTCACCGACAAGAGCCGTCGCATCCGCCTGAACAAGCGCAAATCCCGTATTCAGACCTGCACATCCTCCAACAAGATTACAAGGCAGCCCATAGCTCATCACGGGGTCCAGAAGCCTCGCCGAACGCCTTTCGGACAGAACGGCCAAATCGGTGAGTACAATGCCCAAAAAGTCCATGCAGTAGGCCAGCAATGCACCGTGGAAATTGCCTCCACTCAAACTTTCATAACTTTCCTGTCCCTCAAAAAGCAGTGGATTATCCGTCGAAGCATTCATCTCCTTTTGGAGAACACCGCGGATGTACTCCAGCACATCTCTCACTGCGCCATGGACCTGGCAGGTCGACCGCAAACTCACCGAATCCTGCACCCTTGGCTGCATCTCCGACAGCCGTTTGCGTCCTTCTTCGGTCATCCAGCCGCTCCCTTCGATCAGCCGCTGAATATTTTGGGCCGAAACAATCTGCGTTTTCAATCCCCGGGCCTCATGAATGCGCAGGTCAAAGGCATTGGTTTCGCCTCTTACCGCTTCCAGATTCAATGCGGCCGCTGCATCCGCCGCTGCAATGAGTTTCACCGCCTGAAAACAGCAGTACACTGCAGCTGCCAGCAGGACGGTACTTCCGCTCATGAGTGCCAGTGCCTCTCTCGCAGCCAGTGGGAACTCCACCGGAACAACCCCCGCTTCCTCGAGGATATCGGTAATATTCCCCGCTTTCCCCTTGTACCATGCCTGTCCTTCCCGGTCCCCCGTGATACATAGTCCCAGATGCGCCATCGGCTGCAAATCTCCTACACCCAGAGAGCCTATCTGGGGAAGCTGCGGGTAAATTCCCTTATTTATAAAAAGCAGCAGCCGGTCAATCAGTTCGGGCCGGACGCCTGAATGCCCCCTGCAAAACACATTGGCTCGAAACAACATGGCCAGCTTTGCTATATCCTGATGAAAACAATGCCCCAGCCCAACGGCATGGGAATAAAGGATATTCCTTTGGAAAACGGTCTGCTCTTCCTCACTGACTATATAGTCCTTCAGCTTTCCGAGCCCTGTCGTAATACCGTATATTACCTTCTTGTCCTTCGTTATCCACTGTTCAAGCTGTTTTCTCGCTTTTGCGACTTTTTTTCTGGACTTTCCGGAAATTTGCAGCTCAAAGGAAGCCGGGTTCCCCAGGAAGTCAAAAACCTTTTGTAAAGAAAGTGAATGTCCATCCAATAAAAATTGTTCCATAAGTAAGACTTTGGGGTCAGCGTCCGTTAACGCTGCCCCCTTCTCCAAGTTTTTCATTTTCTACATAGATTGAATACATATTCTTATTTTGAAAGCGCATAGTCTGAAATATTGATTCCCAGCTTTTCCTCCACCTCCGGATAAACAGAGGCATCCAGAATGCTGGAGCTTAGAGGGAAATGTCTTTTATCGATCTTGAAAACTGCCAGCTCCATGCCTTCTTTCACTTCCCACACACTGACGGGCAAACCGGTTTCGGTGGATAAGGTGGTGATCACATCGGGATAGGTCGTTAACCGTTTGCCCTCCGAGTCATCCACCGCCATATATTCATTCATGATATGCAGTGTCAGCAATTGCTTTCCTGTATCCACCACATACTTACCCACATCGAAGGCTCCTGCCGTGACCAGTTCCGCTGTAACCACCCTGCCCCTTCCGAGGATTTCTCCCTGTGTGGTACTGCACATGGCCTCAAAAACCTTCTCTGCGCCACCCTTCTCCGCTTTTATCATGGCATGTCCCAGTTCAATGGCCCGGGAGATTCCTCCGATCACGGCATTTTTCTTAATAAACCAGGCCGGAAGAGGATGTCTGGCACAGGCAATAAATCCTCCTGATTGGTCGGAAACTGTTCGTAAGATATTGGAAGTTTTTGAAACCGTTCCCTTCGCCACAACTTCCAGGTAAGATCCCGTCTCTCTTTTTCCTCCCACAACCACCTGAACCGTTTCATAGTCAATCCGTCCTGCCAGGCCCATGGATCCCATTTTTGCCGTAGGATGCGCCCGTATGTCTCCTGTTGCATCTACTACCACCAGATCCAGTGCTGCAGCCTGTACCCAGCCATTGATGGAACTGGAGCATCCGTTCTGCGGTGTCATGACACCTACAACTTTACCGTTAAAATTCTCCTGCAAAAGCCGGACTGCCTTTATGTAATCAGCCGCCAGCATCTGCCAGTCCTTGGCAGCCGGTGCACCGATGGCCGAAACTGTAATAATGATTGCATCTTCCGGAAGCTCCTCAATGGATACAAGCTTGGGTCTGCCAATTCTTACTGCCGTTTCTCCGATCTCCAATCCATGGTCTACCCAGCCTCCGCCACCGGAAGCAAATACCGAGCCTCCTCGTACCGCTGCTTTTACATCATCCAAATTTAACTCACGCATGGCTTTCCTCCCCAAATATTAATATCGATCCGTTTCAATCCTTCTGATTTTTTTCCTGCCGACTTCATCCAATGCCTCTTCATAGCCTGCATCTGCGTATCGCAGCACACCCAGGGAAGTATCATTATCCAGCGTGTGCTTCAGCCGCATGTCCGCTTCCGGGCTTCCATCCGCTATGAGTGTCACGCCGGCGCTGGTCATGTATCCCGAATACCCTCCCCCGCCGGAATGAATGGCTACAAGATCTGCCATGGAGCTGCAGTTGAGCATGGCATTCAATAAAGGCCAGTCGGATACGGCATCACTACCGTCCTTCATTCTCTCCGTCATGATGTTCGGATGGGTCATGGAGCCTGCATCCAGGTGATCTCGCGTAAAGGCAATGGGACCGCTCAGTTTTCCTTCCCGAACCATCCTGTTCACTTCCAGGGCAAGCTGCGTTCTTTCTCCGTGACCCAGCCACCCGATTCTTGCCGGCAAACCCTCAAAAGGTACATACCGATTGGCCAGGCCGATCCAGTTGGTTACAATTTCATTGTCCTTGAAGTTTTCCAGTATATATCGGTCAATGGTGTGAATATCCTTTTCATCTCCCGTCAAGGCCACCCACCGGAAAGGCCCGATGGCCCTGCAAAACAGAGGCCGTAAGAAGGCCTCCGTAAATATGCTGATTTCAAAGGCATCTTTCACTCCATAGGCGAAGGCCTGGGAACGGATATTATTGCCGTTATCAAACACGACAGCCCCTCTATTTTTAAATGCCAACATGGTTTCCACTTCCCTGGCAATGGATTCCCCTGCATCCTGTGCCAGCTTTGCCGCATTATTTTTTCTGGCCTCCCGCACAGCTTCCAGGCTGTATCCTGCGGGTACATAGCCAAAAACCAAATCATGGGCAGAAGTCTGGTCGGTAACAATATCAGGAATGATATTCCGCTTTAGAATTTCCGGATATACTTCGGATGCGTTTCCCAATAAACCTACGGATATGGGCTGTCCTCTCTCTTGTGCTTCCTTGATCATTTGCAGGGCTTCTTCCAGATGCTGCGTCTTTTTCTGCAGATATCCAGCTGCAATTCTTTTATCGATTCGCGCCTCATCCACTTCTACCGCCAGTATGGCTGCCTTTGCCATCACTCCGGCCAAAGGCTGAGAACCACCCATCCCCCCGAGTCCTGCCGTAAGAATAAATTTTCCTGTTAAATCGCCATTAAAATATTTTCTGGCAATGGACGAGAATATTTCATAGGTCCCCTGAATGACGCCCTGAGAACCTATATACTGCCAATCCGCTGCCGTCAGGCCGCCCCAGATCATAAGCCCCTTTTCCTGGAGGGCGTAAAAATTGCCGCTGGTGGCCCATTTCCCAACCATATTACAATTTGCCATCAATACAATCGGTGCAAAAATGTGGGTTTTAAAAATCCCTATGGGTTTTCCCGACTGAATGACCAAGGTCTCATCATCCTTCAGATTTTTCAGGCTCTCTACGATGGCATGGTAGGAACCCCAATCTCTCGCGGCTTTTGCCAGAGCCGCATAAACAATCAGTTCCTTCTGGTTTTCACCATTTTCAAGGACGTTCTCCAGCATCCTCAGCAAAGCCTCCTGGCGCCAGCCTTTGCAACGCAATTCAGTTCCTCTCGCCGCTGTAATCCTTTCCAATCCGATCCCCCCGTTTTCCCGGTAATTGTATGTAAAACTGCCTATTTCAACACTTCGAATTCTTTCCATTTTTCTTTCTTTAGTCCGGCCTCTCCTCTTGCTTTTAACGTTGACCTTTTCTCAAAAAGCAGCAGCACCTGATTCGCCGTAAATGCCAATCCTGAAGCCAGAATAGTACCCCAGAGAATCTTCGGCAGGTAGCTCATCCGCAAACCGTCAAAAAGAATGACTCCTAAGCCTCCGGCATTAATGACGGCAGCAATGGTGGCTATGCCGATGGTAGAAACCGTTGCAATCCGGACGCCTCCCAAAATGACCGGCATAGCCAAAGGAAGTTGAATTTTGAAAAACAATTGCAGCGGGCTCAGTCCCATTCCTCTGCCCGCTTCTATAATGGAAGGCTCTACAGACTGAAATCCAGCTAAAATATTTCTGACAAGAATATACTGATTGTATAAGACCAGTACAAACACCGCCGTTGTTTTTCCCAGCCCCAAAAAAGGAATCAGAAGTGCAAACAAAGCAAGGCTGGGAATGGAATAGATTACTCCAAATGCCGCAAGTACCACCGTGGATACTTTTTTCGAACGCGAAATCAAGAGGCCTGCCGGTACGGCAATCAGTAAGGAAATCAATATGCTGAGCGATACAATTTGCAAATGCTCCAAAAGCAGTAGGAATAATTTATCATAATATTTAAATAAATATGTCAACATACCTTATCTCCCCTCTGCCTTTATGAGGACACCGGTGCACCCGGCTGCGTAACCGATTTGAATTGTTCCCAGGTTATTTTGCCTACAGCCTGATGTTGTTCATCCTCCACAACCACATACTCCAGATCCTTTTCAAGGAAGCGAGTCAGCACATGATGGAGGAATTCGCTTCGTCCGACCCGGATATCTCCGGCTTTCAATTCCGAATCCAGTGGATTCATCACAGCCTCTGCCTTCAAAATTCGTAATCGCTGAAGGATATCTTCCGAAGAGATCAAACGGGCCACATACTCATTGGCCGGTTTGAAAAGAATCTGACGGGGTGTATCAAACTGTTGAATCTCCCCTTCATGCATAATCATGACTTTGTCACCCAGCTTGAATGCTTCATGAATATCATGGGTCACAAAAAGAATGGTTTTATTCAGCTTCTTTTGTATGCGGATCAGTTCATCCTGCAGCGTCTGCCGTGTAATGGCATCGATGGCACCAAAAGGTTCATCCATCAACATAATGGACGGGTCCGCCGCCATGGCTCTGGCCAGCCCCACCCTCTGCTGCTGTCCTCCCGAGAGCTGCCTTGGATATCTTTTTTTATATTCCTGGGGAGGAAGATGTACCAACTCCAGCAAATCATCCACCCGTTCGGCAATTTTTTTCCTGTCCCATTTCAATATTTTAGGAACTGTAGCTATGTTTTCCTCTACCGTCATATGCGGAAACAAGCCGATCTGCTGGATGACATACCCGATTTTACGCCGCAAATCTTCTACCGGCAGCTTCTTGCTGCTTTCTCCGAAAAACAGGATTTCCCCGGAAGTGGGTTCATAGATCCGATTTACCATTTTCATAAAGGTGGTCTTCCCCGAACCGGAGGTACCCAGTATCGTTACAAAGCTGCCTTCCTCGATCTTTGCACTTACTTCCGAAACTGCATATTTTGACGCATTGGGAAATTTTTTACTGACCTTCACAAACTCGATAGCAGTTTTAGCCATCTTCTACGCCTCCTCCCCTTTGGATTTAAATATAGTCATGATCCAAATGTTATTTAATTTTGTTAAAAAATTCTTTTGCTACTTCTGCATATTCCCGCTTATTGATGTCTACTTCCGCATTTAAGTTGATGACGGTTTTGTTATCCAACTTTGCCGTGATCTTGTTCAAGACATCCTTAATCTCAGGGTTCTTTTCCAGGAGGTCCTGTTTAATTACAGGTGCAATATTGTAAGGAGGCCATACATGTTTGTCATCTTCCAGTACTACAAATTCATCCTTGCTCAGCTGTCCTTCGGTCGTATAGGCCACAGCCACATCCGCCTTATCATTATGAAGCACGTCGTATTTTATACCGTTGTCATAGAGCTTGTGCTCTTTGAATTTAAACTCTCCGTAAGCTTTCGTTAATGCAGGAAGCCCGTCGGCTCTTTCATCAAATTCTCCCTGGGAAGCAAACCGGATATTGCCGGCATTTTTTTGCAGGTCGGAAATGGTCTTGATGTTATACTTATCCGCTGCTTTCTTTGAAATCACCAATCCCTGTGCATCATTGGCCGAAGAAGGGTCCAGCCAGACCAGCTTGAACTTCTCCTTGTACTTGGCTGCTACTGTGTCATATACTTCTTTGGAATCGAATTTGGGTGCTTCCTTTAGAATGGACAATAAGCCCGTTCCCGTATATTCAGGATATACGTCGATCTCGCCATTCACCAGGGAAGTATGTACAATGGCACTGCCGAGATTCAATTTTCTTTCCACCTTATATCCGGCATTTTCCAGGGCAAGAGCATACAATTCACCTAAAACCAGGGATTCGGTGAAATCCTTGGACCCCATTTTAATCGTAGGCTTTTCCTTACCTGCCGCTGTACTTGCAGTGGTATTCCCTGCAGCTTTACCGTCGGATGAAGCAGGAGAGCTTCCGCACCCTGCCAGAACCGTTGTCATCAATAAAGTGGTTACCGCTAGACTTGAAAATAATTTTGCTGCTCTTTTCATCATTTTCTACACACTCCTTTTTAATCCCTTTGATACTTTGTAATTCCTTGCTGTAGGAAAGATAGCAATAGCTCCGCGATGATGGACAGCAATGCCACCGAGACACCACCGATGAGCAATATTCTAAGATCATTTAATTTCAACCCTGTAAAAATGAAATCTCCCAGTCCCCCCGCACCGATATATGCTGCCAGTGTAGCACTGGCAATAACCTCGACGGAAGAAGTTCTGATCCCTGTGATCATAAGCGGTAACGCCAAGGGGATTTCAACTTTAAAAAGAATCTTTTTTGCATCCATGCCCATGCCTTCCGCACTTTCGATGACGGAGGCACTAATGCTCTTAAATCCCAGGTAGGTATTAATCAATACCGGAGGTATGGCAAGAATCGTCAGTGCCAATAATGCAGGTACAAAACCGGTTCCCAGAATCGGCATCACAATCACCAGCACCGCCAGGCTTGGAATAATTCTCAAAAAATTGAACGCATTCATGACAGGATGTGAGATTTTACCGTTTTTTGCACATAAAATCCCCAAGGGAACCGCAAGAATGATGCCGGTGACAATCGCTGCAATACTAATGGAAATATGTATGGCTACAGCCTGGTAATACTTATCCAGGTGGCTTTGCAAATACTGTAAAGCATCCGTAAATATGAAAATCTCCCCTCTCCGTCTTCATCCCGGTTACTGGCTTGTAGTATCCTTTGGTTTTTGCCGCGGTCAAATTTTTATAGATTTGCTTTTGTTCTTACACCTCCTGTCAACGATTTCCTCCTTTTACTTCCAATTCATAGATATATGATCGGGTGTCTTATAATAGAATTCGTTTCCGGAAGTGAGGCATAACAGCCAAGGAAGTACATTTTTTAACTCTTTGAATTCACTGGAAGTTTGCCGTGTTAAAAAGTACTGGATAGGCCACTCACTTTATAGCTCTTTTGGCCATTATCACATAGTGATAATTTGTTGAGTATTTTTATCGGAATACTTTGGTATTATTGTAATGCGTATTCATGCCGCTGTCAATAACTTTTGAAAAATTTCTTTTAATTCCTATAGGAATTATAGGCTTTAGATTTCGACTCGAGAATTTTGCAAATAAAAAAGCGCCAAAACCATATCACTATAGCTTAGGCGCCTTAGCCCGAAGGTTATATAATTCGTCATGGAATCATACTCAACCTCAAATGATTCATTAAACTAAAATATGCTATTATCGTTAATCGATAACATATTTGCAATTAATGATAATAGTATAGCGTAAGCATCGGGGCATGTCAATATCCTATTTCATGCAGTCAGTAATAAGAATTTTTGTTGTACAAGCAAAAAAATCGTATCGGCATCGTTTATTTCCATAAAAAAGTAAAATCAATACTTGCGTGCGTGTGTATAACGTGGTAAACTGAATAAACAAAACATTTGTTCTATTCACATAGATCAACTTTCAGGAGTGAGCTGTATGGATTTCAACCAAATCAAAAGTTATTGTATTTCAAAGACAGGCGCCTATGAAGATTATCCCTTTGGCCCGGACACCCTGGTGGTCAAAGCCGAATCCAAAATGTTTGCACTGTTGTCGCAGAGCGGGAACAAGGTAACCATTTCTCTTAAATGCGACCCCTTCGTGGCGCAGAATCTCCGGCAACAGTATGCCTCCGTAAAACCCGGCTACCACCTGAACAAGGAGCATTGGAACACAGTGACAGTAGATGATTCCATCCCTGATTCAGAACTGAGCTGGATGGTTGACCATTCCTACGACATGGTAGTGAAAGGGCTCACTAAAGCAGAAAAAGCCAGGTTGGCATCCCATCCTGGCTGATTCTCTATTTTGTCCAATTTCGCTTTTCTTTTCTTGATGTAACACCCTCGCCCTGCCCCTTATCCTTTTCGAACAGATCGTCTGCAAATTGATCCAGTCGGGAAGGTTTTCCGGCAGGACGTTCAGGATGTCTGGTATTGGGTGAATTGCTTGTACCCCTGTCAGACATAGAATCACCTCCTGCAGTTAGTTTGCCAAAATTGCATAAACTAATGCAGGGCAAAAGCCCTATCGTAATAATTCCTTCAACATCGCCTGGCGGTTGTTCAGAAATTGGCGCGTTATTGTATAGTGCTCGGTTTCCTCATACTGCACTTCCTTTATTCCTTCGCCGTCGATCTGCAATATCTTCGCATTGGGGTATGCCATGAGGATGGGCGAATGGGTAGATATGATAAACTGGGACCCCTCTTCCACCAACTGGTGCATCCTTGAAAGCATCATCAGAAGCCTGTTGGGTGACATGGCAGCCTCCGGCTCATCCATGATGTACAGGCCCTTTCCCCGGAAGCGGTGCAGCATCAATGCCATAAAGGATTCTCCGTGGGACATTTTGTGGAGGGATTCTTCTCCATAGGCTTCTATTATTTTTCTTGCTGTTGAAGGGATCGCATCCATTTCATCAATGCTGGTTGCCACATTGTAAAAGCTTTCTGCTCGGAGAAAATACCCGTCTGCCGGTTTTTTGATCCCCCTCTGAAGCCGGATGAAATCATGAAGGTCCGAGTGGGTTTGGCAGGTTGAAAAGCTGAAGCTCTTTGAGCCTCCTTCGGGGTTAAAACCGCAGGCTACGGCAATGGCCTCAATCAGTGTAGATTTCCCCACGCCATTTTCCCCCATGAAAAAGGTTACCGCAGGGTGAAATTCAATTTCGTGAAAGCCTTTTACTGCTGGAATATTGAAGGGGTAGCCGGCAAATCCCGGTACCCTCTGCCGGTCCAGTGATATTTTCAGAAGATAATGCTTGGCGTCCATGGCCCTTTTTAAGACACTCTTCACGGTGATTCCCCCATATTTTAAAAATATCCATCCATTCCCGCTGAAACGGCTGCTCTTTTTGCAGGCAAATCCTTTGTCCATTATACCATATTGATTTCAAAAATTCACCCTCTATAAAGAGTCACGCCCTGGCCAACCGGGACTTCTCCATAAAAAAAGAGAAGGTTTTGAACTAAAATCAAAACACATCTCTTTCAACTGCAATTTTAAAAAATTGCCCTCAATTTTTCCTATTAATACAGCTTCTCCACCGTGTACTCCTGTGCATCCTTATTCCAGGAGAAGTCTTCCTCACCATCATGATATAAAATAGAATCATAGGTAGTATCCACCGTTACCCACTCATCCGTAGCCTGCAAATAGACTTGATTCCATGCGTGGTACACATCAATATTATTCTTATATCCCATGACCAGCTTTGTAGGTATGTCTACACTCCGCAGCATCGCTGCAAATAAGGAAGCGAAATCATAGCATATTCCTGTTTCCGTTGCCAGGGTCTCATCGATCACCGGCACGTAATCGGTATTAATTCTGGCGATCTTATCATAATCATAGCTTACATTATGAATCATATAATTATAGATGGCTATAATTTTCTCATTGTCGGTTTTAGCATCCGTGGTCAGTTCTTTGGCTTTTTTTATGGCCTCCATCTCATCATTCCATCGAACCAGCTTCATGGATTTTAGAAATACTTCATTGGGATTTTCCAGCTCCAGCCAAAGCGTTTCTTTTGCCACCAGCTTATACTTATTATCCTTGACGTTTTCCATGACTGCGACCGTATATTCGCCATTACCGAACTGCAATGGAAACTGATCTTCAGACTGTAAATTATAATAATAGGTCTTGTCCCCTTTTTGGACCATCAACTTGCGCTTTATATTGGTTGTATTCTCATAGCGGACACTGATGACTCCGCTTCCCAGCTCACTTTTATCAAAAACCTTCGTAGTATTTGTATTACCTGCAAAAACTGGAAGGGCTGATGTCATTAAATATGCGATCAACGCAAAACAAACAATGCGTTTTTTAAACATAAAAAACTCCCCTTTCGGTAACTGGCTGCCATCTTAAAAAGGAAGGCCCTATAGCTTTGCGTCGCTGGCTTTCGCCAGGTTTGCCTTTATCGGTGGTTAGTTCCAACTCGATAATAACAATTTAGTTTTGAATTCTATATAGTTATATATACCATCACACTATCATACTCTTTTATAAAAAGATATAGTCCTTTTGTCCTATTTTATATTTGGAAGATCACTGTGCTCCCTCCATTATTCTGCCTTTGATGATCAAGCGCTGGGTTGGATTTATCAAAGGATCGCAGGTAATCAGCGTCACTTCCTTTTCTGTCTTGCTTGTTCTATTTATTACCCAGGTTTCCTTCGGATCAACCAGAAACTTATCAAATACGACATATTTATACGTTTTTTCCCGGTCTTCTATTTCAATGGCATCCCCGATTTCGACTTCATCCAAGCGGTTGAAATGCTGTCCGTACTTTTGGACTCTGTGACCGGCGATACTGTAGTTTCCCGCTTTTCCCGGCTTTCCCGTATTCTCTATACTGGCTACGGAGATGTTCAGGTTATCTTCGGTTACACCGGGCAAAATCGGAAGATACAAATTGATTTTGTCAATTTTCAGCATGCCTTCCATAGTACTGGCTATGTATTCTCCCAATTGCCTTTTTTCCTTTTCCTGCCGCTCTTCCTCTTGTTTTTGCTGTTGGCGGAGCACTTCCTTCTGTGCAGTCATCTCCTGCGCAGATTCCTTTGTATCCAAAACTCTGCTTTCTACCTTATCTTCTCCGCTTTCTTCCGGTACGGGTCTGCCGCCACCCTCTGCTTTTGAAGCTTCCACCCGTGTATCAAGGGCTTGCAGGCTACGCTTCCAGCTTTCAATCAGTTTTTTCTGCTGGTGCTCATAGTATTTTTCCCTGGCAGCAGGATATAGAAAAAGGCTGATTCCTACTATAATCGCTGTTATTGAAAGAACTCTTCTCATGGCATTTCATTCCTTATCCTCTTATTGTTCCCTGAATGCTCACTACTTCTTCCTTGCACAGCCATTATCGGTTGAAGGAAGTATGGAAACAGGGCAGAGATTTCTCTCTGCCCTATTGTAAGTTATACAGTCTTTCTTTTTCCAAACCATATGCCAGCGGCAATGAACAGCAGTCCCATCAGATAGAAGAGCGGATTGCTTTGCTCCCCGGTTTTGGGAAGAACCTTGATCGCACCGGCCGGTAACTCATCGACCTGGATTTCTACCAGTATCTCTTCTTCATTCCCATCTTTATCTTTGATGATGACGGTGAAGCTGTCCTTTCCTGTAAAGCCGGGGTCCGGTTCATACTTCCACTTTCCCTTCTCGTCCACTGTTGCCTTCCCATTTTTAGGAGGTTGCCCCATGCTTGGAATGGCATCATCCGGTATATCAACGGTTCCCTCCACCGGTGTATCCACATAGGTATTTTCATTTTTCCCAGGTGGGTTCGATGGAGCCGGGGTTGGTGTTGGCGTTGGAGTTGGGGTCGGCGTCGGTTTTGGTGTCGGCCTTGGGGTTGGTGTTGGCGTCGGTTTTGGTGTTGGGGTTGGTGTTGGCGTCGGTGTCGGTGTCGGCGTTGGTACTGGTCCGACGGGAGAATCAATTACCTTCACTTCCACCTGCCGTTGCACCGCTTCCGTCTGGTCACTGTCAGCCCACACAACATTGACAATCCGTCCCCTTTGCCGGTCGGCCGCCGTTGCCTTATAGGTCCCTGTGAAAGTCTCCGTCCGGTTTACAGCCAGTGCAGGCAAGGTTTTCTGAATTCCCAGCATCTCATCCTGAACAGTGACATTGGTTAGAGGAACATCGCCATTGTTGGTCACCTCAATGGTATAGGAAACAGTACCTCCTACCGTAACCTGGGTCTTATCGGCGGATTTCACCAGCATAAGGCTTGGGTTTGCGATAACCGGAACACTCCAGGAAGCATAGACAGCACCCGTCACGGAGCTGTAGGCGGAGGCCCTGTTAATAAGTACTCCCGGCCAGTCAGAAGGCAGTACTATGTAGTTTCCTGTCCGGTATACGGCTTCTCCCACCGTCAACGGCCCCAAATATTCCGAAATGTTCAGCATCCTGTCTTCCAGGTAGACATGCTCCAATACCGTGTCTCCCGTGTTGGTAACTGTAATCAGGTAAGGCACCTGCTGCCCGACTCTCACCGGCTCACTAGGCCCCGTTTTTTCGATCTTCAATCCCGGATTGGTGCGAATGTCGACAATGCTGGAGGCTGAAGTTTCCCCTGTTTCGTCACTGGAGGCGACGGCTGTGTTGACCAGGGGTCCGGGTAAGTCTTTCAGCGCCACGGTATAACTGACGGTCCTGTAAACCGATTGGCCTACCGTCAGGTTCCCCAAGGTCTCGTCAAAGCCCAGCAGGTCATCTTTCAACCGTACCGTATGCAGTGTAATATCGCCTGTATTGGTCACTGTAAGGGTATAGCTTATAACTTCTCCCAACTGTGCCGGGCTGTGTGATGCCGTTTTCTTAAGCTCTAGACCGGGGTTCGTGTTGAGACTCACGCTCCAGGAATCCGTAACGTTTCCGGTTTCATCACTGGAGGCCGATGCTGTATTGACGATGGGGCCCGGAACATCCATTTGGCTTACGGTGTAGCTGCCGTGTTTATATACGGCTTCCCCCACGGCCAATACGCTTACATATTCATTGATTCCCAGCATCGTATCCTTTACATACACATTGTGCAAGACGGTTTCACCCGTGTTCACCGCTTTCAATGTGTACTGGATCACATCGCCCACTTTCGCCGTTGTCCTGTCTCCTGTCTTTTTGAAGGATAAGGAAGGAATCGGCGCGAATCCAAAATCCACATCCGTCCTGTTCTCGCCTGCCGTCAAGGCTGCCGTGGTCTTATGGTCCAGGGTCCCATCCAACTCATAGCTGGCTCTCAGTCCCTGGGGTATACTGCGTATATCCAGCACCACCGTATAATTTCCTGCCGGCAAATGGGTAAAGGAGTAGTACCCGTTTTCGTTGGTGGAAGTAGTGTCCAGTGTATTTCCCCTCTCATCCTGCAAAGACAAGGTAACGTTTGCAATTCCCTTTTCTCCCGGATCCTGTTTTCCGTCTTCATTAAAATCCAACCATACATAGTCTCCGATGGACCCTGTAGGATTGTATCCAAAATCCAGCGTCATATTTTTCTCACCCGGTGATAGGGTAGCGGTACTTTTATGGTCTTTTGCATCATCGGGGTCATAGGTCTGGTATATGCCTCCCGGTAGTGTGCCTGTATCAAGCTGCACTGTGTAGGTTCCAGCAGGCAGGTGATCAAAGGTATACCATCCCTGCGAATTCGTCCAGGTTTCTGCCAGCTGTTGGCCATTTTCATCCTGAAGCAGCACTCTTACGTTGAAGATCCCACTTTCTCCCGGATCCTTTATCCCGTTTTCATTCCGGTCGTACCAGACGGTATCCCCCAGGGCTGCCGAGTGGACATAGCCAAAATCAATGTCGCGGATATGTGCTCCATTGGCTAATGACACCGGGGTGGAACTATCCTTGTTTCCGTCCCTGTCATAGCTGGCGGTCAGTCCCTCCGGAATTAAGGTTGCTGTGTTTACTATGACTGTATAGGAACCTGACTCAAGACCTTCAAACAAGTAATAACCGGCTACATCTGTCCGGGTAGTCTGAATGACTGTTCCATGACTGTCCTTCAGTATCACTTCTACATTGGCGATTCCATTGGCGGGTCCATCATCTTGGAGCCCATTTGCATTGGCGTCCAGCCAGACACAGTCCCCGATGGAGCCTAAGGCTTTAATCTGAGCCGTATCGGTATCCGACGGATTTATTCCACCCGGAATATCCTCTCCCGTTTTTGTTGCAGGATTACCCGCAACGGATGCCGTATTCAGCAGGTCTCCGTTAATGACGGCTTCATAGTAGAACACCAGCTTTTCATCCTCACGGAATTCCGTGTGCCCCTGCAGGAGGGTATTGCTGTCAAAGGTAGGATAGCTGCTTAGTTCAGGAATGAGCGTCAGATGATTCACATTTGGAACCTTTAAAGCTACATCCGTGATTGCAATATTATTTAACGCAGTATCCCCCACGTTGGTCACCGTGAATACATAGGTAACCTTCGTTCCATTGATTCCCCTTACCAGTTCGGAAGCCAGGACTTCTCCATAGTACCCTTTAATATACTCCACCTGGTTATCTCCGAGCAAGACATTTTTCTGGAGCTTTATCCCCGGATCTCCCAAGTAATGAGTGTCATTACCGGAAGGTCCTTCCTCGGAGGTCACTGTGGCCGTATTGATGATGGGTCCCGGCAGATCGCCTTCTACCACCGCATAGGTGTATGGGATTGTACGTGTTTCACCGGCAGCAAGAACTCCAATATTTCCCGGAAGGGTGAATTTGGAATCCACTACGACTACATTGTGTAAATCCGTACTTCCGATATTTTTGACTGTAAAGGTATAGTCTACCTTGCTTCCTACCTTTAGCAGCTCTTTGGGATTTTGTTTTACACCGCTCTTTTTGATTAAAATCCCCTTTGTATCCACCACTGCGCTGGCTTGTTTTGTACCGGCATCCGTATGTGTGGCAGTTACCGTATTGGTGATTTTTGCATGAGCAGGATTTGCGTCGGCCATACTCAGCAAATCGGAAGCCTTTACCGTATAAGTTCCTGTCAGGGTTTTGGATTCTCCGGGATTCAAACTCACCTTTATATTGGTGACACTGGCAATCTTCGGATCATTCACATTAATATTGTTCAGCCGGATACTTCCCTTATTGGTTACGGTAATCTCATAGGTAACGACCTGCCCTACTGCATAAGGGCCGGTGCCTGACACCGCAGTTTTGGTAATTTCCATATGTGCGATATCTACATTCACCTGTGCTTCTTCTGTACGAGTCGTGCTGTCACTTATGGCCTTAATCCGATTATTGATCTTTTGCGTTACCCCAGAGGCTGCAATATCACCGGCCTGCACCTTATATGTCGCAGTCCGCGTTTTTGTTTCATTCGGCAGTAACCTTCCGATTACATTTCCTCCGCTCAGCGTTAAGGAATCGGTACCGTGACCGGCCGTCAGCGTATCCTCGGTAATTCTCACATTTTCCAGGGTGACGCTGCCTGTGTTTTTGACTGTTATGGTGTAGGTAATGGTGTCTCCTACTTTTGCCTTGCTTTTATTCGCAGTTTTCGTTACGGTCAGGTCCTTCAACCCTACCTTGCAGTCATCCTTCACCTCATAACGGATATCTCCGTGTACGGCTGAGGCCTCATTGACAAAGGGCCCCGGCAGATCCGTTTCCTTCACCACGCAGCTTCCCTCTACCTCTGCAAACCCGCCTTTAGCAACGTCCACAGTAATGCTGGAAGTCCCCGTCCCTGTGAAGGTAATTTTAGGATCCTGAATAGTAACGCCCTGTAAAGCTACATTGCCATTATTGGTTACGCGGATTGTATAATGAAGGGTGTCTCCTACCTCCGCTTCCGTCTCAAGGCTTGTTTTTACAATGGATAAATCTGCGATATCCACAGACTCCGCCGCTTCCTTGGGAGGATCATTTTCCGTCCCTCCCTGGTGCGTTTCATTGGACCATACCTTTACCGTGTTATCCAGGGCAGTTCCATCCACATCTCCGGAAGTAACCGTATATTCCCCTTCCATGTAGAAGGTCTTTCCTACTTCGATCTCATGAATGACTACATAAGGCTTATTGCCGGTATTCCCGGCGGCGTTCACGAAAGAGTGCTGATTTACTGCGATCAGATGACTTTCATCCAAACCCGCTTTTGTAAAAGCAAAACCGCTCTGTTCCCGGTCCATGACATCCTGTATCTTCACATTGTGTAGAGGAACTGAACCGGTATTTTTAACGCCGATCCGGTAAAGGACCCGTTCTCCCTTGTTTACAGGCTTTGTTGCAGGATCAATATTGGGCTTATTTACCACAGCTATAGCCCTCTTGGAGACTTCCATATCTGCCGCGGTCTTATAGACCAATCCCAGGTCCACATCGTGGTTTTTCTCTGCCACACCGATTGTGATATCGCCGGTACGGACTACCTTCACTTCTCCTGCCCCCATCTCTTCGGCATCGGAATCCGTTTTCAGTGTTGAGCCCGGCGCATGTTTTGTTGTAACCTTGTAATAATCCGGCAGCTCAAACACCACATAGTAGGTTCCCGCGCTCAGATTGGGAAACAGGTAATATCCTGGTTTGCCGTTCTGGTCATCGGCAGTTAAGGTTTCATCCAGCTGGGTATTGTCTGCCGCATTCATCAGCTTTACCTTGATGCCGTTGATACCGGCAGCCTGGGGATCGTATCCATCATCCTGAATACCATTTCCATTACTGTCAAACCATACAAAATCCCCAATCTGGGACTTCGGATCATCGACCACCCTAAAGCCCACTTTAACAGGTTCCGTAGGATTCAGCACCGTCCCGCCCACGGTGGTGAGCCTGACTCCAAAGGAATTCCAGGTCACCTGATTCTGGGGTGCATTGACAGGTGCACGCATCTTCCACTCCAGCACAATTTTCTTCCCGGGCTCCAATCCTTGCCCTCCATTGATATTTTTGATATCAAAATACAGAGATTGGATGCTGGTAATATCAAAATTGTCCGGAAGATTTTCCACCCAGTAGACTCCATCCGTCTTGCTATAGGTAAAGTTAGCATACTGCTTATCCGCAGAAGTACTATAGTACACAGAAATATCCGCAGTGACGCCATCCTTGCTGTAGGAACCGGAAGGAATCTTCTCAATGAGATTGGGCCGCCACTCGGATTTTCTCTCTTGCGAGGTAAGGACCGCAGTATCTCCTTTGTAAGGGAGAATATCCAATACCTCAATGTTCTTCAGCCATGCATTGCCGTCGTTTTCTATGACCAGCTGATAATCCGCAGTTCCTCCGGCAACAGTGTTTCCGTAATTCGGAAACTTACTGTAGATACCGTTATCCAGCTCTCCTCTGTTCCATTTTGTGGCCACTACGGAAGCAACTTCATTGACATAGACCTTGTCCGAAGCCTTCACCAGATATTCTTCCTGGCCCGGATCTCCATCCAAGCCCTTCATATCCCGAATGCTCCCCTTCTGCGCCCAGTCATGTCCATCTCCACTGCCCCACCAGAAACCCGCGTCCAAATCTTCATGGGTAGTAATATAAAGCTCATTCTCATATTCCCGCGTGTTAGTTATGGTTGGCGGAGTATGAAGTCTGATTTTTGCATTATATTGAATCTGAACACTGCTTCCTACTGCAATCGTGAAATCTGCAGGCCATTGCCACTTCAGCAGGGTCCTTCCTGTTCCGTTGAAATTATCAATTTTTTCAAAGACAGGCTGTACCGATGCACCGGACAGGCTCCAGGTCCCCTCCTGATAATCCAATCTCTCCGGCAGTAAATCATAGATGATGGGATTCTTATACTCCCCTGTCGCATCCGGCTTATTGGCTATATTCAATGTAAAGGTAACGGTGTCTCCCGGGATGTAATATCTGCTGCTATCGTGACTTTTTTGTGGGTTCAGCCACGGTTTGGGCTTGTTGATTTTAAAAGTCGCAGCACCGGTCAGCACTTCTTCCTTCCCATTATAGGTATACGTGAGCTTTGCGGTATTGCTTACCGTATCTCCATGCAGAACCGGCTTTCCTTCCGAATCCGGGCTGATTACCGTACCTTCTAGGGTGATTTGTCCGGCTTCAAAACCGGCAGGTACTGTTCCAAAATCCCATCGAAGCCCTGTAAGCCAATCGTCGGATGCAAGGTTGAAATTTTTCACTTCCACATAGCCCTGCGTTTTTTCTGCCGGAGTAATGGCATGGGCTGCCCATATATTTTTGTGGGTCTTGTACTCGAACACATAGCTTTGCTCTCTATTGAGCTGGGGCAACGTTATTTTTTCATACTTCAATTGTGCCGGAAGGGATGTATCCTCTACGACAAATTGGTTTAACGGAACGTTACCCGGATTTTTAATTCCGGTAATGTAAAATTGTTGTTTTTGCCCAATGGTGCGGTACTCATACTGCCGTGTTTTCTGAAAACCAATTTCACCCCCTGAGGGAGGGTTTGGCTTCACAAAGGTAGTCGATGCATGGGCCGACGGAATAGGTACTGCCTGCCCGTTTGTATCCTTTCCTACGGCATTCACCGTATTCGTTACCGAATCCCCGGTGTGAAAAGACTCCTCCGGATACTTTACGGTTACCTCCCTCCGATAGGATTTTCCCACATCCGCATTTCCGATATTCCACGTAACCGTATGAGTTGCAGCCGAATAGGTACCGCCTCCCGTGGCAGAAACAAAGACCGAACCCGTGGGCAATACATCCGTTAAAACGACATTGTTGAGGTTCATATGCCCATAGGGCTCTGCCATGTCCTCCAGCAATTCTACCCTGTAGGTGACTTCAGAACCTACCACAGGGCTCATGCCTGGCATGATCTGGGTTTTGACCGTTTTCCAGTAGCTCTGTGCACCAAAGGTTTCAACAATGGCAGGAATACTGGAAACAGGCATAACATCCTTTGCCTGTATGGTTGCCGTATTACTGATCTTTGTCCCGTTAAGTACGGAACCGTTTTTTATACGAACATTGACCTGCAATACTCCCGTAGTTCCCGCCTCCAGCGTATCCTCCCCTTTATTCACCAGAGTGATGGTCAGCTTTCTGGTGCCGGGATCGTACTGGATCTCTTTTGTGTGATTGTTCCTTGCGACGCTGATATACTCCAAATTTTCATCCAGAAAATCTTCTACAGTCACATTCTGGTAGTCGTGCTCCACGTCATTGACAGAATAAAAGATGTTATAATGAAATTGCTGTCCTGTCTTTATCTTGTCAACACTGGTCTCCTTTTTAATGGACAGAGGATTTTCAGCAGCGTAAGAGGTAAAAATCTGCATCGGACTCATAAACTGGAATAACACAGCAACCAAGGTTATAAGGGCTACCCGGTATTTACTTTTTTTGTTCGTTGCTTTCACAACCGACCTCCTTCCTTTGGTTTTAGGTACTTGCTCTTTTCAGAAAAATGTGATTTTACAAATTCCCCCTCTATTGAAATTTATAGGTTTCCCTATATGGTCAATATGGTACTACGTTATTCTCACAGATTTCTCACAAGCACCGGAAATTTTAGGAGGCAGTAAAAAAGGAAGATGGTGGTCATTACCGTTCCATCTTCCTTTTTGCGTTCACTTGCCGGTACAGTTTTTTTGCTCTTGCGCTTGGTTCCAGATCCAGCTCTTCCCTCAATATTTTTTTCAACTGCTGATAGTGGGTCGAAAGTTTTATCCGGTCCTCCATAGCGTAATATACTTCAAGAAGCAATTCGTGTGCCTGCTCGTTCAGGGGATCCAACTTGATGAGTTTTTTCAGGTTCTCTTCCGTTTTTTCGTATTCCCTTGCTTCCATATAATATTTTGAAATATCACTGATCATCACAGCATACTGCCGATTCAGTCTTTCATTCCATTCTTCACTCCATAGGTAATCCTTCCCCTCAAAAAGGTTTCCTTTAAAAGTGGATACCATCCTTTCAAACTCGCCGATATTCTCAGCATTCACCTTTTTATTCCCCCTGGAGAATTTCTCCAATTCAAACGCATCACAATGAAAACTCTGAATATTCCCTTTATAACTTCCCTGTTTGGATTCTATGGCATTTTCAATGCCCGCCCTATTGAGCGTACTCTTTAGCAGGTATACGGCATTATGCAGGCTATGCTCGGCTTTTTCGGGTTCCCAGTCGGGCCACAGCATCTCACAGAGCTTCCATTTGCTCACATATTCTCCCTTGCAAAACATCAGGTAAGCAAAGATTTCTTCCGCTTTTGCTGTAGTCCATTTGATGGGTATATCACTGTTTTTCTCAAAAACATCAAAGGATCCCAGGCAAAAAATGCTATGCTTTTTTACTTTTGCAGTCGTCCTATTCATTGTGGAGTATCTTCTTACTATTTTTTCCGTGGCAGCATGAATGGCTTTTTCCGTCATCGGTTTTAAAATATAGTCAGCGGCACTCACTTTAAATGCGTCAACAGCATAGTCACGATGCGCCGTTACAAAAACAATCTGGATAGCATCATTCTGTTCATGAATTTTTTCAGCCAGTTCCATTCCATCCATTCCAGGCATTTCCACATCCAAAAATACAATTTCCGGCTGCAAAAGCGGAATCTCGCTGAGTGCTTCCCAGGAATTTGTAAACTCGCCGACAACCTTCAAACACGGGCTTTTCTCAATCATTCTTTTCATTAAATATAAACTTGGCTTTTCATCCTCTACAATGACCACTTTAAACATGCTGCTGACCCCCATCACCACTGAAACCAAAACAGGCTATTAAAATCAACTCGAATTTTTCACCAAATAAAAACCCAATATCCGGAGACTATTTTGCAGCTCTGAATATTGGGACGGTTGCACCACTAACTCCATGCGCATCAGGTGCCCAGATAAAACACGCATTTCATTGTTTCCCTAAATATTTACTTTTAAGGGAGCACTCCTTCCTTACAGGGTTCCTGCATCCTAGGAATATTTATACCCAGGGTTTCCCTGTATAAACATAAATATCCACACTATCGATATAATTACTGTCTACTTCTTGCAACAACCCTTGCCATTGAGCCGTCTGCCTTTATTTTCAATGGAAAAGCCATGATCTCAAAGCTTTCCATGTCCAGCAGTTTATCAAGATTTGTCAGGTTTTCAATTATATAAACCCGGTTTTCTAAGAATAGTTTATGAACGGGAAAAGGGTATCTGTCAGGAGAAGGCATATCCATGCCAAGCATTTTAATCTTTTTCCTTAGTAAGAACTCACAAACTTCCAGCTCCATAACGGGATGTTCCTCATAATACTCCGTCATCCCATAGAATCGATCCTGTCCTGTATACAGCAGCACAATACTGTTCTCTTTGATTATTTCTTCATATTCCGCTTTCATTTGAATTACAGGCTGGTTTCTTACATCCAAAATACATCCGTCAGCGATAAAGGATTCCAAAGGCACTTCCGACATGTATTCCCTGCTTTCAGTCAAATGCATGGGTGCATCTATATGCGTACCCGCATGCATACTGATATCCAGTCGATGATTATTATGTTTGTCTATACTCAAATACTTGGTTTGAAACAGGTTTGTTTTACCATCTCCAGGAAATACAGGCATGCACTCTTCAATGGTATGTGATAAATCAATCAGTTTTTCCAAGGCGCCACCCCTGCCCTATAAAAAGTTACTTGTTCATAGTCCAATCTTATTATATACTTTATCCTTATTTAATAGCAAACAATAAGGAAGAGTTTTGAATACTTATATCCAAACTCTTCCCTATGGCGCTTACTATTTCTCCTTAACACCCAAGCTCATTTCGTCTTTTGCTTCCCCTATAAAAGAACTTCCGCCCTCACGGGCCCATTTCTTATACATGTCCGCAATCTGGCTCTCCAACGGCGGCTTTGTGGTCTCCACATCCAGCAATACGTCCGAGGGCAGCCCTTGCAGCACCGACAGGATGGATACAGTGTCCGTGTCAATTTTATACCAGTGCCGGTTTCCCTGGGACTTTTCGTAAATCGCCTCTTTTAACTCCGGTGGATTTTCCGAGGTGGTGGTCAGCATCAGGGTACGCTGTCCGCCGATCAATGTCCTAAGGCTTTCAAAATCACCGTCATAGGAGATTTTACCCTGGTCCAGGAAAATAATTCTGCCTGCCATCTCCATCAAATCGTCCATATCATGGCTTGTCACGATGATGGTAGTTCCTCTGTCCCGGTTAATCTCTTTTAAAAAACCGATCATCTGGCGTTTTGCCAGTACATCCATCCCCAGGGTGGGTTCGTCCAGCAGCAAGATTTCCGGTTCATGGAGCAGGGCCATGGCCAGGTCCGCCCGCATCCGCTGTCCAAGGCTTAATTCCCTCACATGGGTCTGATAAAAGGGGCCGATGTCCAACAGCTCTACCAGTAGATCGACCATAACACGGTACCGGTCCTTGGGAATATCCCACACCACCTGTTTCCAATCAAAGCTGGTACTGACAGGATGGTCCCACCACAGTTCGGTACGCTGGCCGAAAAGGATGCCTGCCCGTTTCATGTATTGAACCCTTTCCCGTACCGGATTCATGGACAGTACCGACACCTGTCCCTTATCCGGTGTCAGCAGGCCTGAGAGCATCTTAATGGTAGTACTTTTCCCCGCTCCATTAGGCCCTGCATAGGCCAGTATTTCGCCTTTCTTCACCTGAAAACCGACATCATCCAGGGCCTGCACCGTACGAACCCTGGGTTTGAACATGGAACCCAGTGCCTCCCTGAGATTGTCCGCCCTGTATTTTTGGTGAAAAGCCTTGGAAACCCCGGAAAATTCAACTGCGGTGTCCGCGGTCGTGATATCGATAAGAGCCTTTTGTAACATAGTGCTTCATCCCCCTTCTGTAAACAATCCATGTAAGTAGCAGGTAAATTACAGCAAATAGCAGTACACCGAAAAATCCGGCATACACTCTTCCGTATTGCAGTGATAGCGAAGGTACCCACGCGCAAAGCCCCACAGGCAGCACCGTTACCATGATCGCCTGCCACAGTTTTCCCATGCCGTTGAGCGGAAAATTCCGCAGGGTGGAAAAAAGGTCGATTACACTGGTGCATACCTCTTCTGCCGCTGCAGGCGCGTAAAAAGCAAGACTTCCCCATAAAAACGAATACGTCAAGTTGACTGCAGTGGACAGGAGCAGACTTACTCCCAGCGCTCCCAACCATACCGGACTGATGGACCATTGGAGCTTGAATAACGAATATACCAGAAGCCCCGCACCTGTGAGCAAAACACCGGACCCTGATGCAGGAACGAAGCCCTCAGTAAGCAGGGTCATCCATACCGGCTGCGGTTGGATCAGTACATGGTCCAACTGGCCCCTTCCGATTCTCCGGCTGATGTATTGAATATTCCAATTAAAGAACATATTCATAATACCGCTGACAGTTAAAGAGTACCCCAACATGAAGAGAATCTGGTGCTTTCCCCATCCTCCGATTCCGGCAAAGCGCTCCGCCATAAGCCATACCCCTGCAACAGAGGCCAGATTTACGATCATATCCGTTACAGTATACAGGGCAAAACTCCGGAAATCCTTTAATAGCCATAGAGCATCCATCCGCGCATAAAACGCCCATAGACGCAGCATTTTTCTAACCACCGAAGATCACCAGCCTTTGTCTGTTTTTTTGCCATATCCAGGCAGCACACACCCAGAGGATGATTCCCCATATAGCCTGTAAGGCCATCAGCCGCACCGGGTCACCGGTACCAGTATAAATTTGCAGCGGTGCCGACGCCATGGATGCAAAAGGCAGCCATTCCAGCACGTATCCAAGTCCCCAGGGCATGATATATAAGGGGATCAACGCCCCCGATAGAAGAACCGTAACTGCTTTCCGAATCTGGGTTGCAGCATAGTGCATATTCCCCAGCAGGACCATAAAGCCCGTAAATATGAAGTCCATGGCAAAGCCTGCAATGACTCCCAACAGAAGCGATCCCACAAACAGAACAGGCTGTACCGGGCTTTGCGGACGTATGTCCATCCCAAACACCGGTGAAAGAACTAAAACGGGAACTGTAAAGAATAAGATCCCCGGCAGCCATCGCCCCACCGTTTCGGCAATGTACTGCCCAAATACACCGACAGGCCGTAAGTACCGGGAAGAAACGGTCCCTTCCCAGAAGGTGGTGGAAGCGGTTGTCTGTACATCCATTTGCTGATAGAAGGCCGATGCCAGCAGTGTATACTGAAGTACCGACTTCACCTGTTCGTCGGAAAATTCCGTAGAATAGACGAAGATGGACCTCCATACGCCCAGAAGCAGAAACATCCGCAGCAGCCGGATAAAATAGCCCCCCAGAAAGTACAGAATTCCCCCGTCCATGGGAGCAGTACATTCAATTTGCATAGTTTTTAAAAAGGGTTTTATCTTTATCATTTTGATTTATTTACATCCTCACTTTCTTTCCCGGCTCACGAGAACCCGGTCACATGAAAAAAGCACGATAACCCTACCGTGCCGTTGATGGTCCAGAGTCAAAGATGAAGAGTTATTTCCGTGTTTCCTTTTTGCTCCCCCATTATATTACATTATTTCATACCGCTTCAAGAGAAATATTTTTTATAGCGATCCTTTACACATGATAATATATCTATTTATTTGTTGGGTCGGTGTGATCTAATAATTTATTGTTCATTTCCGCTAGCTTGTCATCCATTAACTTAATGGTTATATGCGTAACTAGTGAATTTGTAATAAAAACCAAACTACAAATCATCCAATTTCGCTTAAAAATAAAATATATTCCAACTACCATTACAAGAATTGAAATAATTTTTAAAGCTTTAATCATTTTATACCCACCCTTTTAAAGATTTTACAGATCTATAGCTATAGAATTACACATATTGGAAATATAAGCAAGTTATTTCGTAAAGTATATGTGAAAGTCCTAATTTTTTGCATATTCCATGCAAGGAATGCTTTCTTTAAAACAATCCGTACACACATGACAGGGGCGGTTCTATGACAC
>ENA-OFCE01000297-OFCE01000297.1-metagenomes-genome-assembly--contig:-NODE-297-length-33722-cov-4.269106_pt1 | contig 33722 bp, 30 predicted proteins | sample MGYA00153388_OFCE01 | MGnify analysis MGYA00153388 | reverse complement strand
GTAAAAATGTACCACGTACCAACGGCCCGGGATTGGCGGCCTGCCGTTGGCGCTCCGCTTGAGCGAGGGGTTAGACGTCGCTGTCACTCTGCCTCCTCAGCGTATTCATCGAGAACCGTGTCCGACAGATGGGAGAGGTGCTTCTGGTCCGAAAGTTCGCGAAGGCTGTCATACGACAGGTACGTGCAACTTTCGGCGAGCGGCCCCCGCTTCAGAAGCGAGAAGACCGGCCGACGAATTTCTTGGAACACCTTGTCTCGCTTGGCGATGGGGGCGACTATGTGGAGCTTAATATCCATGTTCGGCTGCAACGCGAGCAGATCAGCCATTCTGAGGATTCCAGAGTAGACCGCGGTCGTGTGTTCAACTTCAAAGGCACGGACGATTGAGCGCCCACGAAGCCAAATCACATCAATCTGCTCAATTGTTCGGAGCGTCGTGTCGTCGTAGTTGAGTGGTAGGCGCTCGAGTAGGGGCTGAGGCTCCTTCTTCCACTCCCTCAGTACACCGCCTCGGTCGTTCCGTGGAATCCAGATCGACATTCCCATGCGGGCGCCGATCTGAGCAATGAGCGACTGAATTTGAATGGACTCTCTCGTCGCTACTTCCTGCGGCACAGGCGCTTCATCTGTGGGGGTAGCGTCCTCAGGCACTGAGACTGTGACGACCTTGTCAGGGCGATTGACCGTGTGTGTCGTAAGCTTCTTGCGCTCGGCGTCGTCAAGCGGATAGGCCTTCGGCTGAGTAGTCTGGGCTGTCAATGCCTCGGCAAGGAATTTGCCGTCCTTGTCGTCTAGCTTCACCAAGCTCCCCCGCACTTTTCCGGTCCAGGCGATTGATCCCTTCTCCAGCGTGCGGGTGAACGACAGACCATTCCACACTGACGTTTCGTGGATAGGCAGCGACTGTTCAAGAGGAAGCCATACCTTCGGTCGAACCTTAAAGCGGACCACGAATGGGTCGTTGTCGGGCAGGAAGATCGGGGTGTTGTCGACGAATGGACCTTCGACAATCTCAAGCAAGCCGCACCAGCGTGAGACCTTGGTCACGTAGCAAGCGAACACGTCGCCCGGCTTGACTCGTTCGGCCATGCCCTTGTGTCGAAGTCGAAAGCCGGAGAGGCCCTGCGTTGATCGCGTAAACGCGTCGTACGTCTCGGGCGAGAACAAATCGATGAAGTAGTTCATGGTTGATTGCAACGTCTAACGCCTGAGTTAAGGGGACAACGCAATCACAGATTGTGATGTTCCCCTTGAATGAATCGTTAGGCTAGCGTACCAAATCAAGCGCAGCCTAGTACGGGTACCTACGCCGCAAAAGTGGTCGCCCGTGGAACTTGGTGGTGAGCTTGGCGAGCGCCAGATAAGCACCAAAAATAAATGCACTGAAAATTCCGATCAACCAGAGCATGTTCACTGCGTACATAATCGGTGAATCGGCCCAGTAAATAGTTCTCAGCGATGCTTGTGAGTCAGCACGCGCCCCAGACAGGGACGCTCTCGCTAAGAGCTCGCCGGTGGACGCCCCTACCAAAATGAGAACGACGACCGCAGTCTCTAGTAGGACAAAGAGTGCTCTAAGCACGGCGATCTTGCGACGCAGCCTGGAATCGGAATCAGTGTCAGGAAGCGTGGACATGGCGTGCTGTCTCTTTATGGCATAACGTTCGAGCTAAGCTGGCACCGACGGTATGGCGCGCTGGACAGCAAGCGCAAAATGGGCTGCAGGCCCAGCTCTTGATGGCCAGCGCGCCATGCTGTTGGGGCTCAGCTTGAGCGAGGTGTTAGGCCCCGCTCGACGGCTGTACAACATGTAGTACCTCGAAGACGTTGCAGATAACCGGCATTGTCTCGCTCGGTTCTTTCCCGATACGGCGGCACTCGCGGGAGAAGAAGTTCCAGTGTCCTTTGCGCCAGTATTCCAAGGACCCATCGCCTTCGCCTTCGATAGCCGCGTACTCGGCAGTGACCTCGTTGAAGGCGATGACATCGGACCTCACGATTCTTGTGATCAATGCAGGCTGATTTCGATGGTCTACAACGATCTCGATGTCGCCCTCCGCGGCGACCGGTTCCCGGTCGTGTTCGTAGGCCCATAGCAGGCCAGTTCCTGCGCGCTTTCCTCCTGACCTAATGAGGTCAAGTAGTTCTGTCGAAAGCTCGGCCGAGTCTCCGTATCCATCGACGCGTACTGGTCCTGCCGGCAGGGCGATGCCTCGTGCTGCGAGCTGGGCAGATAGAAGTTCGACAGAGGGCAGGGGCTGCATTTGCGGGGCCTAACGTGTTTTAACAACGCTTCGCGCGTATAACTTTTTAATAGTGCAAATCATGATTTGCTGGTTTGCCTTGTAAGCAGCTGATTTTCCGACAATGTTTTCGTTATAGCGTGATGGTGTGGATATAACAAGGTGCGCGACGCAACCCGTATCCTCGCATCCGGGCTCTCGTGATGCTCATCGCAAAGCGATCAAATATCGGCTCGACGGGTCCCCGTTGATTGGCCCCGAGAAGCGGAAGAAAAAGCGATCAGAACGGCGGCTCTTTGAGCGAAGTGAGTTTTTTTCGTTCCGCTTTTTTCTGAGCATCGCAGGATTAGGACAATTGTCGGGGTCGCCTTTCTTTGGTTACTTTCTTTGGCGAAGCAACGAAAGTGACTCGCCGTCAGGCGAAATGGGCGTTTCGCATTAGAGTTATGTCTGCTTTGCGCTTCGCGCGGACTACGTACTGGATTCCCGCTTTCGCGAGAATGACGACGGGTTGCGGAGAGGGGCTACCGGCAGATGTCCCGGTATTGCGGCGCGATACCGGCAGCCCCCTGGCCCGCTACTCGCGCATCCCGCGGGTGACGCGCCAACTCAGCACCCCTAACTTCCTTTCCCACGGGCATGTGCTCGGCTTGGGAGAGATCGTTATGAACATCATCAATCTTGTGGCGGCTTTGGGTACGGCGGCAGTCGCAACCGCCTGTGTTGTGGTGCCCGTTGGGCCCGATGGCCGCCCCTACGGCAACTACCCGACCTACCCCGCAGGCAGCACGCTGGCGGTGGCACCGCTGGCACCACCCGCGCCTGCTGTTGCTGTGATGAATGCGCGGCTGTACCCGGCGAATGAATTGGCGCAACCGGGTGGCATGGCCGTCGGGCAGGTCACTAATTTTCTCGATGGCAAGGGCGCGTTTACGGTGACGATTGGTGGCGAGCAGTTCAGTGGTGAGGCGACGCGCACCGGGCGCGCCGGTAGTTCGGCGCGCGTCGGTATTGCCAATGCGATGGGCTCGCGCGGTGGCGCGCTCGCCTGCACGTACGTGCTCAACAACGCGACGCAGGGCTCGGGGCAATGTACGGTCAACAGCGGCGCGCGCTACCAGTTGCATTTGGGAGGTTAAGCGCACGTAGCGGCGATTTCGTAGTCTCGGTGGCGCTTGCGAAATCGAGGTACGCTTGAGCTGCGCGGGTGATGAATGGCCTCGATTCCGCGTTGCTGCATCGAGTCTACGTCCGCACGACTCTGCGATTAAAACCTGCCCAACTTCGCTGCTTCAGCGATGCGTCGAAGCTTCCCCGCTTCGCTGATCGGCTTGCGCCAGAGGGCGAACAGATACGGCTCGGCGAGTTTTTCGAAACCGACGCGCCGGTTGACATCGGCGGCCAACCTGTCGCCGACGTAGGCCCAGATCGTTGCGCCATCGGTGAGCGCTGCGTGGGCGTGGCGCATCATGATTTCGGCGATGCCGCCATGCTCGTGTAGCCACGCGCGCTGCTCGGGGCAGAGCTTGCTGTAGGCGCGGTCGTCGATGCACAGGCCGCCGCGCAAGTAGTCGCCCTGCCACGCGGTGTAGTGGATATATCCGGCGCAACTGCCACCGATCATGGCGACGAAGTGACGCGGAAAATTGGGGATTTCTTGTCCTAGTTTGCGGCGGAAGAGGGGGCCTGCGATTGCCGCCGCATCGGCCAATTCGTCGATGCGCACCGTGTGCTCCAGTGGCGTTGCGACGGGCGGCGGCGCAACGTCTGCCGACGTTGACGTGTTGACGTTGTCGCTTGCGTTGGTCGCACTATCACGCCGCCGCCGCAGCCAGCCGAATAGCCGATTTAGCATCGATCAGCTTTTTGCTGAACGCCCCGTTTCATCAGGGATGCACGCCGTATATAGCCATTATCGATTTACTGATAAATGCTGCATTAGCCCAAGCACCGCCTTCGTTCTACACAAAAAGCTGTTACTCCACCCGCGACCACGTTTGGGTTCGGCCAAACAGCGGCGTGCCGACGTAGCCTTTCACATCCAGCTTTTTGTTGTCTCCGCTCAACGTGAGCCGCGCCCGATAAACCTTGCCATTGGCGGCGTCGAGAATGTCGCCGCCTTCCCAGTGCGATTCGCCCTTTTTAATGTTGCGAATGATGGTGAGACCGACCACCGGCTGGCCTTTGCGACTGTCCGTGCATTCGTCGCACTTGGAGTCCTGTTTGGTCGGGTCGAGCAGTTTTTCGATCTTGCCGGTGAACACGCCGCCCGCCTCGGTGATGCGAATAATCGCTTTTTCTTTACCGGTCGCATCATCGACGGTTTTCCACACACCGGCGGGTGATTGCGCGAACGCAATAGACGCGGACAGGCTGGCCAAAAAGCACAGTAACGTGCGAGAAATTTTCATGCGGTTCTCCTAGTTGGAAGGGTTGACTTAGGCGGCTTGACGGTTAGGCAGCGCCGATGAAATCACGCTTGCCCACGGTCACGCCGACCTGACGCAGCAGGTTGTACGCCGTGGTGGCGTGAAAGTAAAAATTCGGGAACGCGAAACCGTTTAGATACGGCAGGCCAACGAATTCGTGTGGCGTGCCAGCAATCGGAATGGTGATGATTTTTTTCTCGCTGCCTTCAAACTGCTCGGGCGTGAGCGTGGCAAGGAAGTCGCGCACTTTCTGGCAACGGGCCTTGAGCTCGGCGAAGGTTTTTTCAGTATCTTCATACTTTGGGTTGTCGACGCCCGCGAGCCGTGCTGGCGCACCTTTAGCGAAGTCGCAGGCGATCTGGACTTGCTTGGAAAAAGGCAGCATGTCCGGGTAAATCCGCATGCTGGTCAGCACGGTTTCATCTATCTTGCGCTCAGCAGCATACGCTGCGCCCTTGTCAAGAATGTTGATGAGATTGCCGAGGTAGCGGTCAAACACCGGCACTGACAAGTGGTACATCGAAATAATCATAAAAATCCTTTTGCACGAGGCGGACATAAACCAAGCGAAATTGATTGTAGGTGCATCCCTCTCGGACACACTGACCGTTGTTGGCAATCAAGTGCAATCGCTTCGTTTTGAACGCGTCACGCAAAAAAAGTACGGGAGGGCGGTACATGGAACGACGCGATTTTCTTTCTGGCGCGATGGGCGTTGCGGGTGTTGCGGGCGCGGCGGCTGCGGCGGTCATGCCCAGCATCGCCGATGCGCAAAACTTGCCGAGCCTCAACTGGCGATTGGCCTCCAGTTTCCCCAAATCTCTGGACACCATTTTTGGTGGCGCAGAGCAATTTGCGCGCATTATCGATGGGCTGACGGGCGGCAAGTTCAAGATAACAATTGTCGACAACGCCACCATCGCGCCTGCAAAAAACGCGTTCGAAGCGGTGCAAACGGGCACGGTTGAATGCGCGCATACGGCGGGCTACTACTTCCTCGCTGTCAACAAAGCGCTGGCGTTTGACACCACGCTGCCGTTCGGAATGAACCAGCGGCAACATAACGCGTGGGTGTACCAAGGCGGCGGGCTGGAGTTACTGCGCGAGCTGTTTGCGCAGTACGGCATAGTGAATTTTCCAATGGGTAACACCGGTGCGCAAATGGGTGGTTGGTACAACAAAGAAATTCGCACGGTAGAAGACGTGAAGGGCCTGAAAATCCGCATTCCCGGCTTTGGCGCAGAAATCTGGACGCGACTCGGCGCGTCGCCGGTGAGCCTGCCCGGCGGTGAGATCGCAGCGGCATTGCGCGATAAAAAAATCGATGCGGGCGAATGGGTCGGGCCGTATGACGATGACAAACTGGGTTTGCCGCTGGTGGCACGTTTTTATTACTACCCGGCGTGGTGGGAGCCTGCCGCAGCGCTCAGTTTGTATGTCAACAAAGCCGCGTATGACGCGCTGCCCGCCCCGTACAAAGAGGCGGTGAATGTGGCGACTGGCTGGGTCAATCAATGGATGATGGCGGCGTACGACACGCGGAATCCAGCGGCTTACAAAAAGATGATCGGCAGTGGCACACGGGTGCAGTTGTTCCCAAATAGTTTTATGATCGCGGCGTATCGCAGCGCGTTTTCGATTTATGACGCAGAGGCGGCCACCAACCCTGCGTTCAAGAAAATTTATGAGCCATGGAAGCGCTACCGCGCCGAAATCAACGAATGGCACAAAACGGCTGAGGCCGCGATGACCAATTTCTTGGGCAATTGGCGCGCCGATGGCTGAGCGCGGCAATTTCAGTAGTAACATTTGAATTGGTTTTAGGAGAAGTGCTGCGAGTGTGTAAGCGCAGTGCTACCGTAGGCGTAATCCCCGGAGGATCGCTCAGGTTCCGATACTGAAATCAGCTCAACATCTGGAGAGCGAGGCAGTCACGACGTTTGTAACGGCGCTGACGAGAGCCTCCGCCGAAGGGGCAAGTTTAGCGCTGGCTGAATGAATCTCTCAGGCACAAGGGACAGATCCGGGACGCAATCCATCCATCATTGGAGCTTCGTCCCGCATGTCTGATTCCGCGCCTACCCAAGACGCCCTTTCCCGCACCCCTCTTTTTGATTTGCATGTGAGCCTAGGCGCGCGCATGGTGCCGTTTGCCAGCTTTGAAATGCCGGTGCAGTATCCGCTCGGCGTGATGAAAGAGCATCTCCATACGCGGGCGCATGCAGGGCTGTTTGATGTGTCGCACATGGGGCAGGTGGAGTTGCATGGCCCGAACGCTGCGGCGGCGCTAGAAACGCTGGTGCCAGTGGACGTGATTGGCGTCCCCGCGGGCAAGCAGCGTTACGCGCTGTTTACCAACGACGCGGGCGGCATTCTTGATGATTTGATGATATTCAACACTGGCAGTTATCTGCATGTGGTGGTGAACGCGGCGTGCAAGGCGCAGGACGTTGCGCACCTGCAAAAACATATCGGTGATCGCTGCGAAGTTCGTGTGCGTGATGATCTGGCGCTGCTCGCGTTGCAGGGGCCGGGGGCGCAGGCTGCACTGAACGGCGTTGCCGTGGGCCATATTCCGCAGACGTTTATGGCGGGCGGCCGCTTGCTGTTAGCAGGCATTGATTGCCTTGTCACGCGCTCCGGCTACACCGGTGAAGATGGCTTCGAAATTAGCGTGCCTTCGGCGCAGTGCGAAGCGCTGGCGATAGCGCTGTTGGCACAGCCGAACGTGCAGGCAATTGGCTTGGGCGCGCGCGATTCGCTGCGCTTGGAGGCGGGTCTTTGTTTGTATGGACACGACCTCAACACGACAACCACACCGGTTGAAGCGTCGCTCAGCTGGGCGATGCAAAAGGTGCGCCGCACCGGAGGCGAGCGGGCGGGCGGCTTCCCGGGTGCAAGCGTGATTCTGGGTCAACTCGATCACGCCACGAGCGTCAAACGTAAGCGCGTCGGACTCAAGCCCGAAGGCCGTGCGCCGATTCGTGAAGGCGTGGAGTTGCATGACACGAACGGCAACAAGATTGGCGTCGTCACCAGCGGCGGCTTCGGCCCCACGGTAAACGGCCCGGTCACCATGGGTTACGTTGACGTTGCGCATGCCGCCGCCGGAACGAAAATTAGTGCAATGTTGCGCGGCGTTGCGACACCCGTAACGGTCGTTGGCATGCCCTTTGCACCACATGGATATAAGCGAACCTAAGTCCGTAGTCCGTAGGGCGGGCAGAGGCTGCCCACCCTACCCATTTACTTTTGAAGGAAACCCCATGACTACTCGCTACACCGAAGACCACGAATACATCAAGATGGACGGCGACGTTGGCACCATCGGCATCACTGCGTTTGCGCAGGACAAACTGGGCGATCTGGTCTACGTCGAGCAGCCCAAACTAGGGCGCAAACTCGCCGCGAAAGAAGACGCGGCAATCATCGAATCGGTGAAAGCCGCGGCAGAAGTTAAAGCGCCCGTGGATGGCGAAGTGATCGAAGTGAACGAAGCCATCGTGGCCGATCCGTCACTCGTCAACACCGACCCTGAGGGTGCTGGCTGGTTCTTCAAGATCAAGGTGACGAACGCTGCGCAGGTTGCGGCGTTGCATGATGATGCGGCGTACAAAGCGATGATTGCGTAACCAACTGTGGGAGCGGTTCCACCGCGATTGCTCGGGCGACCGGGCACTTTCGCGGTGGAACCGCTCCCACAAAGACAGCCGTGAATATGACCATCACCACCCGCCCTCTCACGTCCGCTGACCGCGATGCATGGCAGACGCTGTGGACGGGCTACCTCACTTTTTACAAAACTACGCTGCCGCCTGAACAGTTTGATCTGACTTGGTCGCGCTTGCATGATGACCGTGAACCGATGCGCGTGCTCGGTGCGTTTGAAGGCGCACAGATGCTCGGCATCGTACACATGATCTTTCATCGCTCATGCTGGACGGAGGCGCCCTATTGCTATTTGCAAGACCTGTTCACCGTCGCCGAGGCGCGCGGCAAAGGCGTTGGTCGTGCGCTGATCAAAGCCGTGTACGCAGCCGCGAAACTCGAAGGCGCGAACCGGGTGCATTGGCTCACAAACGAGACCAATGCTGATGCGATGGTGCTCTACAACAAGGTGGCAGATCGCACCGGTTTTTTGCAGTACCGAAAAATTCTCTAGGGAGACGCTGAATAAATTAACGCGTTGCAGCGCGCCTTGATTTGAGATGAAGCGCAAGACGAGAAGCGCAGCAATAGCGTGCTATTGCGATCATTTTCGGCGAAGCAATTCGCCCAAATCAAGGATGCGATGCTCGCGGTGATGTGTTCAGCGTTTCCCTAGCGACGCAACGCTACTTTTTGACCACACTCAAACGGCAACATCATGTCTGATTTTCTCTACCGACACATTGGCCCCAATCCTGAAGAGCAAATGGAAATGCTCGCCCACGTGGGCGCAAATTCACTCGAAGACTTGCTCGCCAAAGTGGTGCCCGCGAACATCATCGGCAGCAAGCCACTGGCGTTGCCCGCTGCGCTCTCCGAGGTCGAAGCGCTGGCCGAATTGCGCGCCATTGCCAGCAAAAATCAGGTGTTCAAAAACTTCATTGGTCAGGGCTATGTCGGCACCGTCACGCCCGGCGTGATCCAGCGGAACATTCTCGAAAACCCCGCGTGGTACACCGCGTACACGCCGTATCAGCCTGAGATTTCGCAGGGGCGGCTGGAGGCGATTTTGAATTTTCAAACGATGGTCTGTGATCTCACGGGCATGGACATCGCGAACGCTTCATTGCTCGACGAAGGCACGGCTGCGGCTGAGGCCATGACCCTCGCCCAGCGTCAGTGCAAATCCACGTCGCAGGTGTTTATCGTGGCCAGCGACTGCCATCCGCAAACCATCGAATGCGTTAAAACGCGCGCCGAGCCGTTGGGCATCGATGTCAAAGTTGGGCTCATTGCGAAGCTCATGGCAGAAGGTGACTACTTCGCCGTGCTTGCGCAATACCCTTCGACCACGGGCGAGATTCACGATCTAGGCCCGTCGGCGGACGCGGCGCACGCGAAGGGCGCGCTGTTCATCTGCGCGGCCGATCCGTTAGCGCTCGTGCTGCTCAAGGCGCCCGGAGAATGGGGCGCAGACATTGTGATTGGCACCTCGCAGCGTTTCGGTGTGCCGATGGGTTACGGCGGCCCGCATGCTGCCTACATGGCCACGCGCAATGCGTACAAACGCAACATGCCCGGACGGCTGGCCGGCGTGAGTGTGGACGCGCACGGCAAGCCCGCCTATCGCCTGACATTGCAAACCCGCGAGCAACACATTCGTCGCGAAAAAGCGACCAGCAATATCTGCACTGCACAGGTGTTGCTGGCCGTGATGGCGAGCATGTACGCCGTGTATCACGGGCCGAAGGGGTTGAAGCTGATGGCTGAGCGGGTGCATGGTTTGGCCACGCGATTTGCGGCAGGTTTACAGGCGATGAATATCGCGGTTGCTGCGTCGAAATTTTTTGACACCGTGACGTTTGAGCACGACGTGCATGCCTCGATTGTGGCCACAGCAAACCATGCGGGCATGAATTTGCGGCACTACGCCGCGTCGAATTCCGTCGGCGTAACGTTTGATGAGACGCATACGAATGCCGATGTTGATGCGGTGTTGTTCACCATTTCGGTTGCGGCTGGTTGCCGTCCGCCCAACCCTCTCCGCCAGGGAGAGGGAGAGGGAGCGATCCCAAGTGCTCTCCGTCGCGCCACCCAAATCCTCACCCACCCCGTCTTCAACACCCATCATTCCGAAACCGAAATGCTGCGCTACTTGCGCCGCTTGGCGGACAAGGATTTGGCGCTCGACCGCACCATGATTCCGCTCGGCTCGTGCACGATGAAGCTAAACGCCACCACCGAAATGATTCCAGTGACTTGGCCTGAGTTCGGCAACATGCATCCGTTCGCGCCCGCTGAGCAGGCGAAGGGCTACGCTGAGCTGACCAAGAACCTGGAAGACATGCTGTGCAAAGTGACGGGCTTTGATGCCGTGACTTTGCAGCCGAACAGCGGCGCGCAGGGCGAATATGCGGGCTTGCTGGCCATTCGTGGCTATCACGCGTGTCGCGGCGAGTCGCACCGAAATATTTGCTTGATTCCGTCGTCCGCCCACGGCACCAACCCGGCGTCAGCGCAAATGTGCGGCATGGAGGTGGTGGTCACGAAATGTGATGACCAAGGTAATGTAGACGTAGCTGATTTGAAAGCGGCAGCAGAAAAGCATTCAAAAAATCTTGCAGCGCTGATGATCACGTACCCGTCCACGCACGGCGTGTTTGAGGAAGCGATCAAAGAAATCTGCGAGATCGTACACACGCACGGTGGGCAGGTCTACATGGACGGCGCGAACTTGAACGCGCAGGTGGGCGTGACCTATCCGGCCGAAATTGGCGCGGATGTGAGCCACATGAATCTGCATAAAACGTTTTGCATTCCGCACGGCGGCGGTGGGCCCGGCGTGGGGCCGATTGGTGTGAAGTCACAGCTTGCTCCGTTTTTGCCCGGTCGCGGTATCGTCGGCCCGGTGAGCGCTGCGCCACAAGGTTCGGCAAGCATTTTGCCGATTCCATATGCCTACATCCGCATGATGGGTGGCGACGGATTGCGTGAAGCCACAGCGGTTGCGATTTTGAGCGCGAACTACATCGCACAAAAATTGGTGCCGCATTTTCCGGTGCTCTACACCGGTCACGGCGGATTTGTTGCGCACGAATGCATCATCGACGTGCGCCCGATCAAGGAGCTGTGCGGCATCAGCAATATGGATGTGGCCAAACGTTTAATGGACTACGGATTTCATGCGCCCACGGTGAGCTTCCCAGTCGCCGGAACGTTGATGATTGAGCCCACAGAATCCGAGCCGCTGGTGGAAATTGATCGCTTCATCGACGCCATGATCGCCATTCGTGAAGAGATTCGCGCGGTTGAAATGGGCATCTATCCAAAAGACGATAATCCGCTGGTGAACGCGCCGCACACTGTTGAGGCGTTGCTCGTTGAAGACTGGAAGCACGCCTACACCCGCGAGCAGGCGGCCTACCCGCTGGCAAGCTTGCGCGCCAACAAATACTGGCCACCGGTGGGTCGGGTGGACGACGTGTACGGCGACCGCAACATCATGTGTACCTGCCCGCTGCTATCGAGTTACGCGTAAGCGCGGAGTAGAGCTGCGCCGACAGATGAGGCTTACGTAGCCGTTACTCTCGGCACCGGAACCATATCGTGCTGAATATCGGAGTCTGTTGTTGAGCCGGGGTGGGCCAGCGTCGAAAAAGCGATTTGAGGAGCGCATTGAAATACTTTCAGTTCGTTGCCCTTTTTCATCACGAACCAGTCGATTCCATGCTGTATTCCGTCACGCTCCACCATCGCAAGCAGGCGGCGTGCGCCACGTGGCGAAATTAGATAGGCGTACAGGCCTCCCAGATAGTTTGCCCATTGCATCGGACGCAGTCGCGTCGAGACGTCGCTGCGCACCGCCAGATCAGTGCTTGCTTCGTCCCAGAGCTGATAGCCGAGCAACGCGAAGTCGTAATCATCATGGGTGTCGACAAGTTCGCCGCAAAGCTCAACTAGCTGCCCATAAAAATCGGGGCCTGGTCTAACGTCGTCCTCGAATATCAGGCACGCACCGTCCGCTTGGGCGGCCACTTCACGCCACATTGCGATGTGGCTAAGCGCGCAGCCGACAATACCGCGGCGATAGTTGAAGTCGTTGCCGCGAAACAGGTGCAGTAACTCCGGTGTGATCTTGAGCGTTGCCCCATCGACCGCAGAGAAACGTTCACAGCGAGCAAGAAACTCAGGCCCAGTTGCGGCATCAATCCTTGTGCGAAGCGCTTCCCAACGGTCGACCCGCCGATCCAGATTCAATACTTTTATCGACAGGCTACTAGCTAGACGGTGGCCGTGAATAAGGCGCGCGAGTGTCGGGAAAAACTGGTATTCGTCCAGTACCCTGCGTTTTTCCGCGCGGATCGCGTCGAGCCGCTGCGCGTGCTCGTTGTCGCGCATCGCGTTTTCCATGATGTGCAGGCTCAACGCAAAATCGTCTAACGGCAATCGAATAAAGGCAGCGGGGTCAATGTACTCTTCAAGGTTTGGGCAGCCCCAATAGAAGCATAGACACTCACCGAGAATCACATCGATCAGCTTTTCCGTGAAGTAATTGATCTCCGAACAATTCTCAACGGCCAAGGTGTACCGGTAAGGCAGTATTCCCTTGCGCGTGTCGAAGGCGGGCAATGCGCCACGATAATTTTTAAACCCATGCAGATTGTCACTGCCGAAGATGTCAATCGGGGTTCCTGATTTTTCGATGTACTTGACGAATTCGATACCGAGTCGCTGACCGGGATCTTCCGCCTCGCTGGCGATTACACACGACATTTGCAACGACTTTTCAATGCGCTGCGCGACCAGGTCGTCGTAGCGCATGTCGAGATGCCATTCAGCATTGTTCCGGTAGCGGTTATGGCTGCGAACCTGCAAAAATTTGCGTGCATCGGGCGTGGCCCAGTTCCCCAGCTGCGCAACCTCATGCGACGGCTCCATCGGAAACACGATGGTGCGATCCAAGCGGAAATATGCTCTCGGGTCTGCCGGATGGTTGACGATTGCCCAGTAGTCGATGTCGTGATCTTCATCAGTGATCTCAATATCACCCCATCGTCCTGCTCCCTTCGACTGCCTGTCCCATCGCGCGCAAAGCTCCTTGGAGGACATCCGATTGGTAAGCAGCTTCACGCGAAGTGCTTTCAATGCTGCGCGGCGTGGCGAATGCCCGAACTGAATCTCGTCATTTAGCTCGTACGCATTGGCACGCCGAGCCCCCTCTTTCTCCCAAGTCAGCTTACCGATATGCAGCGCGTTGATCGAATCAAAAAATGCAGAACGGTGCCCTTGCCTAGCGTAACGCTCGGCGAACTGAAGTTCGAAATGCGGACTGTCGGGATCGTATCGCCCGGTGTCCCTAATCGCCGACATACGGAGCAGTGCAGGCCGCAGCGAATAGTGTGGCCACCACACATTCGAGCGAGCGCCGGACGGCAAGCTTCGAACGTACGCATCGTAAGCGGGCATATCCTGCCTGAAATGTTCGTGCAACCGATAACGTGCGCCGTCAGAGGTGTGCCGAATCATTCCGCCTGCGATGCTTCGACACGCCAATGTCTCGCCATAGTTCCGGTTGAAGAGCACCTCGCCAATCGTTGCGTCATCGCCGAAGACCGCAAGCGCTTTCCCAATGTATCTGTCACGGATGATGAAGTGCCAATCATCTTCGAGATGCAACCAGAAAGGACTGGTGATCGTATCCAGAAGGCGATTCATGCTGCGTGCGTGCCCTTTATCTTCGCCAGTCTTAAAGATGAATTCGAAGAATGGATAGCGTTGACTCATCTGCACGCGATCCGCGTCGTTTGAACCGTCATCAATGCAGATCCAGCGGTCAATGAGATCAATGTCGGCGCAACAGTTAAGAAACGAATTAACGGTCTTCTCGAATAGATCGAAACGCTTGCAGCTGGTGATTGAAAGCGTTACGTTAACTTGAGCTCGTGATCCATGCGCGAACTCCGTCACCAGTTGGCGAACCATTTCGTCGGGATACGCGAGCGTTTCTTGCTGAAACTGCGTCACAGCGAAATCGCGGTTGCCAAGAATTCGCTCACGCTCGGCTTCAGGTAGCGACGGCACCTCCAGCAAACGATTACAACGATCAAAACTCTCGTGGTAGCGACCGAGGTAGTACGCACAAATAGCGAGCTCGTCGTCAATCTTCCATTCGTAGATATCCGCAGCCACGAAGAGGTTGTCTGATTCAGGAAACGGAATTTCTTTCGCGCGACTCGCGAACAAGTGACTGAGCGCGAAGTGACCGTGAAGCCTGTAATGAGCGCTAATCAGGTGCAGCGGTTCAGCTCTATGCGGACTGAACTGCCAGCAGCGTAAGTGCGCTGCAAGCACTTTTTCCCACGACTCTCCGAGCTGTTCCATGCAGACGCCGCACTGCATAAGCGCGTAGAAAGTTTCTTCATGCCACCCCTGCATTGCCGCGCGCCGTGTGTAGTACTCGAGCGCTTGCCGATGATCGCCAGCGTCGCGAAAGCTTTGAGCGAGATAGAACGTGCTTCGCGCGTCGTCGGGGTTAGCCACAACTTCAGCGAGCAACGTTTGAGCATCGCGTTGATACTTGTCGGTCGCACGATTGCGGCTGCCGAGGCGCCGCGACTCGATGTAATACTCACCCTGCAAACGCTCTTCGTTGGCCCCAGTGTCCTGACACACGGGATACTCGTGGAGCACTCCTTCGTATCTCCACCCAAGGTCGCCACGGAAGATTTGTTTGCGCCAGTAACGAAAATCGGTTCCGTAGCGCAGCAGATAAGAATCCTGCGTCAGGTGCAGCAAATCAATGCTGCCCACCAACAAATCATCTGCATCGATCATCCAGAGATAGTTTGCTTTGCCATGCGATAGCTTCAGCGCTTCTGTGCGATTGGTGCCGAAATCGACCCATGGTCGTTGATGGATTTCACCGGGGATTTCACGTGCCGCAAAGTAGTCACGGATGACAGCCATGGTGTCGTCCGTCGATCCCGTGTCCACTACAACCCAGTAGTCGATATAGGGCACAACTGAAGCCAGTGTCTCGCGCACCACATGCGCTTCATTTTTGACAATCATGCAGAGGCACAGATGCGGAAATACCGGGGTGCTGGTCTCCGTCGGTGCAACGCGGAACGTAGGCTCATCTAGGAGCGCCGTTTCGAGACGCCCTGCCACGTACATGTGCCGGGGATAGCGTTCTACGTAGTGATTAATGCCCGAGTCATGAAGGCTAGCAATACGAACGTCACTTGCCTGTAGTGCCCACCATTCAGCCTCATGTCGGTCGCCAATCGGAACTGCGGGTAGCGACTTCAGGTAATTGGCGTGAGCCCACCAGAAATTACCGCTGAAGTGGGGCACAGGCTGTTCAAGAAAGTTACAGCCGACGACGTCGTGCGTTTCCAGAGCCGCTCGCGCCCAGTCATGCTTTTCCACCAGAAAATGCAGCAGCATCCTGCGCCAATCGGCGATGTTCGCGGATGGCGAGTTGTGCGACGCGCCTTTTGTGTGCAGGTAGAGTACGCGCACATCAGGCTGGAAAGTGGAGAATGTACGCACCAGATTTAGCGTAGGCGCTTCTCCCCTGCTGCTATCAGACGAATAGTTAATTAACCGAATGCGATGAGCGTCTTTCGCAAATCGCGGCAATAACGTCGCATCATCACCGACGTTGACAATATAGAGCCGATCAAGGTGCGGCAGAAGACCCGTATCTGCCACCATGTCGAGAATTTCCGAGAGGATCGCACTGTCGCCGTTACGGGTGTAGGCATGGACAAAGCAGACTGTGCGCATCGATTCTTCAAGCGCATCGGCGAAATACTTGTGATAGCGCACCTCATCATCAACGGGATGCGCCGGGAGCCGCAACTCGTGACGAAGGATGCGTTCAAGCGTCGGGAAGAACTGGTAGTGCTCAAGCACCTTGCGTTTTTCGCGACGGATGATCTCGATGCGTTTTTCCCATTCATCGTTCAGGATCGCATTTTTGATTGTCCGAAATGCTTGTTCGAAGTTGTCGAGATCGAGGGCAATGAATGCGCGTGAATCCACGTACTCCGAGGCATTCGGTGCACCCCAATAAAAGCACAACGTCTCTGTGAGCAGCGGCTCCCAGAGTTTCTCCGTAATGAAGTTGGCTTCGCGGTTATTTTCCGCGGCGAAAAAGTAACGATAAGGAGCTAACGCGGCGTCCTTTTCGTCGGGCGGGTGGGGTCCAAGCCAGCTCTCGAAGCCGAGCGGATTGTCATATGCATAGAGTTCAACGCGTACGACGTCATCGTGCTTTGATTCGATGAACTTCAGGAAGTCGACACGCTTGATATGCCCTGGATCGAAATATTTGCCGCTGCAAATTGACGACAGCATTCGCGTTTTGCGAATGGGCTGTGTGCGGAGTTCATCGTAGGTAGCCCGCAATTGCCAGAAAGCGTTGTTGAGATGCGCCGTATGACTGCGAACCTGAAGAAAACGCGAGGGATCGGGGTGTGCCCAATCTCCCCAAGTCTTGACGCCCCACGTTTGATAAGCCTCAGCGCACCACGGCTCCATCTGGAAAATAATCGTTCGCTCGGGCACGTACCACTCGCCGGGCCAGGGCTGATTGATGATGACAAAAAAATCAATGTCAACGTCCTCGAACGTCACCTCGATGTCGTTCCAGCAGAGCCCGCCCTGCGACATGCGATCCCATTCTGCGCAGAGTTGCTCTGACGAGCACCAATTTCCGATGAGTTTGACGCGGCTGATTTGCGGCGGCCTGCGCGTCGATTCAGTGTGCGTGTTTGTGTCGCGAGTCACGTTGAGCGGTGTAGTCTGCAATGGCGTTCACGATCCGATACCAAGCCGATTTACAAAAAGGTGTGGCGGCGGTTGATCGAATTTTTATGATAACGCATCGAAATTTCGACAAACGGGTGCCCTGGTCAGATCGGTGCGGCGGGATTGCGCATAGACCCCTGTGACCGAAAGACGGATTTCGGTCGTGCGGTCGTGGGCCCATCTTGTTGAACCGTAAGTGTCCCTTCCGGCGACCATTTTTGTTGACATCCGTAGGGGGCAACTGATAGTCTACCGATCAATTCGCATATGACAATAAAAAGTGTTGAGGGGAGCAAATGGATACCGAACAATCTCGGCGCGAGTTTTTGAAGCGCTCGGTGGTGTGGACCGTTACCTCTTCGTGGGTCAGCGCCTCCTTCTCGTCATTCGGACAAAGTGCCGCGCAGCTGCTGAACTATCAAGGTCGGCTAACGGATGCCGCTGGCGCGCCGCGCGACGGTACGTTTGCTATGACATTTTCTATCTTGGGCGGAACTGCATGGACTGAGAGCCAGACGGTTCAGGTCTCACGCGGCTTCTTTACCGTGTTACTGGGCAGTGTGACGAGCTTTCCATCTGATTTGTTTGCTGGGGGCTCTGTCGATTCGCGCGGCCCGGTGCGCCACCTGCGCGTGGTGGTCGCTGGCGAAACGCTGACTCCAGACATCCGGATTGCCAGCGCAGCGTGGGCAATCGGCACGGTCGCCGGTGCTGCGGGTGCCACAGGTGCAGCGGGGGCGCAGGGTGTAACTGGCGCTGTAGGCGCAACGGGTACAGCGGGAACGACGGGCGCTACAGGAGCGATGGGTTCTACCGGTGCGCAGGGGGCTACGGGTGCTACGGGAATCGGTGCGACCGGCGCGGTCGGTGCTACTGGATCTGCGGGTGCTACCGGATCTGCGGGTGCGACCGGATCTGCGGGCGCGACCGGAACAACCGGGGCCACGGGTGCTCAGGGACTTCAGGGCTCTACTGGCGCTACGGGCCTTTCAGGCGCGACCGGTGCGGTCGGCCAACAAGGCGCGACAGGCGCAACGGGCCAGGTCGGATCCACCGGTGCCACTGGATTGCAAGGCGCGGCGGGGCAGACGGGGTCAGCCGGTGCGGCTGGAACAACCGGAGCGACGGGGGCAGCGGGCGCTCAGGGAATACAAGGCGCTACTGGCGCGGGTGGCCAACAGGGTGCGACGGGGGCAGTCGGCGTAACCGGCTCATTTGGCGCGACCGGGCCGCAGGGCTCCACTGGCGCTACGGGTATCGCGGGTTTCATAGGGCCGACTGGTCCCACCGGCCTCATTGGACCAACCGGACCTGTTGGCACCATTGGCGGAGCTACTGGCGCTACCGGATCGACCGGGGCTATCGGCTCGACCGGAGTGATCGGGGCTAGCGGGCCTAGCGGGTCAACGGGAACTGTAGGGCCAACTGGCAGTTCCGGGCCCACCGGCGTTGTTGGATCCATCGGTTCTGGTCTTTTCGTCTAGACTTTTATGGGCACCACTCAGCGAGCATGGGTTTCTAGCGGTGACGCCACGCGTTGCGTTAAAGCTCCTCCGATGCGGTGGCTCGCGACCGGCGTCGCGGCCTCGCTGCTTTCATGCGTTCCGGCGGCAAATGCCGCGAGCAGCGCATCGTTTCAAATTCCCGCCAGTACGTTTGACGTCGCGGGCGGTTCAGCATCCTCGGCGACCCATCAGTTAGATTCATGCGTTGGAAGCGAAATCGCCGGAACGGCCGCAAGTGTCAGTTTTCGCGTCGATTCTGGCTGCGGTGCCGTGCTGGGCTTTGTGTCCGGCCCAATCATCGTTCAGGAGACCGCGTTACCCGTGCCTACGCTGTCAGTGATGATGACGATCCTGCTCACGATGACCCTCGGCGTGTTTGCGTTGCTTCAAATTCCACGGCGAACACGCAAAGCGTCGCCTCGTCGCTAGATGATTTTTAGCGCGCGGCCAATGAAAAGTGTCGGGCCAGGGGGGCGATCCAGCGGTGAGCCGTTGTAGGGCTCCAGCGTGATTTCGAATAGTTGATTCGGCTGTAACGGCGGTAGATTGTCGAGCGGGACTTCCAGTGATTGTCCGGGCTTGACCAAACCGAGCGAGACGGGACTTTTCAAGTCATCGCCCTTGGTCCAGAACTGTAGCGATTTGTCGCTGGGCACGTCCATTTTGCCGAGCGGAATCAGGCGTGCCTGTTGCGAATTGGTGCTGGCCTGCACGATCCAGCCGGGTGATTTGTCTTGTGGGCCGACTAGCAAGGCCATGTAGCCCGGTGCGGGTGGTTGCGCGAGCTTGGTGACGACCACGAAACCTATCAAACAGTCGCAGCAAACCCCGATGCGGCAAGACCGCGCCACAGGCGCAGGTTGTTCCACCAGCTCACGATGGGGGGCTTAGCGGTCGGAACGACACGCGTCGCAGTAACGGCTTTCGCGGCGTCCACTTTCGCAACTACCGAAGCTTCAATCCGTGTCCACAATTGCGGTGACGGCTCGACCGGTTCAACCAGTGCACGCAACGGTGCAAGTTTTTCCTGCCAGTGCTCAACCGCCGTGCGCAATGCAGCATCATTTGCCATGCGCGCTTCAACACCCGCACGACTCGCAGCCGACAACGTGCCGAGCACGTACTCGCCCGCTAGATGCTGAATGTCGTTAAATGCGCTGTTCATTCCATGCACTCACGCAGCGACAACAAGCCACGTTTGATCCACGCCTTCACGTTGCCCAGCGGCGCGTTGAGCCTTGAGGCGACTTCGCTATGCGAGCAACCGTCGAGATAAGCCGCAAAGATGCTGTTGCGCTTAAGCGCGTCGAGCGCTTGCAGGCATTCGTCGAGGTGGCCTATGTCGGCGCTGATCTCGAACAATTCGGTCATCGGTGCGGCGTTGGCAACCTGTTCGGCCTCAAACGCTTCGATGGCTTCTCCATCGGCCGACACTTCACGACCATGGGTGCGCACCACGCTCAACGCCTGGTTGCGCACAACGGTGTGAATCCAGCCCTGTGCGGACCCGCGCAGGGCGTCGAAACTTGCCGCTTTGGTTCAGATGTTCATGAAGGCGTCGTGCAACACGTCCTCCGCCAGCATACGCTCGCGCACGATGCGCAGCGCGACACCTAGCAGGCGACGGTTTCCAAGTTGGTAGACGGCTTGCAGGGCGCTGCGGTCGCTTGTGGCGCACGCCACGAGTGCTGTTTCGTAATCGAAAGGTTGCGGGGTGGCAGGCAAAGTGGGCTTAGGTGCGTCGGTCAATCATGTAGCACCGGGAAAAGGTTGGCGTGAACCGCAGAGGGAGGAGTAGGCCCGCACCACTGTTACAAAATGATAACTGACGTTGACTAATCCAGGGCACCACTGAACTGTCGGGCCACCCCGATCACGCGGCGTGGTCACCCCTTGATGGATGACCGGTGTCGATGTTATGCGTCGCAACGTGACGCGAGGTGAAGTAGCGAGGCGGGCTCAGGCGGCGTGCGCCGTTGCCCGCGAAGGCGATTAAGAGGCCTTGTAAAAAATGTAGTCAGCCTGGTAATTGACGATTTCTTTTTTGCCTTTGCTGCCTGCATCGCACGCCATCGCTGGGGCAACGCCGCCTTTAGTAGCAACGCGCTGGATGTAGGTGACGCCGGTCATCGCGCCCGCGCCCATTGCGGGGTCAGCCTTAACGAGTTGCGACGGAATGTTGCCAGCGCCTGCCGGTGCGACGGCGATTTGGGTGGCGGTGAGTTTCGAGCCGTCCATCGATTCCCACGTGGCTGGCGGGCCGAAGTATTTGCCGATTTTTTTGCCGCTGCGGTCGTTGAGTGCGGCGTCGGGGGCGACGAATACCCATTCGTACTGACCGGCGGCGTCTTTCTTGTCGCGGCATTCGTAAGTGATCTGGCCCACGCCGACGGTTTCCATGGCGACCATGTTCCCAACTGGCACTTTGACTGCGTCTGGCAGCGCGGATTGGTTATACATGGTGGCCATCGGTGCCATTTGCGTATTGGCGCAGGCGGCAAGCAGGGTGACGAGCGCCGAGGCCGTGAGTGCGGTGGTGATTGAGATGCGTTTCATTGAGATTCTCTTAAAAGATGGGTTCGTGGCAGATCGGGGTTGTGTGAGTTGCAGGACGCACATTGGGCATCGCTATTTTCACTACGAACGAATCCATCGATTGGATGCAGTTGCGATGAAATATTTTTCGTTACGCTGAAAATTCCATAAGCGTTAAGCTGCATAGCTTACTCCAATTGGGCTAGAAGCGTATTTAGTCGTTAAGTCGACTTGAGACTAAATAGGTATGTAGCCCTTATAAATAAAGAGTTACAGCACAAAGATATAAAAATTCTGAGCAGACCGCAGCGATCACAAACGCAATGCAGGCGCGACGCAGGGTTCTCGTCAGCAGAGTCGAAGGGCAGCGGTTCCCTTGACTCCACCGTCCTATCGCGGCTTGCGCCGCTCCTACGTCGGGTGGGCCGGGTATCTGATCAAAAAAATGTGAACAGCGGACGGTTGACTGACTAAAAGCGCCGCAGGCCGCTTCCCTCGCCGCAGACAGCACCGATCACGCAGCCAATAAAACCCGCAACTTTGCTGCGGCCGGTGCGGCGCTTTGCGCGAAGCGTTGCAGCAATTCGAGCTTGGCGGTGTCAGTCGGTGCCACGGCCTGCGCCATCGCGGTGAACGCATCGAGCCGCGACTGGGCGATCCAGTTTCGCAGTGCTTTGTCCCGGCCCCACCGCTGTTGATTGGCCATGTTGACCGCGAGCATTTTTAGCCAATCAATCGGCTCATCGGGTAGCGGGATCACCGTGCACAGTTTGTTCTTCTCGACCTCATCGTCGTAATGCACTTCAACGTGAGCGGTAAACGCCGCGCTGAACGTGGGCTGCACGGTGCGCACAAATTGTGGGGTGATGGTGCTGCCGTTAAACACCGGCACGATGGGCTGCCGTGCAATGGCACTGGCCGAGCAGTCCACATACAGGCGTTGCGGATCGGTGGCGACGGTGCCGCGATCAAGCACCATTTGGTTGAGTTCAATGCGTTGCAAACGTCCCAAGCGCACGATGTTTTTAATGCGTTGCAGTTCCACCATCTCTGACTCAGACATGATGGCTGAGTGAAACATGGTGGGCGTCACGGTCTCATCGAGCCGCAGCAATTCTTTGCTGGCACTGAGTCGCGCGAACAAATCGTCGATGGAAGTCGCAGCAGCCACCGCCTCAATTTGCTGCGCGAACGCACCGTAAGACTGGGTGAAAAATTCTTCACCGGGCTGCACCTTGGCGCGGTTGTGATACCACGCATCACGCGGCATGATCCAAGTGATTGCGTCCGGCGAAACGTTGTTTTCAAGCAACCACAAACAGGCGTCAATGCCCGTCTTTCCCGATCCCACCACCACATAGCCCGCCGGTGGTTGCTTCACTCGCGGCAGCTCGTTCAACGGCACGCAGGTGATGCCCGGTGCGATGGTGTATTTAGGTGGTTGGGTGGACGGCACTTTGGTTTGCAAATAGGTCGTATCGACGATCTTTTTGCGCACGGTGACGGCGCGCTCAGCACCCGACGTGAGCGACTTGAAGGTGTGGTTGCCCACGTAGTCGCACATCGGAAAATAGCTGACCCGACCCGAGGCCAAAAACACTTGCATCACCTGCTCGTAATAGCTCACAAGCTCTGCCCCCGTCGCTCGCTCGTACATGCCCACATTGATGCCCGAGCCGTCCTTTGAATCGCTGCCGAGTTTGCGCGAATTCACGCCGTAGTAGGCCGACGGTTGATGCAGTCGCACGAACGGATACGCGTCGTTCCAGTGGCCGCCGGGACCGTGATGACGGTCGACGATCACCATGCGGGCATCGGTTTCGTGAAACAGCGTATCGGCAAATGCCATACCGACAGCACCGCTGCCGATGATGAGGTAATCAGTGTCTACAGGTTGTGAGTTCATTTTGTATTTCACCAAAGCTAAGTAAGGTGGGAAGCTTGTTGCCCACGCGTCAGACTAAACCAGCGTATTCAACGCTCGCTTCTGCGTTTCAAAATCCTCGCCGCGTCGCTTCGCCAGATCCGCAAACTGGTCGTCGCCGAGTTTGCCCACCGTGAAATATTGCGCCGCCGGATGCGCGAAATAAAAACCACTCACGCTCGCCGGTGGCGTCATCGCGTACGACTCGGTCAGGCGCATGCCAATGGCCTCCGCATTGAGCACGCGGAAAAGGTCAAGCTTCTCGCGATGATCGGGGCAGGCCGGATAGCCGGGAGCCGGACGAATGCCACGATACTTTTCTTTCACTAGCGCTTCGTTGTCGAGCTTTTCCTCGTGCGCGTAACCCCAAAAGTCCTTGCGCACACGCTCATGTAAATGCTCGGCGAACGCCTCCGCCAGACGATCCGCAAGCGCTTTGAACATGATCGAGTTGTAATCGTCGCCTGCGTCTTCAAACGCTTTCACGCGCTCGTCACCATTCAAGCCCGTCGTCACAGCGAAGAGGCCCAGATAATCTGCATGACCGCTGTCGCGCGGTGCAACGAAATCGGCGAGTGCGAAGTTCGGGCGACCTGCCTCTTTCACTACTTGCTGTCGCAGGGTGTGAAAACGCATCGCGACATCGGTGTGTGCGCCGTCGGCGAACACGATAATGTCGTCACCATCGCTGGCCGCAGGCAGAAGGCCGTAGGCACCATTTGCGGTGAGCCACTTTTCTTGCACGATACGCCGCAGCATCGATTGTGCATCGCGGAACACGCGCTGTGCCTCGTCGCCGACAATCTCATCGTTCAAGATGCGCGGATAGTTGCCCGCCAAATCCCACACAATGAAGAACGGCGTCCAATCGATATACGGCACCAGTGCCGACAGCGGATAGTCGCGCAACTGCTGCACGCCGGTGTGCTTAGGCGTAGGTGGCGTGTAGTGCAAGTGCTCGTTCGCGAACAGGAAGAAACGGTTGGCGCGTGCGACTTCTAGCTCTAGCAGCGGCACTGCTTTTTTGTTGGCGTGACGCTCACGAATTACGGCGTAATCGGCAGCGGTGTCAGCCACAAACTGTGGTTTCATCTCATCGCTCAACAGCGCTGTGGCCACACCCACGGCGCGTGATGCATCCACCACATGCACCACCGGATGTTTGTAATTCGGCGCGATTTTCACCGCCGTGTGCATGCGCGAAGTGGTGGCACCTCCGATCAACAGCGGCACGTGGAAATCAAGCCGATCCATTTCTTTGGCGACATACGCCATCTCTTCAAGCGAAGGTGTGATGAGGCCGGAAAGGCCGATGATATTGGCGTCTGAATCCTTCGCAGCGGCGAGAATTTTGTCACACGCGACCATCACGCCTAGGTCGATGACTTCGTAGTTATTGCATTGAAGCACGACGGCCACGATGTTCTTGCCGATATCGTGCACGTCGCCCTTGACCGTAGCCAAAACGATCTTGCCCCTGGTCTTGGCCTTGGTGCCGAGCAGCCGTTTTTCTTCTTCAATAAACGGCACCAGATGCGCCACGGCTTGCTTCATCACGCGAGCTGATTTCACCACCTGCGGCAGAAACATTTTACCTTGACCGAAGAGGTCACCGACCACGTCCATGCCCGCCATTAGCGGGCCTTCGATGACTTCTAGCGGTCGCGAAAATCCCTGCCGTGATTCCTCGGCGTCTTCAACGATAAACGTGTTGATGCCCTTGACCAACGCGTGCTTCAAGCGCTCGTTCACTGGCCACTCACGCCACGACAAATCTTCAACGCGAACTTTGCCGCCGCCTTTGACTTTTTCGGCGAGCAGCAGCATGCGCTCGGTCGCGTCCGCACGGCGGTTCAGCACCACGTCTTCACAATGCTCGCGCAACTCCGGTTCCAGCTCGTCGTAGATGCCAACTTGGCCCGCGTTGACGATGCCCATGGTCAAGCCCGCTTTGATCGCGTGGTACAGAAACACTGTGTGCATCGCCTCGCGCACATGGTCGTTACCGCGAAACGAAAACGACATGTTCGAAATGCCGCCAGAGGTCTTGGCACCCGGTAAATTCAGCTTGATCCAGCGCACGGCCTCGATGAAATCGACGCCGTAATTGTTGTGCTCTTCAAGCCCCGTTGCGAGCGCAAACACGTTCGGGTCGAAGATGATGTCTTCTGGCGGGAAGCCGACAGTATCCACGAGCAGTTTGTAAGCACGCTCGCAGATTTCGATCTTGCGCTGATAGGTGTCCGCCTGACCTCTTTCGTCAAACGCCATGACCACAGCAGCTGCGCCGTGACGACGCAACAGGCGCGCCTGCTTGATGAAATTCTCCTCGCCTTCCTTCATCGAAATCGAGTTGACAACGCTCTTGCCCTGCACGCATTTCAGGCCCGCTTCGATTACGTCCCACTTCGACGAATCGATCATCACCGGCACGCGCGAAATGTCGGGCTCGGTGGCGATAATGTTCAAAAATTTCATCATCGCGGCCTTGCTGTCGAGCATGGCCTCGTCCATGTTCACATCAATGATCTGTGCACCGCTCGCAACCTGCTGTCGTGCGACGTCAACCGCGCCGGCGTAGTCGTCATTGAGGATCAGTTTGGCGAATGCGCGAGAACCAGTGACGTTGGTGCGTTCACCGACGTTCACGAACAAAGAATCAGGGCCGATTTCGAGAGGCTCAAGGCCCGAGAGGTGCATCGATTGCATCATGTCCAGTTTTCAATTTTTAAGCCGGGAATGCGGCGCAGTTCGCGTTCGTTGTTTGTTACGAGCACTGCGTCGCGCGAGAGTGCGTGCGCTGCGATGACCAAGTCGTACGCACCGATCACCGTGCCGCTGCGGCGCAGTTGCGCGCGCATTATCGCCAGCGCATCGGCGGCGGCACCGTCCCAGTCAACCACGGTGAGTAGCGTCATCACACGTCTGATTTCAATGGCGATTCGTTCGTGTTGCACCGGATGGTTGGCCATCGCCAAGCCGAATTTAAGCTCGGAATACACGATGGCGGAGATACAAACGTCGCCCGCTTCGTGCGCGCGGAGCAGCGCAGTTTCAACGCTCGCGACGCGGGAGCGCATGGCGTAGCTGACCATGTTGGTGTCAAGAAAAATCACTTGCGCGCTGTTGCCGCTTTGCGTTTGGCGACTACGTCGAATAGGTTCTCAACAGGGCTTGGCTCGGCAAAGGAGCCACTCAAAAGACCCAGCGGGTCGTCTCGTTCGGGCACACCTTGCTCCCGATCCAGCAGAAAATCAGCGGGCACCATTGAGGGTTGCGCGAAATATTCGCGCACCAACTGTGCTTTGGTTTTGGCGCGTAACAACACACCATCGGCGGTGCGCTCAATCATCACTTCATTCACATCAAAATGAAATTCTTTAGGCAGACGCACGGCCTGACTGCGGCCAGACATAAACACTTTAGCAGTGGCCGTCATGGTGAAGTCCTAATACGCACTTGCGCTTACAAAAAGACATATCAACAGTATATCTCTCGTTGCGCGAGGCTCAACTGCGGCTATTAACCAGATCATCGATTAACTGCGGCCATCTCAAAAACTCAGAGAAGCACGGAGCACGGATAGACTCAAACGCCGTGCGCACCACGCGGCTCGGCTGCACTGCGGTATCGCGTCCGGCCACGCACATGCATTACGCTCGCAGTCGTTGTAACTCCTTAAATTGCCCACCATGACTGTCTTTTTTAAGCGGTGGCTCACCGTCGCCGCCGCAACCTTTGCGTTGCTGGTTGTTCACAGCGCGAGTTTTGCGCAAACCGTCAACCCGGCGTTTGACGCGGGTCCCAAAGCGGAAGGCATCAGCGAATTCACCCTCAAGGCCAACGGCCTGCGCGTGCTGCTGTTCCCCGACGCGTCGAGCGCGAAGGTGACGGTGAACATTACCTATCTGGTCGGCTCGCGCCACGAAGGCTACGGCGAAACCGGCATGGCGCACTTATTGGAGCACATGCTGTTCAAGTCGACGCCAAAATACCCAAGCTTGTGGCAAGACATGGCCAATCGCGGCTTCATCAACAACGGCACCACGTGGACCGATCGTACCAACTATTACGAGAGCTTTGCAGCGAGTGAGGCCAACCTAAAGTGGGCCATCGAGATGGAGGCCGACCGCATGGTCAATTCCAACATCCTGCGCCAAGAGCTGGACACCGAAATGACGGTGGTGCGCAACGAATTCGAAATGGGCGAGAACCGTCCGCAAGGCACGCTCTATCAGAAGGTGCTCGCAACCGCATTTGCGTGGCATAACTACGGCAATTCGACGATCGGAAATCGCAGTGATATCGAGAACGTCGGCATCGAGAATCTGCGCGCTTTTTATCGCACGTATTACCAGCCCGACAACGCGGTGATTCTCATCGCGGGCAAATTTGACAGCGAAAAAACGCTCGCGTTGATCGCCGCGAATTTCGGCACGATCGCGAAGCCCACGCGCATCCTGCCGAAGCTCTGGACGGTGGAGCCCACGCAGGATGGTGAGCGCGAAGTCACGGTGCGCCGCGTCGGCGACAGCCAGTTTTTGTTCGCCGCGTATCGCGCACCCGCCGCCGCGCATCCCGATACCGCCGCGCTGCAATTGCTTATGCATTTGATGACCATTGAGCCCTCCGGTCGCTTGTATCAGGTGCTGGTGAAGGCAAAGCTTGCGGTCAGTGTGGACGTTGAAAGTGACGTGATGTTTGACCCCAGCTTGCTTGGATTTTGGGCCAATTTGAATAAGACGCAAGCACTCGATAAAGCGCGCGACGTGATGCTCGCCACGCTCGAATCGGCGGGCAGCAAACCGTTCACGGACGTGGAGTTGAAGCGTGTGAAATTGCAACTCGTCAAACAATATGATCAGGCGATTGCCGATTCGGGTCGCTTCGCCGTTGCGCTGTCGGAGGCCATCGCAGTGGGCGATTGGCGTTACTACTTTTATCAGCGAGATCGCATCGCTAAGGTCACGCTCGCCGACGTTCAGCGCGTTGCCAAAACCTATTTCAAAGCACAAAACCGGACGCTTGGACGCTTCATTCCAACAGAAAAGCCTGATCGTGCCGACATGCCCGCAAAGCCCGATCTGGCAGCGCTTTTGAAGGACTACAAGGGTGACGCCAGCATGGCCGAAGGCGAAGTGTTTGAGCCTACGCCGACAAACCTAGAACAGCGCGTTGAGCGCTACACGCTTGGCAACGGTATGAAGGTTGCGCTGCTCACTAAAAAAACGCGTGGCAACACGGTGCAGATGGCGCTGCGCATCGGGTATGGCGACGAGAAATCACTCGCTGGTAAAAGCGCGATTGATGAGCTGGCCAGCGCGCTGATGATGCGCGGCGCCAAAGGCTTAAGTCGCCAGCAGATTCGTGACCGCATGGACGCACTGCGCGCCAGCGGCAGCGTGGGTATGGGTGGCGGGTCGTTTCAGACCAAACGGCAATATGCCGATCATGTGCTGCAACTGATCGCACAGATTTACGGCACTGCGACCTTTCCGGCGGACGAGCTGGAGGTGGTGCGCAAGGAATACATCACGATGCTGGAAGAGTCGGCCAACGATCCCGACAGCCTTGCGCAGGTAGCGATGGAGCGGCACTTTTCGCACTATCCGCAGGGCGACTGGCGCTATGTGCCGACCATCAAGGAACACATCAGAATGCTGAAGGCGGTGACGCGCGATCAGATCGTGCGTCACGTGAGCAGTCTGCGTGGATTCAACGATGGCGAGATCGCAATCGTCGGTGATTTTGACGTGGCGTCTATCAAGGCAGCGCTGAACACATCGTTTGCAGTGAGCAGGCGCGCCACGCCGTATGTGCGCGTCAACCGTGAACACAAACCAGTAGCCGTAAAGAACGAAATGTTCGCCACGCCGGACAAAGAAAACGCGAGCTACATGACTCGCGTCAGCTTCCCGTTGACCGACAACAGCGACGATTATCCGGCGTTGATGTTGGCTGATTACATCCTCGGTGGATCGGCCGGTGCACGCCTGTTCCAGCGGGTTCGCGAGAAAGAAGGTTTGAGTTATGACGTGTACAGCAACCTGAGCGTGCCGACGTTTTCTAACAACGCGACATGGACATTTGGCTTTATTGCCAATCCGCAGAACGCGGCGAAGGCTGAGGCATCACTCAAGGACGAACTACAAAAATTGTTGGCTGGTGCGCTGACGGTTGACGAGTTTGTCGCGCACCGACAATCACTGCTCGACCAGCGCATGGTGCGAAGGTCACAGGACGCAACCCTTGCCCTGCAACTCGTTACGCAGGCCGACACTAATCGCACCTACCAAACGGTGGAGGCAATGGAGGCAAAAATCCGCGCGCTGAATAAAACTGACTTTGATGCAGTAATTAAAAAGTACATCACTATGCTGGCAGCTTCGTCGTTTAAGGCGGGTGATTTCAGCAAAGTGAAGTGACCGGCGGCGGGCAGTGGCAATGGCGCTGGGCCGCACCGTAAAATAGAATGTGGTTCCTGAAAGGCGCTTGGCTTCTACAAGCGCCTTTTCTTATTTGACCGAAATTATTCATTAGGACGCTAGGCGATGCCAAGGCGAGTTGCGAGTCAGTATGAAAGTTCGCGAGGCGCACATAGCGAGCTATGGACGACGAGCGAGCGTTCAAAATGGCCGCAACTCGTCCGGCAGCGTCCGCGTAGGGGCAGCGCCCCGCCTAATGAATAATCTCGGTTCAATACTCATGCCTGATCCCCGCCGCGAACGCCAGATTCTCATCGTGCTCACGCTGATGAGCTTCACCAATATTCTCGATTTTATGATCATGATGCCGCTGGCATCGCATCTGATTCGCGAGTTTGGTATCAGCACCGCCGAGTTCGGATTGCTGGTGTCTGCCTATGCGTTCGCGGCCGCCACGTCCTCGCTCTTGATGGCCTCCATCGCGGATCGTTTTGATCGCAAACGCGCGCTGCTGTTCGTCTACGTGGGCTTGATCGTCGGTACGCTCGGGTGCGCGCTGGCACCCACCTACGCAGCACTTTTGGCCGCGCGAACGGTGGCCGGATTGTTCGGTGGCGTACAGGGTTCGATTGCGTTTTCTATCGTCGGCGATATGGTTCCCGACGAGCGCCGGGGTCGGGCGATGAGTATGGTCATGCTGTCGTTCTCATTGTCGGCGGTGCTCGGTGTGCCGCTGTCAATTTACGTCGCAGGGCACGGCGGTTGGCACATACCGTTCTTTGCGTTGGCGGTCGTGTGTTGCCTGTTGTTAGTAGTTGCCGCGCGATTGGTGCCGTCGATGCGTGGACACATCCGCGCGGGTGGGCCGGTGAGTTTGTGGCAGGGTTACGCGGAACTGTTCCGAGTGCCCAATCACTGGTGGGCGTTTGCTACCACCGCGTTGCTCACGCTGTCTGGGATGATGGTCATTCCGTACATCGCTCCGTCGCGTGTGGCCAACGAAGGCATGACTGAGATGCAGCTGTCGTTGTTCTATCTCGTTGGCGGCGCAATCACTTTGTTCACGCGTCCCCTGTTTGGCGATATGTCGGATCGTTATTCACGCGCAAAGGTTTACTACTGGCTCGTGTTGTTGTCGATCATTCCGATGGTGCTCATCACGCAGACGCTGGGCGGGAGTTTTCCGTTGCAGCTTGCGGTCTCCGCGCTGTTCTTTATTTTTGTCAGCGGTCGCTTTGTGCCGTCCACGGCGCTTGTGTCTGCCGCCAGCACGTCGCAATTGCGCGGTCGGTTAATGTCGTTCAACTCAGCGGTGCAAAACCTTGCCACGGGACTCGCCGCGTTGCTCGGTGGGGCGATGCTCACTGCGACGGGTAGCGGCCCCATCGCAGGCTATGAGGCGGTGGGCTATCTCTCTTGCATCATCGCACTGGCGTCCTTGTGGACGGCGTTCAAGGTGCGCGCGGTGTCATGAGGCTCGTTGTCGAAAAGCTCGCAGCAGAACGCGGTGGCCGCGTTGTGTTTGCTGACCTTTCGTTCGTGGTTGAAGCGGAGACGTTGCTGCGGGTGAGTGGTGCCAACGGTGCTGGCAAAACCACACTCCTGCGCGTCCTGGCAGGGCTGGCCGCAGCGTCGGAGGGTGGGGCGATCTGGCACTGTGCGAATGCGATCAGTTCGCCAACGGAAGCGGCGTGTTTTGTGGGGCATGCCAATGCATTTAACGATGCGCTCACAGTGCGTGAGAATCTTGCTTACGCTGCGGCATTGGCGGGTCTTGATGCATCGCCGCAGGAGATGGGTTCTTCACTTGTTGCGTTCGGCGTGAAGCCCCTAATTGATCGTCGCTTCGGAACGCTGTCGCAGGGGCAACGCAAACGTTGCTCGTTGGCGCGACTGCTGCTTGATCCGCAAAGAGGCGGCAGAGCGTGGTTGCTTGATGAGCCGTTTGTGGCATTGGACACAGCCACACAAGCGCAGCTCGCAGCCGTCATCAGCACCGAGTTAGCGGCGGGTGGCTTGGTGATTTACACGTCGCATCAATCGGTTGAAATTAACGCAGCCAACACGCAAGAGGTCGCGCTGTGAGCCTCGCGCGTGCCACCGCCGCCGTGTTCCGTCGCGAGCTGCAATTGTTCGCACGAAGAAAGAGCGACTGGGCCAATCCGCTGATGTTTTTTTTGATTGTGTGCTCGCTGTTTCCGTTCGCGGTGGGCAGCGAATCGGAAAAATTGAAGCTCATCGGGATCGGCGTGATTTTTGTGGGCGCGTTGCTCGCTGCGATGTTGTCTTTACCGAGACTGTTTGATGAGGATGCACGCGACGGATCGCTTGAACTGTTGCTGACCTCTCCCGAACCGCTGGCCGCGTTGATCCTAGCGCGCGTGGCTGCACTCTCGCTCGCGTTGGGCGTGGCGCTGTCTGCCGTCACGCCGGTGTTTGCGATGTTCTACGCGCTGCCCGCCGACGTCGCCGCGATGCTCGCTGTGAACGTGTTGCTCGCGGTGCCAACGCTTTTGCTAGTGGGCTCGATTGCAGCCGCGCTTTTGGTGTCGGCACGGGGCGGGGCGATCCTCACCGCCGTGTTGGTGTTGCCACTGACGATCCCGACGCTGATATTCGGTGCGGGCGCGGCACTCAAGGTGGTTTACGGTGAATCGCCCGTGGCCGAGCTCGCCTTGCAGGCCGCGTTTTTCTTGCTTGCACTAGCATTGTGTCCGCTCGCAGCTGCTGCTGCATTAAAGATAAGCACCGACTAGCCGTGGCCCGCACCGAATCTCAATCTAACGACACGTTTGCAGGCCGCTGGTTCTGGCGCTACGCCTCTCCTGCCGCGTTTTATCCGTTGGCGGGAAAGCTTGAAAAAGTCTGCTGGGTTCTGGCGCTGATACTCGCGTTCGTTGGTCTGTACATGGGCTTTTTTGTTGCCCCCACGGATGCCACACAGGGCGAGGTCTACCGCGTGATTTTCATCCACGTGCCTGCCGCTTGGATGGCGATGGTGATTTATTTGGCCATGGCGTTTTGGGCGGCCACCGGACTCGTGCTCGGCACCCGGTTATCGTTCATGATGAGTCACGCCTTGGCCCCCACCGGTGCCATCATGGCCGTGGTGGCGCTGGTCACCGGCGCGCTTTGGGGCCGGCCCACATGGGGCACCTATTGGGTGTGGGACGCGCGGCTCACCTCCACGCTGATTCTGTTTTTTCTCTACGTAGGCTATATGGCGCTGGCCGCGTCGTTCGACGACAAAAAAAAGGGTGACCGCGCCTCGGCCCTCATCGCACTGATGGGCGCGATCAACGTGCCGATCATCTACTTCAGTGTGAAGTGGTGGAACACGCTGCATCAAGGCGCCAGCGTGCGCCCCGGTAGTTCATCCATGGCCAGCACCATGCTGGCGGCGATGATGATCATGACCTTCGCGTTTTGGTTTTATTGCATCGCCACCGCCATGCACCGACTGCGCACGCAGATCATCGAGCGCGAGCGCAATGCCGCGTGGCTTAAAGAGGCGGTCAAATGATTTGGGAGTCGTGGGCCGCGTTTTGGAGCATGGGCGGACGCGGTGCGTTCGTCTGGGGCAGTTACGGGGTGCTCGGCGTCGCCGTGATTGCGGAACTTGTGGCGCTTAAACGCGCTCGAACGGTGGCGCTCAACGCTCAGCAACACGACCATGACCATTAAACAAAAACGCCTCGCCCTGATCCTCGGCGGCCTCGTCCTGCTGGCGGGTGCCACAGCCTTGGTGCTTACCGCGTTCAATCAAAACCTTGTGTTCTTTTTCACGCCGACGCAAATTACGACCAAAGAAGCGCCCACCGGCCGCGTGTTCCGCCTCGGCGGCATGGTCGAGGCGGGCAGCGTGAAGCGCGACGGCATTAACGTGAGCTTTCGCGTCACCGATACCGCGCAGATTGTGCCGGTGACGTACGCAGGCATCCTGCCCGATCTATTCAAAGAAGGCAAAGGCGTGGTCGCCCAAGGCACGCTGGGCGAAGACGGCGTGTTTCGCGCCAAAGAAGTGCTTGCCAAGCATGACGAAAATTACATGCCGCCCGAAGCTGCCACCGCTGTGGAGCGTGCGCAAAAGGCTCGCGATATGGCGACTAAAACCCTGAAGCTGTAGGCGGCCCAGTCCCGATGCGGTTGGCAGCTACCCATCTGCTCGCCCTGAGGCAGTCTTTGGGCCGGTGG
>ENA-OFCE01000296-OFCE01000296.1-metagenomes-genome-assembly--contig:-NODE-296-length-33777-cov-2.889301_pt1 | contig 33777 bp, 33 predicted proteins | sample MGYA00153388_OFCE01 | MGnify analysis MGYA00153388 | reverse complement strand
TCAATTTTTTGTAGCATTTCCGGAATAAATGTCTGTCCTGCAAAGCCAGCATCAACTGTAAGTATCGTAATTTTATCTAACAAAGCAACGTAATGCTTAATATAGTCGATAGGAGTAGATGGGTTAAGTACTACACCAGCTTTACAACCTAAAGACTTTATAGTTTTAATTGTACGAAATGCGTCCCGATTAATTGTCTCCGCATGTGGCGAAATATAGGTTGCACCTGCTTCTGCGATGCTTTCTAAAAAGTCTGTTGGATTATCTATCATTAGATGAGCATCAATTGGCAACTTTGCTAGCGTCTTAAGTTGTTCAATAATAGACGGTGATAATGAAAAGTTTTTTACGTAGTGGCCATCCATAATATCTACATGGTATATATCTGCCCGTTCATTTAAAATTTCAATCTGATTCTTTAAATCTAAGAAATTGGCGCACATTAACGATGGTGCAAACATAGGTTTCATTGTAAGTTCATCCTTTCAAAACTAAAATTTAATAAATTTTTCAAGATAATTAGCAGGCATATTAAGATATTCAAACAAAGATGGATTATTAACAAATTCTAAGTATAAAGGCTTATCATTCCATATACCTAATGCGGGATTTTCAGAAATATCGGTCAGTTTGATTTCTCCAACATTGTGATATGCTGGATTATTTATTAGGCGTAAACCTCGATTATTATCTTTTAGAACATAATAACTCATGCCATGGTTTTCGCCGATTTGACCATATATATTACTAGCCTTAGAAGATACTAGATCTGCAAATATTAAAGGCTCATTCCCGATGTTTATCGTAGCATGTCCATATTCTGGAGGTATAACTAGTTTATCACCCGGATTACCTCTAACTGCAAATACTTCAACAATCTCTCCATAAGTATTACATCTTTGAAGTATGAACAGCGCGCTGCCCTGCATTACTTCATATATTTCTGGGTAAGAAATATCTTGCCCTGGAATTTTACAATGATAATGCCCAGATGTTTTTTTGTATTCATCTAAGATAAGGCCTGGCCAAACAACTATTAAATCATATCGAATCATATTTTCTTGAAATATCGGAGCATCTTTTTTCTTCATTACTCCTTCATAAAAGGTGTAGAAGGTCTCTTCTTCGGTGTAATTAGGATGCCTCAATAAATTCCTCATTTGGTATGTAGATTTATTTGCAGAGTTTTTATAAATTAATTCGGGTGAAAAAACTATATCATAGGTATCCGAATCAAATGTAGCCGAAAAGGGACAATTATTAATTTCTCTTCTTATATTTTTTATAGTATTCATTTTATCTCCTTTATCATTTATTCAGCATTTCTATAACTTGCAACAAAGATATCTAAATTTCCTTTCATAGTTAACATTCCCATATCATCCGGTATCAGAATTGTTTCTCCTTTTCGGATAGAAACCCCTTGTATCGTTCCGCTTCCTTCCACGCAGGTATAGAAAGCGAACCGCGGGTGTGAGAACGTTCCTTTCTCATCGATTTGTAATCGCATTAGTGTATATAATCCTGGTTCATCCCAGTATCGCGTCACATGGATACCGCGTTCAAATGCAGGTGGATACATAACAAATCCCCTAGAACGGTCCGGAATATTTACATTTTCAAATACTACTCCAGGTTGAATTGCACGTGTTTTTCCGGTAGCCGGATCGATACGGTCATAATCATATAGTCGAAGTGTACAATCTGCATTTCGAGAAATATTATATGTCAATACTCCCTTTCCTATCGCATGTAAAGTACCTGATGGAATATCAATAAAACCATCCTTTACAGCTTTCAGATATTTCAATAACCTCCTCCAGTCTTTGTTTTTTGTTTTTTCAATAAACTCTTCTCTTGTTTTTGCATAGTGTCCGAATTGAATCTGTCCATCTTCCGGTGTATCTAAAATAACCCATGCCTCCGGCTTTCCTCTTCCGTTATTATATTTTTTTGCGGATGCATCATCTAGATGGATCTGCACGGATAATTCTGTCATTGGGTCCAGAATATTTACACGAACAGGCAACTCCTTGGTATTACATTGAAACCATTCCGGCTCTGCTTTATATAATTCAGATAATGTCATTTCCATTTCTGGAACTTCACAATCCGCATGACCTTTCAAAGCCACAACATTATATACTTCTCCTAAAGGTTCAACATTTGTATGATAATGGAATTCATTACTCAGACGATCTCCACCACCCCACATTCTTGCCTCATAAAATGGCATGATTTTAACGATTTTCTTTACCTTCATTTTTCGTCCTCCTGTCTTACTATAATTGGCACCTTTTTTACATATTTATAATTTACGTTACTCTGACTCTTACGTATCGGCTGATATAATTGTAAAAATATTTTCTCATCTTTTCTTTAAAATAAATTTTTCAATTACTTCTGCTAGCACGCCTTCATTATTGTCACTTTTACAAATATATCTACATGCTTTTTTAACATCTTCGACTGCATTGCCTGCTGCTACACTTAACCCAGCCACAGCTAACATAGACATATCATTATAGCTATCACCAACAGCAATGGTTTCTTCTCGCTTGATACCTAAAAATTCGGCTAAAGCTAGCAAAGCCTCGCCTTTATTTACACCATGCTTATTTAACTCCATACAGCAATTTGTTGAATAACATACACTAACCGACCCCTCCGTAATTAACTTGATTTCATCATCAATTGACCTTAAATAGTCACTATCAACATTTACATAAATAATTTTAGCTATTGGAATATTCTTTAAAAATTCTATTGATGGCTCCTTAAACTCCTTAAGATTCATATTTAACTTTGACATACGATTTCTTTCAGCTTCATTAATATTATAAATATATATAGTATCTGAGGTATGTAAATGAATACATACTTCTTTGGTTAGTCCAACCTGAAATAATTCATTTGCTTTTTCAAAAGGCAAATGATTAAACCTTAGTATTGTATTATCTTTACTTTTTGTAATAGCACATCCATTAAAGGAAATTACATATTGTTGTTCGTTATCATTTAAATCTAAATTCGTCAAAACCTTCTCTATTTCTCTATAACCTCTTCCGGAAGCTGGAACAAATTTGACTCCTAATTTTGAAGCTTTTTTTATAGCTTGTATATTTTTTACACAGATTTCATTTTCATCGTTTAATAACGTCTCATCTAAATCACTAACAATTAACTTATACATAACTATCCCCTTAATACCAGCTCGTGTGCCTAATAATACCCGTATTAAACCATTTGTGAACATCAATTCTTGCTAATGCGATTTTCATTATGAATAATCCTCCCTATTTTGTTCTAATTGCTTTATAGCATTTTTACCGATTTCCCCCCCTCTGAAAGATGGTGACTCTCGACATACTGAAATCATTTCATGTCGGTTTCCCAATACTTGTATGAAATGCAATTTGAGAGAATTTCGTACAAGAGCCTCGCTTTTTATACATCTTTTACTTTTTTTAGATACCAGCATGTAATTTTTACCAGTATTTTATCTTTTTTTATTATGTTTTATATTCCAAAAAAAGTCAATTTACAAAAAAATTGTAATTTTGACTTTTTATGATTACTTTATTGTTTATTTTTTAAAAAAATAGTCGAATAATAAAATACTGTATAATATAAATGAAAAAACTACCTATTTTATACAATATACATAGGTAGTTTTTCATTTGAAAATTTTGCTTGGGATTTCTCTTAAGCTATTTCAATTTTACGAGTAATTCACGATACTCCTTGTCTAAATGATCGATGGTGTTTCTGTCTTTAGCAACAGATAATTTACTAAGCACTTCGGCCAGACGATGCTCTAGTAAAAGTCGTCCCTCTTTAGCTGAATCTCCCTTCTGTTCCTGCTTATACTGGAGATAGTCTTCATAATTTCCAGAAAAAAGCCGAAGCTTTCCAGAATCAAAAAGCATGAGATGGGTAGCGATGGAATTAATAAATTTTCGGTCATGAGAGGCGAACAGTATCGTCCCTTTATACTCTGCCAACACAGCTTCAAGTGCTGCTAAAGATGGTAAATCCAAATAATTTGTTGGTTCATCCAACAGTAGAACATTTGCTTTGCTCACCATAATTTGAGCTAGAGCGACACGTGTTCTCTCGCCTCCGCTCAATACGGCAACTTTTTTATACACATCATCCTGGCGAAATAGCAACTGTGCCAGCAGGCTTCTCACGAAGTTCTCATCATAGATACTATCTGTCATCACATTTGTCAGTATCGATGTATCTAGATCAAGTCCTTCTATTGCCTGGCTGAAATGCCCAAAGCGTACTTTAGGTGCGACATAGATCCCTTCAGCATATGACAGAATCATATTCATTAACGTTGTTTTTCCGCAGCCGTTATCGCCAACCATAGCTACCTTATAACCGCTTCCAATGCTAAATTCAACCTGATCATACAATCTGCGATTGCCAAAGACTTTGCTTATCCCTTCTGCCCGCAGCACCATTTTGCTGTATAGATCATCGGTATTCACCAAATCAAATACCACCTTAGGATTACTTTTGGGTTTATCCTTGACCTCTAGCTTACTCATTCGTGTTTCCATGGCTTTTACGGCTTTATCCAAGTTCGCTTTTGCTTTTTGATTCCCCATTTTGTGCAGTCGTGCTTCCGAATTTCCCATCCGGCTTGGAGTTTTTCTCATAGTCACTGCCTGCTGCCTGCGGTCGGCTGCCCCCGCCTCTAGTTTTTTCTTCTCTACAAGATAATTTTCATATTCGCGGGCTTGCTGTGCTTTCTTCACCTCTTTTTCGGCAAGATACTGCCGATAATTACCTGTATAAACCTTGATTTCTCCCTCTTGTATCTCCCAGATACTAGTACAAACCATGTCAAGCAATTCCCGATCGTGGGAAACAATGACAAAGGCACCTTGAAAATCTTGCAGCTTTTGCTGCAAAAGTTCAGTTCCCTTAATATCCAGATTTGCTGTTGGCTCATCAGCTAGCAAGAAAGCAGTGTCTTTACTAAATGCTAAAGCAAGTCGATAGCGAGTCTTTTCTCCCCCGCTCATTGTCTTCTCATACTGCATACCAATTTGGAATTCATGAGCAATCCCTGGATTCATGCCATCTTCCTGCTCATAACTGCCATCTAGCTGAGCTATATAAGAAGGGGAGCGATGCTGGACAACCTTCCCCTCGTCAGGCTGCATTAAACCTGCCATGATTTTTAGCAGGGTCGTTTTCCCTACTCCATTGGAACCAACAATACCGATACGGTCTTTTGAATACACCTTCAAATCGTCAATTTTAAATAAACAGCGATCTCCAACGGATGTCACAATATTTTTTAATTCTAATACTAACAAAAAAACCTCTCCTTTTTGCAAAGAGAGGACATACGTACAGAAAAAAGAGCGCATCAACACGCACCTATACATAATCCTCTCTAGAATTCAAATGAGCACGTGAACAGAATCCTGCGTACTAATACAAGAATGCTCTCTCATTTGATTTACTAAAAAAGATTATTTGCGCATGTTCGTAATACCCTTTTCCTTCCGTTATATTTTGTGGTTCTAAAAGTATTTTACCCAATACATTTGCAAATAGCAATAGAATACTCTTCCAATTATATATTGTGAACAATTAACTACTTTGATTAAGACTATGAAAAAATGATAAAGAGTTATAACATTAAAGCCGAATCCCTTAATATAACCACCATCCCCATCATCTTTTGGATTTTATTTACAATTGACACTGGAAATCTTATGTAGTATAATATTAAAAATTAATTCTTAACAAATACAATGATGAGGAAGAGTAACTTAAAGATAGTTTGCAGCGAATCGGGAAATAGTGTAAGCCCGAAATGAAGCTTTATGTGAAAGACCCCTCTGAGTATCAATCTGAACGGTTAATAACCTATTAGGAGCAGACGGTTTTCCTCCGTTATAAGGAACGGTATCAGATAATTATCTCGTACTGTATTAAGAGCTATGCTTCATGCATAGCAATTAAGGTGGCACCGCGGGTATACTCCCGTCCTTTTTCAGGACGGGAGCTTTTATTATTTTAGGAGGTGATTGCAATGGATGGCGACGATGATGACGATAATACCACTTTCGAATATTTTAATATAAATAAGGGGTGCTGTTATGGAAAGAATTGTGTTGAAAGACGTTGGCAAATACCTCGACAAAAAAGTAACTGTGCAAGGCTGGGTTAGTAGAATTCGAAATTTGGGATCAATAACATTTGTAATTCTAAGAGACAGAAGTGGAATACTTCAGCTCGTTATTGAAAACCTTGGAAGCGTAAACGTACGTCCAGAGGACGTAGTGGAAGTGAGCGGTAAAGCTGTGACTTCCGACAATGCCCCGGGGGAAGTAGAAATATATGTACAGGATTATAAGGTCATAGCCAAAGCAACATATGAGGTACTACCCTTTTCTGTAAATCGAGACAAGATTAGCGCGGGTTTGGATCTTATTCTCGATAATCGTGCTTTGAGTCTTAGAAACATGCAGAACGGAGCTATATTCAAAGTGCAGCATCATATTGCTACTGCTTTTCGCGAGTTCTTTACTGCTCATGATTTTACTGAGATTCACACACCAAAATTAGTTGCTTCGGGAACCGAAGGAGGCACTGAACTTTTTGAGGTCGATTATTTTGGCAAAAAAGCCTATTTAGCCCAAAGCCCGCAATTATATAAACAGATGATGGTAGGAGCAGGATTTGAGAGAGTCTATGAAATTGGGCATGTGTATCGAGCTGAACCTCATGAAACCTCTCGGCATATTAACGAATACGTCAGTATGGATATCGAAATGGGCTTTATCGAGAGTGAACAGGATTTAATCACGATGGAAACAGCATTTATCAGATATCTATCTGAACATTTGCATACACATTGCTCTCAAGAACTTGCTATGCATCATGCTGAACTTGCAGAAGTGACCTCCATTCCTCAATTCACCCTTTGTGAAGTACAGGAGATATTAAGGAACAATTATAATAAACAGTCACCCTCTGGCAATATTGACGCAGAAGGAGAAAGAATGATCTCTCAATATGTGAAGCAAGAGACTGATTGTGATTTCGTCTTTATCACTGGTTACCCAACAGCCAAGCGGCCTTTTTACACGATGCCTGATTCGTATGATGGTGAATTCACAAAAAGCTTTGATTTATTATATAAGGGGCTGGAAATAACAAGCGGTGGTCAGCGCATCCATGATTATCATCAACTTTGTGCCAACATTCAAAAACATGGCATGCGCCCGGAAACTTTCCAATCGTATCTTGACGTTTTTAAATATGGAATGCCCCCGCATGGAGGGTTCGCGATTGGCTTAGAAAGACTTACGATGAAACTTCTGGATTTAAAGAATATTCGTGAGGCAACTTTATTGCCGCGAGACAGAAACAGGATTACACCTTAATTTTTTATCTTTAGAACAACAAATACCCAGCGACATTCCCGATGGAATTTCGCTGGGTATTTGTATTCTTATCGAATCAATTTACAATCCATATCTAAATTGGAACAAATGGAGTCAGTCTTGTTTTTAGTGAAGAGTGAAAAACGAATCCTACAAAACAGCAACGAATAGTTAAGAAAGCCAGCGGGTAAGATACTTGTATTGAAAACAACTATAAACGATAAGGATATGCGAGGAGCAATTTGCTGATGACACCGTATGTACTTTTTTTTGAACAAATAGATCATCTAAGTCTACCTTATGTTGGCGGCAAAGGGGCGAACCTGGGGGAACTGACGAAAGCAGGTTTTCCCGTACCCGGGGGATTTTGCGTAACAACTTACGCTTATCGAGATTTTATCGCAACAAGTTCGAAAATGGATACGTTGTTTGCTGCGCTGAAAGCAATCGACCCTACCGATTTAAACCTCATTAGGGAATTGGGAGAACGAATTCGGACACATTTACAGCAGTTGGCGATACCTGCGCAAATAAGGGACGAAATCATACAGGCCTGGACGAAGCAAGGACCAAATCATGCTTATGCAGTTCGTTCCAGTGCAACGGCCGAGGATTTGCCCAATGCTTCCTTTGCTGGTCAGCAGGATACGTATTTAAACATCAAAGGTCAGGATGAACTTTTGCAGCATGTTCGTAAATGCTGGGCTTCTTTATTCACAGATCGGGCCATTGCCTATCGAGCCAAAAATGCTTACGATCACTCTGAAGTCTATTTGTCAATCGTTGTACAACAAATGGTCATTCCCGATATTTCAGGAATACTGTTCACTGCAGATCCTGAAAATGGAAATCGTAGTGTTGTTTCCATTGATGCCAGCTTTGGCTTAGGAGAAGCTCTTGTTTCCGGTTTAGTATCGGCTGATTTGTACAAAGTAAAAAAGGATCATATCATTTACAAGAAGATATCACAAAAGAAGGTAGCCATTTATTCTTTACCTGAGGGTGGTACCATTACCCAAGAGCTGCCAGCGGCACAGCAAGGGCAGCAAGCTCTGACCGATCAGCAAATTATCGCTCTTGCTGCATTAGGAAAACAAATTCAGCAGCACTATGGTACACCGCAGGATATTGAATTTTGCATGGTAAAGGAGAATTTCTTTATCGTCCAGAGCCGCCCAATTACTACGTTATATCCTTTGCCGGAAATTCCCGAACAACCGCTGCGGGTGCTGCTGTCCTTTGGTCATGTTCAAATGATGCCAAATGCCATAAAGCCATTAGGCAGATCCGTATTACGTACGGCACTTCCCCCACAGGTATTTGTCGAGGCGGGCAGCCGAATCTATATTGATCTTACGGATTTTCTGCTGTCTAAAATAGTGCGCATCTTTTTTCCAGAATTATTAAAATCAGTAGACGAGGCCATGAGCCGTTCCCTACATGCTGTCGTCAAACGACCAGGAATTTTCGCAGGAAACCTTCACTCAAATACTCCAGGTACTGCGCGCAAAATAGCAGCTCCCATTCTAAAACAGGCCTGGAAGATTCTGCGTACCGGTGATCCCCGACTGGCTAAGCCTAGAATCGAAGCCTTCATGCAGGAAAAAATGGAGCAAACCAGGCAAGCACTCAGCAGCGTGCAAGGTACCGAACGACTAAAAGTCGTTCAGCAGCAATTAGACGGTATGATGATGGACATTATCCAGGAGATTATCCCCTATGTTTTACCTGGTATACTTGCCAGTAAGCTGCTGGAAAAGATGCTTGTCCGCTGGATGGGAGATGCAGCAGAGCTTCATAAGTTAAACAAATCCCTTCCCGGCAATGTTACTGCCGAACTGGGCCTGCAGCTTGGTGACTTGGCAGATCTACTGCGAAAACTTCCCGAGGTAGAAGAGTATTTAAAAACGGCTGATGATCAAACATTCTATACCGGGCTTGCTCAAGTTACTGGAGGTAATACCTTTAGACACGCCTTTGATAAATTTATTGAGCAATACGGCATGAGATGCCCAGGCGAAATTGATCTGACAAATCCGCGCTGGCGTGAAATGCCAACGCAGTTACTGTCTGCCATCTTCAGCCATATGCGGAGTGTGAAGCCAGGTGAGCACCGCCAGCGATTTGCCGAAGGCGAAAGGGAAGCTGCAGAAGCCGTCCTGCGTGTTCTAAGCCATGTGAAAGACAATCCTTTCAAATTAAAACTGGCTACCCGTTTAATTGCTGTATTTCGCTATTTAGGCGGACTTCGAGAACATCACAAATATTTAATGAGCATGATTTTAGACGAATGCAAAAAAGCAATTATGGCTGAAGCCAATGAACTAGTTACAATGGAGAGACTAGAGCAGGCTCAAGACGCCTATTTCCTAAGTTTAGAAGAACTGATACAAATGAGGCAAGGCGATTTTAGCGGTAACGCAGCTGCATTGGTTGCGAAACGCAAAGAACAGTATCAATGGCATCAAAATCTAAAACCGCCCCGCATAATGACCAGTGAAGGTGAAATTATCATTGTTCCTCCTGATAGAAGAAATGTTCCTGAGGGCACGCTGATTGGCAGTCCTGTTTCCGCTGGGACTGCTGAAGGCATCGCTCGGATTATCCTAAAGCCGGAAAATGCTGTGCTGCATGAAGGAGAGATTCTGGTTTCGCCCCAAACGGATCCGGGCTGGACCCCCTTATTCCAATCGGCTAAAGCCATCGTCACTGAGGTTGGAGGGTTAATGACCCACGGTGCTGTTGTCGCCCGAGAATATGGTATTCCGGCAGTAGTAGGGGTTGATAATGCCACGACGCTCATTAAAGATGGCGAAAGGATACGGGTGGATGGCGATCAGGGTTTTGTGGAGATTCTGAAGCAGCCAAGACCGCCGCTTTGAATTGACCCCAAAAAGTTGGACATATTCTTTTAGGCGACTACAGAGGAATGAGTTCTGAAATCTACAGGACTCATTCCTTTTAGTTTTTAATTATGCGGCTTTTTTTGTATGTCAATAACTATTGTTTCAGTAGCATTTCATAGAACCTTTTTTTATACAGTGGTATAATTATTCTATTTAGATTAACAAGCATATTAATTATAATAAGTAATAATTACATATAATGAAAATAATTATAGAAGGAAAGTAACATTATGGAAAAATCAAAGCTTATTGAAATGATAAAGAATAATCCTAATACTATAGCATATATAAATAATCCTACAGATGAGATGAAGTTATTGGCTATAAAAAAAAATGGACTTGCGTTAAAATATATAGATAATCCAACTAGTCAGATGCAAGAATCAGCTATAGACAATAATGCTCGAGCCATTGAATTTATAAATGACCCTACAGAAGATATGATGATAAAAGCTATAAATGATGGATGGATTAACTTAGAGTATATTAAAAATCCAACCGATACGATAATTAAATTAGCTATAAATCAAGCTGGATGGGCTATTAAATATGTTACTAATCCAAGTGAGGAATTGCAATTATTAGCTGTAAGAAAAAATTACGATTCCATAAAGTTTATAAAAGAACCTTGCGAAAGTGTACAAGAAGAGGCGGTAAAAATAAGTTATGATGCATTAAGATATATAAATTCACCTACACATAATGCAGAGCTTATCGCTATCAAGAAGGATGAGAGGGCTATTAGGCTTATAAATGATTTAGATAAAAATAAGATATTAGAATTTTTGAAAGTAAATATTTTAGTGATTAAATATGTTATGAAAGAAATATCTAAAAATGAATTAGAACAAGTGTTAAAGGAAGCACTATCGAATAAAGATGTTGAAGAAAAATATGTTAGAGATTATTTAAATAGTACTATAGATAAGAATAGTGATATTATGCCAATGGACAAGATGATGTTTATTTATAAATACGGAAGTAAAAAGGCAAAAAAAATAGCTGTAGATGAAAAGCTAAAGCTGAAATAGGTGGAGATATAATGAATTTTATAGATACATTAAAAAGTGTTGATTTAGTACTATCTACTGGAGAAGTACCTTTAATAGTTGGTGAAAGTGGCATAGGAAAAACAGCTTTAGCCAAGGAAATTGCGAGTGTAAATAATTGGAGTTTAATTGTCATTGATGGGAATCTCCTTAAAGAAGGTGAAATAGGTGGTCTTCCCACTATAGAATCTTATACAAAAGCTAATTCTAAAGGAGATAAAGTTGAAAAGAAAACTACAGTATATGCCGTTCATAATAAGTTAAGGGAAATTGATGAAGAAATAGCGGAGCAAAAAACAGTTCTTTTATTTATAGACGAAATAAATCGTTGTGAACATACAGTACAACAGGAACTTATGAATTTAATATTAAATAGAGAAATTAATGGATATAAGTTACATGAAGATGTAAAAATAGTAGCCGCTATGAATCCTTCAAGTAAATATGGTTCGGATTTTGATTACCAAGTTGTAGATATGGATGTAGCGCAAGAAAATAGATTTGTGTGGTTACACATGGAACCTGATTATATTCAGTGGTTAGATTGGGCAATAAATATAGGAATTGAGCAAAAGGTTATAGAGTTTATCTCAACCTTCCCAGAATATTTGCATAAAATAAACGAAGATGATATAAGAGCAACTCCAAGAAGCTACGAAAGAATTTCTAGCATTTATAAAATTTATAAGGAGAGAAAAGATTCAATACCTAGATCCGTGTTTTTAAATGTTATAAAAGGAAATGTAGGGAAATTCATTGCAGAAGAGTTTGTTAGCTTTGTTGAATCAGATTATAGTTCACTACTATCTTTTGAAGATGTTTTTTCAGGAGATTCTCTTCATCAATCTATTATAGAAAGAGTAAAAAGCGAAAGTCATACAAGACTATATCTATCCGCAAAGAATATTCTGAAGAACTTAGAAGCAAATATAAAAAATGGTGATTATGACTCAAGTTATTATATTGACAGACTGATTGAGTTTTTAAAAATATATCCTGTAGATTTAATGATAGGAATCATGAAGGATATTAAAAATAGTTATACTGACGTATACAAACATGCCATAGAAAATGAAGCCTTTGTAGAATCCTATTTTGAATCTTATAATTTAGTAAGGTGATAATGTATGGAAACTTATTTTGAAACCCTTGTAAAAGGGCTTTATGAAAAAGCAAATAAAATTATTACTATTTTTTTAAGAGAAAATCTTCAAGATGGTAACTCTAAAATAAATATACCAAAAGATTTTAAAGAAGAGTTTTTTAGCCTTGTAGATAAAGTTAATTTAAGTCTTATGGAAGACAAAGATAATTTCTATGGATATTTTTTGTTTCAAATGTCAAGAGAAATAAGATTTGATATAAGCAGTCCTACTGCCGTGAATTTTAAAGGATCGAAATATGTTATATATTTTAACCCCATAATTTTTTTAACTCTTACTATAAAACAAATGGAAAGTACAATTAAACACGAAATACTCCATATCGTATCTATGCATTTAATAAGAGCAAAAGAATGTAAGGTTGAATATGGAACATTAGCTGTTAATATGGCAATGGATGTAGTAGTAAATACATATTTAGATCATCTGCCGCCCTATGCTACAACTTTAGAATGGGTAAATTTAAATTATTCTTTAAAACTCTTGCCATTTGAACCTTTTGAATATTATGTAGAAAAGATTCAAATTGCCATAGATTTACTAGAAGAAGATAAAGATGCAGCAGAGGATGATAGTAATACAGGTGAAAAAATAGAAACTGATTATGATCCTGAAAAAACCCATGACATTTGGGAAGATTCTAGTGATATAGATGAAAAAACGCTTAAAGAATTTACTGAGAAGTTTATTGATGATTCGCAAAAAGGCAATATACCAAACTATTTAGAAAGTATGATATCATCACTTAAAAATAGCAAAGCTGAATTGCCTTGGAATTTATATCTTAAGAGGTTAATGGGAACTGTTGAAAGTAATCAAAAGAAGACTATAACAAGAAGAAATCGAAGGCAGCCTGATCGATTCGATTTAAGAGGCCAGCTTAGGAGTCATAAAGCAAAAATTGTTGTTGCACTTGACATAAGCGGAAGCATTAGTGATGAAGAATTTAATCAAGCCATTAAAGAAGTGTTCAATATAGTAAAAAATGTTAATCATGAAATTACGATTATAGAATGTGATAGTGAAATTAGACGTGTGTATAAAGTCAAATCTGTCAAGGATATAAAAGATCGAATGAATATAAGAGGAGGCACTAAATTTACCCCAGTTTTTGAATATGCTAATAACAATAAGGTTAATTTGTTAGTGTATTTTACTGATGGCAAAGGTGAAGATAAGCTTCTATCAATACCTAGGGGATATAAAACGTTATGGGTTATCTCTGGGAGAGGAGATAAGCTTTCATTAAAAGAACCTTATGGAGCAGTTAAAAGACTTAATACTATTGAAATAAAAGATAATACATTATATACGAGTGATCTTATGAGAGATGGATATTCAATGAATAACCAAGAAGTAAGTCACGTTTGAACGCAACCTACACAGATTTAAACCTATGTGATTAACTTTTTTCTATGCGGAAAAGGAACCTTTTGTATGAAGGTTCCTTTTTAAATAATATAGTATAAGTATTATTAATTACAACCCGAACCTCTTCGAGCTACGGATGTTCAGGTCATTTATTCCATAATGCTGCTTGACGAGTGAAGTAAAATTATCTACAATTATAATCATTTGAAAAACTTCTTTTTTGCAAATAAACAAAATCCAAATGATATGAGGAGCAAACAATGACAACATTAAATGCAATCATTATGGAAGTAGGTAAAGATCCTGCTGTCTACAAACTATCAACGGCGATTGATAAACAACTTGAAGAAATGGCCATTGTATTAGGTGGAAATTTCATTGGCTCTCGCTTGTTCGAAGTCGGTGAAGGTCTATCCTTACATATTTTTATCAACGATATGGCAATTCCTCTACAACTGACTGCAAATCGTCGTTTCCCTGAACCTGATCAAGATCAAATTATCTTTGGTAATGCTCTTTTTCTCATCATTGATGATGTCATCGGTGATGAAGAAGGTGCATTAGATATTCCCGATCAATATTGTGAGGTTTTCATCAACAAACTCAAAGAGAGTTTTGCGCCTTGTAGTGGTGACGAGAAACCAGATCTAGATGCAGAAATTTTTGTCGAAAACCCAGGTACAAACGAAGAACGACGGTTTAGATGGGAAGAAGTGCAAGCACCTGGCAAAGAAAAAGAGTTAAAATTTATTGGACAAGGTTATGTTCGTATTGTTGACGATGGTACCTGTGATATTCTAGAAATTCGCGGACGTTACTTCAAACAAAAATATCTCAAAGAAAGCAATAAAAATTTACAATAAGATCCTTTGGTGAAGCTCCGTCTACTGAAACAGGGGGACAGGTACATTGTTTTCCTGTCCCCCTGCTCATATCACAAAACAAAAGAAATCCTGCTAATTCGTTTCTAGAAACATCCCTTGTTCCATTTCTTAATGTAAATCTTTTTTCAGCAGTCCCTGAATCGCTTTTGCCAATTCCTGCACAACCTCCGGCGGCGGCTGTTCTTTGGGGTACTTCTTATCACCTACAATCCAGCCATCTTTTGTCGCGTGAAATTCTTGTTTTTTCTTATCCTCTGCCATAAAAACACCCGTCCTTCCACTAATACACACAGCCCTAAGGTGACGATTCTACCGTCTCCTCCCTCTTGAAGGGACGTTTAATCGGCCTTCACTACGAAAAATCAGTGCCTCCTTTAATTCTGCAAAAACAGAGAGATCAGCGTTTTTTTTGACCGTTGACCTCTTGATTAGTTGGATAACGCTTTTTATTTTGCCACGATCTTTTTCATTACATCATCAGTTATATCCTGTTCGCCATAGACTGCAGCTCCTCTGTCTACGACAATAGTTAAACCTTTCGACTTCGCCACGGCCTTAACAGCATCGTTTATTTTATTTTGAATAGCTTCTAAAAGATTCTGCTGCTTAATTGAAAGTCCTCGTTGCAGCTGCTCATAGTATGATTGTTTTTCTTGATCGTTCATATTAACTGATTTGGTGTTAAAGCTGGTTTTCGCTTGCTCAACAGCATCTTTCATTTCTGCTTCGGCTTTTGCTGAATCAGGATGCTGTTCGACTAGAAGTTGATAGTTTACTATTCCAACTGAAGATTCAGCAGCATAGGTAGTGCTGGTATTAGTAATGGTGATTATACTGAAGAGTACGAAGGCTGCTAGAAAAATATTCATAAGTTGCTTGCTGTTTATTTTTATCATCCGGTTATTCCTCTTTTCTCGTTGATTTTAAAGGGCAATTATACATTAAAATTATCCTATTTATCATAATATAAAACTCCAACAGATGCATCTATCTAAAGATATAGAATACTCTAGATCTAGACTACTCATAAGCGTTGTAGAAACATTATCAATACTAGTTAGCATAAAGTAAGAAAACTAACTTTTATGGAGCTGCCAAACACGATAAACATAATAGTCTGCAACCCCAATTACTACGACCATGCAGATAAAAGCTAAAAATGCTATGAGGACTTGGGTAAATTTAATACGATGTTTCGGTAGAAACAATCCATATAACCATCTGAAACATTGAATAACAAAAGTTATTCCTGATCCAAAGGTTAAGATCATCAAGATAAGCTGTACCAAAGTTACAATACTATGTCTCATGGAATAGCCGTCACTTAATCGCTGCCCGCTAACATTAAGTGTTGCAGATAGAATAACTGTCGTAATATTTAACAGTACACCAATTGCTCCGTATTTTAAAAAATTCGTCTTTATAAAAGCCTTGGTACCCAAGTTATCTTTAATTAGTCCTTCTAAACGGGAAACTTGTGTTACTGTTATTCGTCTTTTGGGAATTATAAGCCCTGACGATCTTCCCGTCATAAAAAATATCATGTTTCGGCTTTGCTTTACACCAAATAGTTCATCCCATTTTACATTGGAATTGCTGCTACCATCTACGCTAATAATTTCTATCCCATCGGATGTAATTTCATAAACTACTTCTTTTTGAGCCAACTTATTTGATTTAAATTGTTTCTTTATATTTATTCTTTTATAAAATTCCAAAATAGCAAGGATTAAAAGAATATAGGCTATACCAGAAATATCATTAACAATGATATTTCCTATTATTGCTGAAAGAAAAAAGCCATAGAATCCATAAAGCCATTTTTCATTAGACAATCTGTAAAAATGTTGATAATCTTGTAATTCCAATTTGACTGGCACACGAATTGTTTCCATACACCTTCTCCTATGCAAATTATAGATAAGGATAGCCAATCCATTATACATCGAATTCACACTGCATTCCTCTCCCGAAAGATATAGATTCCATTTTTTCTTTTTAAAATAACAATTCACTAGTCCCTTCCAGTCAAAACAAAGAAGTAAGGCACCCTTTGCAGAGTGCCTTACTTCTATTCTTCAGTTACCTTCAACATCTTCAGAAATTCATTCATAGAATACGATTCTTCCTGATCTGGTTTATCATCGAACCTTACAAAAACCTTAGACCCATCTATATTCGTTATCGTTCCGTTATGACAGGTATTAAAATAGAGAGATACTTTTGAGCCAACTTCAATAAGCATACGAATGGCCTCCTATTCATTTGCTACAGCTGCCTGTTGTAGTACTTGTTCAAGTAGTCTTACCTGTTATATTATTGCCCTGTTTTAGTTTCTTTAGCATTCAGTATCTTGAAGATTTTTTATGGTTTCGCCTAACATGTTAGCCTATTTAATAACGGCTTCTCAACAAAACGGATTGCCGCCGCAGCTAATACTGAGGTGGGGTCAATTGACGGTCGTTCAATATGAAACAGTTCGAATGCAACCGGAAGCTCTGTACAACCCAATACCAATATTTCTGCCCCTTTCTCAAAAAGCTCGTCGATTGTTCCATAAAACTGATTAAGGCTGATATTCCTATTTGACGCCTTTATCCCATTATAAATAACATCCATTACACTCATCTGCCCTTTTGGCGAAGGAATCACCAAATCAATTCCCGCGTCCGCTAAGGCCGTATGATACACTCTTGACTTAATGGTCCCATCTGTTGCCAATAACCCAATTTTTCTTATTTTTTTTCTTTTGATTTCCTGCACCGTTTCTTTCAACATATTTAAAAGTGGAATATCGAAGAAAGGCGTAATCTTATCATAAAAATAATGCGCTGTATTGCATGGCATAATTAATACATTTGCCCCCATGGACTGCAGTCTAACGCCGCTTCTCACCATTTCGGGAATGGGGTCCTCCCCCCCTACTAATATGGCTTTTGTCCTGTCCGGAATATTAGTATTACAATCTATACAAATATGGATATGTTCTTGGTCACACTTGGCATCCGTCATATCTATAATCTTTTTAAACAAATCACATGTAGCTAATGATCCCATACCGCCAATAATACCAATTGATTTTTGCATGATACCTTTCCCCCTGCTTATAACAATAACTTCAATGATTCCTTATTTGATTTCATTATAAATTTCAACTACAATAGAATCAAATATATATATTAGTATAGATAATATAATCATTTGGTTATAACACGGAGGCGTCATGTTTAAAGGAAAAGAATATATCTATGAAGTATACAAAGAAAAAAGCTTTTCAAAAGCAGCACAAAATCTCTATATCAGCCAACCAGCGTTAAGTGCTTCCATCAAAAAATTTGAAAAGCGCCTTGGCTGTTGTATTTTTGACCGAAGCAGTAATCCTGTTCAATTAACAGAAGCCGGCACCGAATATGTAAAATCCATAGAAAAAATTATGGATATTGAAAATCGGTTTGAAAACTATCTCAGTAATTTAAACCAATTAAAAACAGGACGCCTTTCGATTGGTGCAAGCAATGTATTTGCTTCATTTATTCTTCCGGCAATCATCACAAAGTTCACCAATAAATACCCATCTATTAAAGTAAATCTGGTCGAAGCCAATAGTGCTCATTTAGAAGACCAGTTATTCTCCGGCGCACTTGATTTTGTAATTGATAATTACCCCTTGAATGAACTAATCTATGAAAAACACTTATTTTGCCGCGAATGTCTTATTCTAGCCGTTCCTCAAGAATTTTCTTCAAACTGTCTCGCTCAAGAATATCAGTTAACAATCGACGATATCCGCCAAGGAATGCACTTAAAACCAGCGACCAAGCCCGTGCCTTTATCGTTATTTACCCATGATCCATTCATTTGTTTAAGGGCTGGAAACGACACGCGAATGCGTACAGATAAAATTTTCCAAGAACAAGGCATTACACCCAAAATTATTTTGGAATTGGATCAGTTAGCTACAGCTTATAATGTTTCCTGTTACGGCATGGCAATTACCATTATTAGCGATACCTTAGCTCAAAAAGCAAACTATTCTTCAAATATGCTATATTACAAAATAAATAGTACTCATACATTCCGCAACGTGTTCTTCTACAATAAACAAAATAAATATATCACCAAAGCCATGGAAGAATTTATAAAAATAGCACAAAATACAGATGGAAAACACCACTAGGAACATTCCTCTTTTGGCAACTTTAGTTACCAAAAAAAGGAACGCCCCTAACTGTCACTATTATGAATTCAGAGTTATTGCTTCAGGAAAAAACTGCGTTACATTATGAATGTAGCATCTAGTGAATTTCTATCTACTAATCTCGTATATTGATACTTAGGATAACCAACCATAACTGCACCAACTACCGTTTTTTCTTCTGAAATATTGAATAAATCAGATAGCGGTGAATTTTCGATAGCTGCAAAATGTTCAAAAATACCAGCCCAACAGGTTCCAAGTCCTAATGAAGGGGCAAATAACTCCAGATAGGTTAAGCATGAAATAGCATTATTTTTAGCATATGGAAAATTCTTGTCTGCAATAGCTATAATTAAATTTGGTGCGCCGCGGAAAACTGAATCAAGTCCTTTTTCCCTGTAACCTATAATCGCTGCTTCTATTAAATGCCTTACAGGGGATTTTTCTGCCATCTGAATAGTTATTTCAGCAGCTTTTTCAAGTAGTTGTTTATTTTCTACGATAACATAGGATATACCCTGACTATTAGACGCAGTAGGAGCTAGTCTAGCGATATTCACTAATTTTGATAAAATTTCTCTTGATACAGGCTTGTCATGATAATTTCTTATAGAACGACGAGATCTTAAAAAATGCCTGGTGCGGATTTAACTTAGGAAAATTATTAGCATCAACTTGTAGCGCCAGTGGTGCTTTCTCGTTATCGATTGCAGAATTAGGACATATTGCAACACAATGTCCACAGGCATTGCAATTGGTGCTTGCCACTTCTTCCGGCCCTTTTTCTCCCATCTGTAGAACATCTACTGGGCATTCTTTAATGCAAAGTCCACATTTAATACACCTTTCGTTGACCGTTATTAAGCTCATTGTAGTCATCTCCTTAATAAAAATAACCAACAAATGTTGAGTTTTGAACATTTGTCTAATATAATAGTAGCAACGCTGTTAACTGAAATCAATGAGTAAAACAGCCACATATGTTGATTAATAAACAAAATAGATAAAAATGTTCATTTATACAATAGTAAGGAGAAATTCTATTATGGATAGGCGTATTGAAAAATCCAAGCAAGCCATTATGGATGCTTTTACTAAACTGATGTTGGAAAAAGATTTTGAAAAAATTACGATTAACGAAATTGCAGAATTGGCAAATGTAAATCGGGGAACTGTATATTCGCACTATGTAGACATATTTGATTTATTAAATCAATGCATAGAGAATCACTTAAATAAATTATTTGAGAATTGTCAGCCAAGAGGCAATGATAACAGTATTTCTGGTAAAGATTCGCTTTGTAAAACATTTAAATATCTAGAGCAAAATGCTTTTTTCTATTCAAAAATGCTAATGAGTAAGAGTATTACTGCCTTTAGAAACCGATTACATGCTTTGATGGTAAAGAGTGTTGAAGAACAACTTGATATGAATGGCATCAATACAGACGCGAATAGGGAAATCATGGTACAATATTTTGCTTCGGCAACCATCGGTGTAATTGAATGGTGGATTACAAATTCAATGCCCTATTCATCAGAATATATGGCAGAACAATTATTGTCGCTGATGGAGAGATATCAAAATGTCACTGAACCCCTTACAAGAAGATAATTCGACCCCACTGTTTATAAATCCCACACAAGCAAAAAGCCACTATTTATCAAAAACAATAAGTAGTGGCTTTAATTATATCCTTATACACAGGATTTTTCTCCTGGCTGGTTGCATATTTTTCAATCTATGGGTATAATATAAGAAAAGGACTGACGTGCGCAAACACGCCAGCCCCCACAGGCTGTCTAACCGGAAAACGGTTAGCCCAAATCGTTAGTTATTGAGAAATAACCGCCGCTTTTGAGCAGGGGCGGTTATTTCTTTTTGGTCGTGACCAATACCATGAGCGTGGCAAATGCGACAGCAAATGTCAATGCTTCATAAATAGTCATCTTACCACCCCCTTCCGTAAAAGGAAGGGGCTAACCGTCCCCCGAGCAGCCTGTATAATTAGTATAGCATATTTTCCCAGAGGTAAAAGAAAATTTTTATTCCTGGCTTTGTGGAAATTCTGAAACAATAGAATAGACATGCAATCTTTTAGGATTGCATGTCTATTTCTTAGCGGTTATTTCTCTTGTAAATACTATTTGAAATGGGATTAAGAACTTTTCACATACGTATTTCACAATTCCCTTATATTCTTTAGCTGTTACTCATTACAGCTATTGTGGCAAGTTATTGTAATCAATCGTCGTACCTATACCAAAATGAACAAAGATTTCTGGATATCCTGTTAGGGGCATCCAATAACCAATCACTTCTTTTTCTCCTGATTTGTTTTTTGAGTACGTAGTCTTCTGCGTGGCTAGTGCCTTGTTGGCCAGACAGCCTTTATGCTGTTCGGGAGATCCCTTGTCCGAGCATTTAGTACCTGCTACGCCACCAAAATTGCTACAGGCTTCATTCACCGCCAGTATTTCTCTGCTTTTATGCACCAGCATAACCGGCTCCGGAAAGTTTCCCCACATAAGATGAAAAGCCTCTACTACTTTAGAATCAACCATATTATAAATCCCCCTTTTTGTTACTACTCTTATTGACGAAAAAATCTTGTATTTATTGCATCATTTTTTCAAATTACTTTTAAAATAGTCGGTGACTTACAATGCTAATCATCGATTACCGCCTTGATGGCTCCCAGGACAATGCCTGCATGATAAATCGTATCGAGTCAGAAAACCCTTGCCGATAACTAACGGCCATACACGCTGCTTCCCTCTCATCGTTTTTATCCGCCAGCCTACTTAAAATGAGTTGTAAATTCTGAGGAAGTGCTGCACGCAGCTCATCTTCATATTCTTTAGCCGCTATATCCGAATAATAATAGTCGTTTGATATTTGCTGCAGTGGTATATTAAGACTAACATCCTCCATAGAATCCATTGCACTTTCAAAAAGGCTTTCTTTTTTCACGATAATCCTCTCCTTTAGTATTAAAATGAGCTCTTGCCATGTCCTTAACCATGTACTCCGCGTAATCTTGTTTTATAAACATTACGATTCCTTACCTTTTCTAACACCACTGTATATTCCCCCATCTTCATACTGCATGAAGTTTCTTCTATCCGTATGCACGGATAGAAGAAACCAGCATACAGTTTGTTTCAGGGGAAATTAAAAAAACGCATATGCGAGGTCTTTTCAACCTACACATGCGCTTTGCTTCGTCTTGACTGCGCGCAGACGCTAAGCCTCTGCCAAAACCCACAATTTTACTATTCCGAACAATGCATCCCTTGTTTTCAAGGAAAGATCACGGTATAATAAATTGTCGTCGTAGACAGCTAGCTGTTACGTGTAGGTGCTAGCACACCTGCTCGTGCCTGGGAGTGTTCTAGCACTCTCAGGACACGGCGACTTTTTTAATTTCCACCTATTCCTAATTATATTACTTTTTTTAGGGATTGCAAGCAAAAGTAAAGTGAAAAATGAGTTCTTTTGAAAATGACAGGGATGAAAAGACGAAAAACAAAAGACGGCAACCGGCAGTAGCCGGGAGCCGTCTTTTATTGCGACTTTTTCAGTGGTTCCGAACCGTCCTGCGCTTTTAGTCTTAACGGCGCTTCAATTCTTCGTAGATTATCTCAAAACCCTTGTTAATAGCAGCTTTATTTGTACGCGCAATGCTCAGTCGGATTCCTTTTTCACGCCAAGAGTTATCGATGTAAAAAGAGTAATTACTTCCGCCAGCAATGAGAATATGACGTTTTTTTAGATTTTCAATAAACTGATTCTCATTCATATAATCTGGCAGCTTCAAATAAGAATAATAGCCCGTTTTGCCACCGATACATTCTATATTATAGGCAGCCAAGTTACGAAAATTGTTATCTAGACATTTCAATCTCTCGGAGAGCTCTTTTTTTATTGATTGGACATGTTTTTTTAGTATATTACTGCGAATATAAATTTCTAACGTGGCTTGTGATATCAAAGAAGCTGAAAAATAGGAATAATAATAGGAGAAACGTGTATGTTCTGTAAAGATATTTAAAAGATCGGTGGGGATGACTACAATTCCCACTCGAATCCAGGGGAGTATTTTAGAGAAATTTTTCAAGTAGATGTGATGATGATGGTCACCATACGCATAGATGGGATCATATTTGGGATCGAAAGAGATATCTCCGAAATAGTCATCCTCCACAATATATACATCATATCGAGCGGCTAGTTCAGCAATGGCCTTTCGTTGTGCTTTTGGATAGGTTGTACCTAATGGATTGTGGTTACGAGGAACAGTATAAAAAAATTTGATGGGTTCTTTTTTGAAAAGTTCCTCCAATCGATTTAGATCAATTCCTTGCTCGTCTCTGCGAATTCCAAGCACCTGAGCACCAGAAAATTTCAGAAAGTCGATAAAGTATTTATAGGTTGGCTGCTCGATCAAGATCGCATTCTTACCATTAGGAAAAGGCATTTGTGCCAAAATACTGAGTGCTGGTTGAATACCTAAATTAATAAAGACGTTATTCATCGGAGTAAATACTTGAAAATCAGCTAAGTACTTGACGGATAATTTTCGTAATGATTCTACACCATAGACAGTATGTGATAAGGATAGATCCTGGTATATATCCGTAGCTCTATTCAAGCAATGGTTAAGGTCAGGTATATGCATATCACGCATTAATAAATTACCTGTAGAGAAGTCTACGACCGCAGTATCAATGTTCTCAGTTTTAATGACATTCTCCACAATATAATAACCGCTTTGCGGTAGAGAATAGATGAGATGCTTATTTTTCAGTGTTTCATATGCCTTAATAACAGTACCTTGTGAGCAACTGTATTTTTCAGACAAGTCTCTGACAGAGGGGAGTTTTCTATGGAGTTGATAGTCCCCGACCTGGATACTCTTTTCAATATCCATGGCTATTCGTACATAGATCGTATTCATACTAACACCCTTTCAACTGTACTAGTGCAGTTCTATTTTATCACAATTGCACTGCTCTTTCGTATGAATATATAATGAATTATGCAAAGAAAAAAAGTTCGCATGGTGAAGAGAGTGAAATGAAAAATGGCAAAGTTCTATTGGGTGAAATGTTAGAAGTTCATAAAGAATATTTTTCTCAATTTAAAGAGTATTTTGCTACGAGGAATGAATGCCTTTAAGTATATTGAAACGCATAAATACACCTCTAAATATAAAAAGGAGAATAAAGTATATGAGATTTCCTAAAGATTTTCTGTTTGGAGCAGCTTCCGCATCTTATCAGGTTGAAGGCGCATGGAATGAAGATGGTAAAGGAGTATCCAATTGGGACTTGTTTTCTAAAATTCCCGGCAAGACATTTGAGGCAACGAATGGTGATGTAGCAGTAGATCACTATCATCGGTATAAAGAAGATGTAAAACTCATGGCAGAAATGGGATTGGAATCGTATCGTTTTTCAGTATCATGGGCAAGAATTATTCCCGACGGTGATGGTGAAATCAATCCAAAAGGTATCGAATTCTATAATAATTTGATTAATGAGTGTTTAAATTATGGGATTGTCCCTTTTGTAACCTTGTATCACTGGGATTTACCCCAACCCCTAGAAGCGAATGGGGGCTGGACGAATAAACGGACAACGGATGCATTTGTAGAGTATGCCAATGTTTGTTTCAAAGCATTTGGCGATAGGGTAAAGCACTGGATTACTTTCAATGAAACAGTAATATTTTGTGGTCATGGTTATTTATTAGGAGCACATCCACCAGGGATATTGAGCGATCCTAAGAAATATTTTCAAGCGACGCATAATGTGTTTACAGCTCATGCCAGAGCGGTCAGTGATTATAAGAAAATGAAACAATTTGGTGAAATCGGTATTACGCATGTATTTAATCCAGCATTCAGCATCGACAATAATGCTGAAAACGAAAAAGCTACCTATCATGCTAATCAATATTCCACAGCTTGGTATTATGACCCTATTTTGCTAGGAACGTATCCAGAGTATGTTGTAAAGCAATTGGCAGAGAAGGGGTGGACCCCAGAATGGACAGCAGAAGAATTAGATATCCTGAAGGTCGCTGCACCACAAAATGATTTTATTGGACTGAATTATTACCAACCACAGAGAGTCGCGAAGAATGATGTGCAGGAAGACTCCACGCCTAAAAGTCGAGAACAGTCAACAGGTGCACCTGGTAATGCATCTTTTGATGGTGTGTATAAAACCGTAAAAATGGCGGATAAAGTATATACTAAATGGGGTTGGGAAATTTCGGCTGAAGGCTTTTTAGAGGGACTACGGATGTTAAAAGTAGCATACGGTGATGTTAAAATGTATATTACTGAAAATGGTTTAGGTGATGAGGATCCGATTATTCAAGATGAAATTGTCGATGTACCTAGAATTAAGTATATTGAAGAACATTTAAAAGCTGTAAAAAAAGGCATTTTAGAAGGCATTAATCTGAAAGGTTATTATGCTTGGTCAGTCATTGATTTATTGAGCTGGTTGAATGGCTATAAGAAAAAATATGGTTTTATTTATGTAGATCATACTAATAATTTAGCACGAAAGAAAAAATTATCTTTCCATTGGTATAAGCAAATGATTGCTACTCGGGGGGAAGAATTGTAATCAGGATAATTGCCAAGAAAATGTTGGACTACTACAATGATAAGTATCTACGTGGGACATGAGACCAGCTAACTAAAAATCACGGTCACGTGCGAAGCATCAACTTCAAACGTGACCGTGATTTTCATTAATTTAAGTTCAATCCTTAAGTTCAACTCGCTTAATTTCTCCAACAACAAACAAATAACAGAAAATAGCAACAAGGCAATGTACAGCAATATAAACTAGCGCACCATTGAATGATCCTGTTATTTTTATAATATAACCAATTGCAATGGGGGTAATGATGCTGGTAAGATTGCCAAAAATGTTTAATACAGCGCCACTCACACCGACAATTGCTTTGGGCGCAGTATCGGAATTGACCGTCCAGCCAAGTTGACCCAGACCTTTACCGAAGAAGGCTACAGACATAACAGCGATGACTATCCATTCCGTGTCCACATAATTACAGGCGATTATCGTGGTTCCTAATAACATCCCTACTATAATCGGTATTTTCCTAGCAATAGTAAGGGAATAACCCTTCTTGAGCAAGAAATCGGATAACATTCCACCCAAAATTCCGCCCACAAAACCAAATATCGCGGGTACAGATGCAGCAAAGCCGGCTTTGAGAATCGTCATTCCACGAGCCTGCACTAGATAAACTGGAAACCAAGTAATAAAGAAATATATCGTAGCGTTAATGCAGTATTGGGCAATATAGATTCCTAGCATCATACGATTTTTAAGCAGTTGTTTAACATATTTCATGTTAGGTCCATCTTGCTTAGCTCCATCTTTCTTTGCTTGATCCATATCGACCAAGCCGCCGCCTTCTGTAATATATTGAATCTCAGCTTCATTCGCCATCGGATGATCTTTAGGATTATGAATAAACTTATTCCATACCAATGTGAAGAGCATTCCCAGCGCACCCATAACCACAAAGACATAGTGCCAACCATAAGTGAATACAAGCCATCCCATCAGCGGCCCAAACAATACAGTGGCAGCAGCTTGACCTGAACTAAAAATGGCTGCTGCAGTACCGCGCTCTGAGGCAGGAAACCAAGCCGCAACAATTCGACTATTTGCTGGAAATGAAGGTGCTTCAGAAGCCCCAACCATGAACCTTAACGCAAACAAAGTAGCAACTGCAGTAAATCCAGCTAGAAAACCAACGAAACCTTGAAATAATGTAAATAAAGACCAAAAGAAAATACTAGCTGCATACACTTTTCTTGAGCCAAATCGGTCTAATAAATATCCTCCTGGTAACTGGCAAAGAACATATGCCCAACCAAAGGCAGAAAAGATATAACCCATCGCTACAGAATCCATATGCAAGTCTTTTGCGATCTCTGGGCCGGCCAGTGCAATCGTAGCACGATCAGCGTAATTGATTATAGTAACAATAAATAATATGGCTACGACTATCCAGCGAACATTTGTCTTCTTTGCTGTGGAAGGAGTTATTTTGGGTGTAACATGATTCATAGTATCCATAATTTCACCTGGTAGATTTGCTAACACACAATCTACGCTATCCTTTCTCTATATAGTGATATTTTATTTATCATTATCGTTCATTTACATTTTCTTTTAATAGCCTGTCTCTCCGTTTTAACGACTAATCATAACAATTGAAACTTTCCGATAATTTTTAGCTGCGCTTAAAGGAAGTTTGCAGGAACCTTTCCCGCAAACTCCCCCTATACGGACTACTTTAACTATTTAATAAACTTAACTTGACTACAAATATCTTTAACGATTGGTACTTTCTTTTCGTTGAATATGACCTTATTGGTTTCAAAGAGATTATTTCCTTTGGTATCAATAGAAATAATGAGCGGACCAAATTCTTTTACTCTACAGACCCAAAGCGCCTCAGGCATGCCAAGTTCTAACCATTCAACTCTCTCGATTTCCTCCACTTCCGTCGCGGCTAATACCGCACAGCCACCAGGGAAAACTGCATGAACTGCTTTGTGAGTTTGGCATCCTTCCACTGTATTCGGGCCCATGCCGCCTTTGCCGACGATTAGCTTTACCCCTGTCTCTGCAATAAATTCTTTTTCGAACTTTTCCATCCGCATACTGGTGGTAGGTCCTATGGAAATCATTTTCCATCCATCGTCTTCTTTTACAACAATTGGTCCTGCATGGAAAATTGCTAATCCTGCCAGATCGACAGGTAATTTTTGACCTAATTCGACAAGACGACGGTGAGGCATATCACGACAGGTAACTAGATATCCATTTAGGTATACAACGTCTCCCGCCGTTAGCTGCTCAAGGTCTTCATTCTGAATTGGTGTTGTTAAAATCTTTTTCACAGTGTTCCCCCCCTGTGTGAAGTAATTTCATAAGTCATATCTTCATTGATTTGAATATTACCTTTTCGATGCGCCCAGCATCCTATGGATACAGCTACACTAATGGTGGATGGATGTCGAGCGGCCGATTCGACATGAACGCCCATGACGGAATTTTTGCCTGATAAACCTTGTGGTCCAAGCCCTAAATCATTAAGACCTTTTTCTAGCAACCGCTCCATTTCTGCGCCCCGGGAATTAGAATGACGTACTCCTAATGGACGAAACAGTGCCTTTTTCGAAAGTTCTGCCGCCACATCGATGGAACCGCCAATCCCTATCCCTACCAATAGTGGTGGGCAAGCGTTGATCCCATAGGATGTCATCACGTCAAAAACAAACTCCACAACACCTTCATACCCTGCTGCTGGCATCAACGTTTTACCCTGTCCTGGCAAACTACAGCCGCCGCCAGCCATGTACACTTCAATATTGATACCTTTCTCGTTAGGGATAATCTCCCAGTTTATCCAAGGAATGCGCTCACCTGTATTCGTACCTGTGTTTTTCTCTTCGAAGATTTGCACAGCATTATGACGTAGCGGTGCTTCCTTCGTGGCTTCTAGAGCCGCTGTCCGCAGAATATCTTGTACCTCGGCCAGCAATGGAAATTGTGATCCGACCTTGACAAAATACTGGACAACTCCGGTATCCTGACAGCATGGACGGTTAAGCTGATTAGCCAATTCCTGATTTTCAGTCATGGAATCATATACTACTTTTGCCAGATAGCTATCTTCCTGTTCGCGTAATTCTTTTAGCTTCTCTGTAACGTCATCAGGCAGGTGTTTACCCATATAACCTGTAAATTTAGTCATAATCTCTGTCATCGCCTGAATTTTTTCTTCTTTGTTCATGTAATAACCTCCTCATATAATATTAATTGCTTACCACAAACCAAGTATTTTCCACCACATTGACCCAATCCCAACCCACAGTAGACTACTTATATTGTTGGCAAATCAAGGGATAAAACCTATGAAGTTCCCTTTACGAAAGCATTTTTAAAAGATAGAAAATTCCATCTTTTAAAAATCAATATTTTCTATATATTCAGGTATTATTGCTTTTGATAGTATTGTAATATACAATGATTAATAGGTCTAATACTAAAATATCTATTAACGCCATAGTGTATATCCTATGAGTTAGAGAATGAAAGGAGTATCATATGGAATACCGTCAAATGAAATATGTCTTAAAAGTAGCGGAAGAGCAAAGTTTTTCTCAGGCTGCTAAAAAATTATATATCGCCCAACCCTCTTTAAGCCAATGCATTCAAAGGCTAGAGAAGCAATTAGGTGTCTTATTGTTTGATCGGACATCTACTCCCTTGCGACTTACTTTTGCTGGAGAATTATATATCGAGACTGCAAAGCGAATTTTAGATTTGAATGATCAAATGATTCAACAAATGGATGATATCGCAGATTTAAAAAAAGGTCGCCTTACTATAGGGAGTTCTCCTTTTAGAAGTACTTATCTCCTGCCACAAGTACTGCCTCTTTTTCAAAGACAATATCCAGGTATTGAAATTGTTTTAGCCGAAGGCACTACAGCAGAGTTAGAAGAATTTGCTTTAAATGGCACCACTGACTTTTCAATCGTACTCCTGCCAATATCAGAAAATATTTTTGCTTATGAACCGATTTTGACAGAGGAACTTTTAATTGCTTTATCACCACAGCATCCCTTAAGCAAACAAAATAGAGGAAGTAATTCAAACCAGCCTCCCTGGACAAATATAAACATTTCCGAGCTAAAGGACGTGCCATTTATTCTAATGAAGCATGGACAAAGACTGCATCAAACTTTACTTGATCTTTGCGCACAAGCTGGATTTAAACCGAAGATTATTCTTGAAAGCCAAAGTATGGAAGCGGCACAAGCTTTAGTTGTAGCTGGACTCGGAGCCACTTTACTCCCTGATACATTAGTTAGACTTAGGTATATGTCAGAGCATCCTTGCTATTTTTCAATAAAGGAATCAATTAACACAAGAACAGTTGTTGTAGCCTATCGGAAGGAAAAATACCTTTCTAAAGCAGCTCGTTTATTTATATCTTTGATGAAGGAAAGGCATATATAAAACTCTACACTTTATAGCAGATATTCTATTAATCATTTAAAAAAGGCTGAACCTTTTATTTTCCCGTGGTTCTTTACAAAATAAACTCCTATCAAATCCAAACGGATTTGACAGGAGTTCTCTTTATCTTTAACGGCAAACTTTCCAACCTAAATATCAAAATTAATCTTGCTTCCGTTTATCACGTTAAATTCTCTAACATGCACGGAAAGCTCAAGCAATTGATTTTTATCGGTGAAAATAATTGATTTTTTTTCTTTTCTTATAAAGCCCATCTTTATAAACTTATTAATTACATTATACAAACCCTTTCTGCTCATGGGGAAAATGTTGCATAATTCGCTCGTATTTTTAAACTTGAAAATGTCATCTTCCGAGTTTTTTAGCAGGTAAAAAGCAAATATTTCCTCCGATGTAAACAGATTCTTCATCATTAGCTTTTTGTACATATAATATATTCTATTGCTGATTTTATATAAGAACACCTTTAGAAAATCAGGATTCTTTTGCAATTTGTTAAAAATATCTTTATTTATTTTCAAGAGTGAAACATTACTTGCGGCTTTAATATCACAAAACAGATTTTGTTCGTACATATAACTAAATTTACCTACAAATTCATTTTTAGAAAGTTCATCTACCAAAAAACTCTTGCCATACTCAGTAATACATTCTACTCTAACATTCCCGTCTAAAATATAAAAGATCTCTGTAAAATTTTCATCAGAACGCGCTATATATTGTCCTTTTTTAAAATTCACAATCGCTATTTCATTCAAATATTCTTTTATAAAGCCATATATGTATATATCGTCCAGTTCCATATTTACTGATTCCTTCTACGCTTTTTATAGTTATATTATATTAAAAAAAAATAGCAATCACAATGCTGTAATTACTATTTAAAAACGTGATTATCCATCAGAACGGAGTATTGTCACCAATATAGCATGCTATATTATTATTCAGGTATAACTCCTGCAGATATTCCATTTTTTCATCATCTACATGCCCATGATCACTGTATTCATACTCTTTTCCTAACTGATTCCATTTAGTCACCCCAAGCCTATGGAATTTCAAAAGATTAATTTCATATAATGAATTTTTGTTCATAAACTCAATCAATTTGTATGCATTTTCATCACTATCATTATATCCGGCTATAGTAGGTTGTCTTAGAATAATTCTTCCGCCCCATTCAGATGTTACAAGTGCTTCAATGTTGGAAAGTATTACACTGTTATCCACACCGGTTCCTTTTTTGTGTTTTCCCCTGTCCATATTTTTTACATCAATGAAGGCAAAATCAATATGTTTCATTATTTCTAAAAACACTTCCTGTTTTGCATAGCCGCTGGTTTCAATCGCCGTATGAATTTGCAATGCATGACATTTTTTCAATACTTCTGTAAGAAATTCATACTGTAGCAATGGCTCTCCACCTGAAAATGTTACGCCTCCCTCGGAACCCCAGTTATTGTAATCACGTCTCAGAACAACCATAAGCTCATCGACCGTATACTCTTTGACACACTGTTTCAGCGCATTATTAGGGCAATGTAAATCCCCCCTTTTCTTTATATATCAACTCTAGTACAAATTAACAAAAAATATCAGTGTAAAGTACACACTTTCGGCTTCATTTTTTTGTATTTTTTCAACCTGACCTAATATGAGTTATAAATTAATTATGCATCTAAACGGTATACGATTTGCAAATTACCCGCAATGATATCTCCCCATGCTAAAAAGCCCCAACCCCTGATTTTAAAAGGGTTGAGGCATTATTCGCCGTCACAAGTGATATAGTTCTCCGTATCATTTATAGCTGCTAAAGCTTTAATTTAAAGTTTTGGAGGAAAAATTCCTTTTCTTTTACCACAACGACCGAGCAGCAGCATTTGCTAGCTCCGCTAATGGCCCAGGGTATATACCAATAAACAATGTTGCAATCAAACTAATCAGAGCCACAATACGCAGTGATACACTAGCAGTAAACTCCTGCTCATTCTTTGCTTCTTTACTGTACATCACTTTGACCACAAGCATGTAATAATACACCGAAACCATCGACATTACAAGCCCTAACATAGCAATCCAGAAGTAACCTTTATCTGTAATTGCCATAAATATATACATCTTACCGACAAAACCTGCCATTGGCGGAAGGCCTGCCATAGATAACAATGATACCGTCATAACCACCGCCAAGAACGGCGACTTTTGGGACAATCCAGAAAGATCGTCAATATTATCTGAACCGTATTGGTTATTAACGGCAGTAGTTACAGCAAAGGCACCAACATTGGCCACCATATAAAGCACAGCATAAAATAGCATTCCCTTGACTCCGGCTGCATCAGCAGCCAAGAGACCCGATAAAATGTAACCAGCTTGCGCTACGGAGGAATAGGCCAACATGCGTTTGATATTAGTCTGCCATATCGCAACTATAATACCTACAATCATACTTAGCCCAGCCAATAGACTGACAATAGTCAACCAATACGCTTGTAAGTCGGCAAATGCTACTAAGAAAACCCGCAGTAATACAGCGACCCCAGCAGCTTTTGATGCCATCGCCAACATGGCAGTAACAGGAATCGGCGCGCCTTCATAAACATCGGGAGCCCACATATGAAAAGGAACAATGGACAGTTTAAAACAGAAACCGGCAAGCATAAGCCCTAATCCCAGAAGCATAGCCGGACTAGCAGTAAGATGAGCAGCGATTTGACTCAGCACAATACTGCCGGTAAAGCCATATACCCAGCTCATACCATACAGCAAAACTGCACTCGCTGCCGAACCAAGAATCAAATACTTTGTGCCAGCTTCACTTGACTTACTACTTCTTAAATCAAATCCAACTAGGATATAAAATATAATGGTCATCAATTCCAAGCCAACAAACACCGTTAATAAATCATTTGCGGACGCCATAACCATCATACCCACTAAACTTAAGAGTAGTAATGCATAAAATTCTCCCGTATTGTGAGTCAGACCTTCTATATAATCAAAGGAAAACAATAGTGTTAAGATAGTCGCCACTATGAACAACTGCTTGAAAAACAAAGCAAATTTATCGACTACAAAAAAACCATGATACACCGTAGCTGGAGTTCCATGTTGGTTAAAGGTATAAACTAAAATCCCCAATAAACCACAAACTGCAAAATACCCCAAACTACGGCGAGCTTCTTGCCGCGGCATCAATAAGTCAAAGACGATGATAAGCAAAGCAAGAATTACAACGGCTATCTCACTCGTGAGCAGCGCAATATTCATTGAAAAACACCTCCCAGCAAGGTCGGCGTAACGTGCAGCTTAACCAGTAACGCCGTTACCGGCTCCATACCACTATTAACCATACCCATTAATAATTGTGGGAAAACACCAACTACTACTAAAACAGTCCCTAGTAATACAAGGGATACTAATTCAACTCCAGAGGCATCACGGCATACATCAAACTCTTCACGTCGCGGCCCAAATAGCACATTTGCCAGTACGCGCAATATATAAAGCGCAGTGAAAACAATACCAGAAATAGCTAGAAGAGTAAAGAGCGGGTATACTTTAAACGCACCCACAAAGCTCGTAAACTCGGGGATGAATCCAGCTAACCCTGGAAGTCCTAGCGAACTCATCCCAGCTAACATAAAACCAGTAGCTATACGTGGCATTT
>ENA-OFCE01000295-OFCE01000295.1-metagenomes-genome-assembly--contig:-NODE-295-length-33795-cov-7.270865_pt1 | contig 33795 bp, 20 predicted proteins | sample MGYA00153388_OFCE01 | MGnify analysis MGYA00153388 | reverse complement strand
GCTTCGATCGTTATTCATTAATAGTTTGAAGTATGAGCAGATGTACTGATTTAGTAGTAAATCAAATAGGATTGCTATAGCTTAAAAGCTAATTGAAGAAAATGTCTGAAACTTTAACCGAACACACATTGGCAGCATTAGAATTAGAGACTGGGGCAATGGGCTGTATCAGTCCAGAGCGACATCAAAAAAGATGGTTGCAAAAAGTTCAGCAGCTAGAGCAACAAATCACTATGGCTAATTTCTCAGCGGAGAAGATGGATTTAGCAGAAAAACTAGCTAAACTCAATCGAGTAGAAGCTAAAAAAGCTACGTTAATTGTTGATATTTACAAATTGAATTCGGACGATGGATCGGAGATCGTCAAGCAATAGATTGTCCCTGCGATCGAGGATGTGAGTAGGGGCAATTCATGAATTGCCCCTACTCACTCGTTTGCTATATTTCTATAGCGTTTCCTAACAGAATATCTGGCAATCGATATAGTAAGGCGGCTCAAGCAGAAACTTCGATCTAAATTTAGGTTCTAATCGATACTATATCCAGAGGTCAATTGTGATGGAATCTGCACATTACAGCGAGTTGACGATCGCGACTCCAATAATCGAATCGCTTCATCCTAGCGTCATGGAGTTTGCACGACAGCAATGTGAAGGAGTCGATTTAGCTCTCAACCGCGCCGTCAAGCTTTACTACGCAATTCGAGATGGAATTCGCTACGATCCTTATCGTATCGATCTGACGATCGCGGGAATGCGCGCTAGCACCACATTAGCGAATCAAAGAGGCTGGTGTGTTGCCAAGGCTGTGCTACTGGCGGCTTGCTGTCGCTCGGTGGGGATTCCTGCTCGGTTGGGATTTGCTGATGTCCGCAATCATCTATCAACCGAGCGATTGCGGCAGAGAATGGGTACAGATATCTTTTATTGGCATGGTTACACTGACATGTTTCTCGACAACAAGTGGGTAAAGGCAACGCCAGCTTTTAGCAGTAAATTGTGTCAGAAATTGCGGTTGCTACCGTTAGAATTTGATGGGGATAATGATTCTATTTACCATCCCTACGATCGACAAGGAAATCGACATCTAGAGTATATTAACGATCGAGGTGTATATGCAGATCTCCCAATCGCGGAAATAATTAAAACATTTGAGCTAAAATACAACTTTTCTAGTCAGAAATCAGCATCGATCGACGACAACTTCGATCGAGACCTTACCATTGAAATGCGATCGTAAGCGTCGTCGTTAAGAGACTGACAACTTCTGAGGTTCGATTCTCCAGAGGAGAGGCTCCGCCAACGAGATGATTGAGATAATGAGATTGCAGTTGGCGGTTAGTTAGCCGATCGAGCAGTGAAATTGTGAGCGTGGGATAGGTATTCATGCGACATTTAGGAATTCTCGATGAGTAACGACAATTTCAATATAACATCTGTTTAAGAAAGAGATCGATCTAACCGATCGCGTTGCATAGTGTAAAACTACTCAATTTACGATCGATCTAAACGGTTTTAGCAAAACCCAATGCGATCGAATCGACATCGATCGCATATTGAAAAGGTGATGTCATCAAAAGTAGGTTGAATATTTAATATTTATCGATCGGACAGTTTAGACATATCCAACAATATTAATCGGTCGTTCCTTAAATGCTTGTATTGTTAGGGTTCAAGGCTCAACCAAGCTGCACAAAGAAATTTTACTGAAATAGATCGATATTTTAATCGAGTTCTTGGGCAAGAATCGGAGTAATTCTGGTCTGCTGATGTCATGATATTTAGTTAGACCGCTGCTCTCTACCAATATAACTAAACTACCTCGATAAAAGACCCCCGAATTATTGAATTCGGGGGTCTTTCCTGACTAAAAATTAAGCATTAAGCAAACTTGAAGCTGCTGGCAGTGAGCGTACTAGATTGAATCCCTGTTAATACTGCGAGATCCTTACCACCAGTAGCAACTAGCGTGTCGCCACCCTTAGCAGTGAGCGTCACTTTGCTGAAGTCACCAGCACCCAACAACATCAACGAATCAATACCAACTTCAAAGTCAGCAACGGTGTTAATGCTGGTAGGGGCACCATTGTAAAGTAGATAGAACTTATCAGCTCCGGCACCACCAAACAGGGTATTACCACCCTTGCCAGCAAACAGCTTATCGTCGCCATCGCCGCCAGAGAGGAAGTCATTGGTACCAGCGAATAAGGTGTCGTTACCTGCACCACCGTAGAGACGGTTGCCACCTTTACCTTGGCTGGCATCGAGGATATCGTCGCCAGCTTCACCGAATAAGCGATCGCGTAAACCAGCATAGAGTTCGTCGTTACCGTCGCCACCATAGACGCGGTTATCGCTACCTTTGGACACCGAACCATCTACCAAGTCGTTACCACCAGCGGTAAAGATGACTTGCTTGAAGGTAGGTACGATCGTCTTATCATCACCAGTTGTACCAGCAACTGGGTCGGCTGCAAAAGCATTGGGAGTCACTTCAAACTGGCTGACAATCTTGGGTACGCGACTGGTAATCGCGGTCGGGTTGGCTTCGAGTTCGGCACGATTGTAAGCATCGATACCGTAAGTCGTGACGGTGAGCTTTTGGGTATCTTTATCGATATTGAACTCCGTCCAGCCGTAAGTATTGGTCGCGACATAATCACCTTGGAGCAGTTTGGCATTAATTAAGCCATTCGCTTGGGGGAGGTTTTTGTCTAAACCGAGGGGATCGTAGCCGAGTGGGGCTAGACCGCTATCGACGATGTTTTTGATGAAGGCATCTTTGCCAGCCGCAGGTAGAGCATCGTATTGAGCCTTCTGAGCGGCAGTTAGCAAGCCTACCTGGGTCGCTAATTCGGCGACTGTGGGGCCGAAGGGTTTGTCGTAAGCGACGGCACCTGTGACGATTTCAAATGCGCTGGTGGCGATTTGAGCTTGACCTGGGGCGGTTTGGTATGTGAGGTTGTTGACTAAGGTACCGTGGAAGTCGGCAGCGACGAAGACGACGTTCTCAATTTTGTTGTCGTTAACATATTTGAGAATCTCTGTCCGCTCGGCGGCATAACCTTCAAATCGATCGCCAGCACCGAGAATACCGATATTTTCGATCGGTTCTGGTACCATGATAAACTTCCAGGTCACGCCGTTGGTTTGAGCGTTGAGGAGGTCGGTTTTGAGGTCTTGAACCTGCTGTTTGCCCAGTAACGTCCGGCTGGGGTCAAAGGACTTGGCGAGGAAAGCACCGACTTGAGCGGCATCGCTAGTATTGGCAACTCCTGCTAGCTCAGTATCGCGGAAGGAACGCGCATCGAGAACAAACGTCGCCGCATCTTTACCGAAGGTGTTGTAACGGTAGATTTTGCGTTCGCCATCGGTACGCGCATCATTGGGCGTATTGTAGGTGAGATCGCGAATCGGATTGAATTCTTGGAAGGCTTGCGCGCCGTTTTCAAATAGCGGCGAGTCGTTGATTAGTCCCGTTTTGGCTCCATAGAGAGCTTGTTCCGCCGCAGTCGATTTGGCTAAATCCTGTCCGCCCGCAAAGTCATTGGTGACTTCATGGTCGTCTAGCGTGGCGAGGATCGAAGTCGCGGAGCGCAGATCGCCAAAAGTATTTAGACCGTAACGGCTAGTGTAGACTTCTGCTTGTTTGGCACGGTAGTCTGCCAATGTCGTCGATTGCTCTTTCTCCGTACCGTTGGGATTTTTGACAGCGGGGGAAGCTACGTCACCATAGATCGTATCACCCAGTTCGACAAAGAATTTGAGATTGGCATCGACTGCATTACTAATCGCGGGATAAGGAGCCAATTCACCGCGCCAGTCGCCACTGACACCAAATTTTAGACCCGTGAACTGACCGAGTGCAGCAGCGGTGCTAAATTTGCCAGTTGCTTTGGCACCAGTAGCATCCACAGCGCGATAGAAGTAATCAGTATTAGCCGTGAGTCCGGTGACATCAACTTTGACAGGTTGGAGCGCACTAGCGACCGTGGCGGTTTTGGTACCCGCGATCGAGCTAAAATCCGCCTTGGTGGAATATTCAAACGTTATCGTCCCTGGCGTTTGGCTGCGCGTCCACAGTACTGTCGAAGTTTGAGTAGTATCACCACTAGCAACGCCACTGGGAAACGGATTGGTAATTGCGATCGCTTTACCATTCACTGTAGCCGCTGGAGTCACGTCTAAGATTTTCTCGATCGTCGGTGCGATGTCGATATTCCGCACGCTACCCAGTGGCTGCTGAACGATATCTGGCCCCGCCGCATAGAAGATCGCCTTCATGTCCGGTAGCGTCGGGTCGTAACCGTGGGCACCGTAGAAGTTGGGTACCGAGAGCACGGCAGTAGTTGGAGTAACAGTATCGCCTTTGCGAATTACTGGTGTAGCTTGGGTACCGTCGAAGTTATAACCAGTCTTGAGCAGCGCGAAGACATCACCCGTATCTTGACCGATGAACGCGCCCCGTGCATCGATAACATCATTGGCAGTAGTTGCAGTCGTTGGTACGTCCCGATTATAAATCTTGTCAAACACGCCGACGCTGGCAGTACCATTGGTGTAGTTGGCGTTGGTATCGACAAAACCTTTAAGTAAATCGATGACCTGTTTTTGCAGGGTCAAGTACTCTGGTACTTTTACCTGAGTCACACCCGCAACCGCAGCTTCGCGACCTTCGAGGTTGATGTAAATATTCACCGCTGGGCCGCTAACCACTGCGCGGACTTTATTGCTGTCGAAACCAGCATTTTTGAGCAGGTTATTCATGCTCACCGCCGTATGGAAAGGCGAGAAACCATGATCTGAGGTGACGATGATATTGCTATTGGGCTTGCCACTAGCATCGACACCGACGGCTTCAATTATCTTCTGGACGGCACTATTAGCTGCTTGATAGGCAGTTTCGACATATTTTGCATAACGCGCGACTTTGGCGGCATCCTGTCCCGTGCCGATACTGTTGGGATTGGTAAAATCGGTGGCTTGGCGGGGGTCGGTAAGTAGGAACTGGTGTTCGGAGCCGTCGGGTTGTTCGATATAACCGAGGACTAGATCGGCGTTGGGGTTTTGTTGGATACTGCGTAACAACACCTTGGCTTGATAATCTACGAAGGTTTTGACTTGATCTTGGTAGATAGCTTCGAGTTCGAGATCGCTAAATTTGGTCAGTCCAGAGTTAATCCGTTCGGGGAAGCGGAAATCGGCTTGGGGTGCCCAGTTACCGATATTGTTATTGATATCATCGACGTTGGCAATCACGCCAGGACTTTCCGCCGGACGGGGTATATAAGCACCAGAGTACCGAGCGATATTGACTTGAGACAGATCTCCTGCCAATGTGCTGGCATAGAAGGCGGTACCAACTTTATTATTACTACCATCGAAGAAGAATTTGCTAGATTTTTGGTCGGCGACTTTGATAAACGCCGAGCCAGTGCTAGGTAAAGTAGCTGCACCTTTGACGCCAACATTTGCATCGAAGACAACTAAGGTATCGTAATTGGTGACATTATCATTGGTAGTGTCGATCGCGGCTACTTGCAGCTCGTAACTACTAGTACTACCGCCAGTCAGCGCAGTTGCCGCGATCGATTCTAGTTTAGCAACCTTGACAGCACTAAATGAAGTCTTACCGAGAGCAGTCAGTCCAGTCACTGCTTGAGTATTGCTAACGCTAAAATCCGCCGCAGTCAGACTAAATCCGGTACCACCAACACCACCAAAGGCACCGAAGGGCACGGTGTAACTAACTGTTCGATCTTCTTTTTTATCCAAGATCGCCTTGCTAGCCGTAGCCGAGAGAATATTCACCCCATCTGCACCTGGAAAAGTTGCTGCGACGACTGATTTGCCCGCACCTTGTAGAGTCGTCCAGAGTGGCGTTGCGGTTGGAGTGCTAGTTTCGGCTGGATCTTTTCCTGATTGATAAGTGTACCCACCGATCGGCGCAGCAAATCCACTAGTATTGGTAGTAAAAGGATTGGAAACTAAGCTGAAACTATTGGCATTGATATCATTATTGACGGCAGTGGAGCCAGTCGCGATCGCGATGTGCGAGGGCGCGGTAATCGAGGGGGTAATGGTTTCGTTATCGGTAGCAGCAACGCCTTTGGCTTTGAGCAGTCCGATCCCAGTTTTGGCATCGAGAACACCACTGGCTAAATATTTATCGACGATCGAATCGGTTGCCCCATCGAGGGAGATTAAAACTACTTTAGGTGCCATATTATTGATGAAGTTAAATTTTTGGTAAATTTTAAATCCAAAGTCAACGGGGTTGATTCCGATTGAAATCAACCCCGCTGACTTCAGATATTCACGAACCTATACAAATGCGAAACTGCTGGCGTTGAGAGTGTTAGATCCAATGCCAGTTAGTAATACGAGATCTTTACCGCCAGCTTTGACGAGAGTGTCTGTACCTTGCTGGGTGAGATTCACTTTGGTAAAGTCAGTTACACCAGAAACCCCTAAGATCAGCATTTTGTCAATGCCAATCTCAAAGTCACCAATAGTATTGGCACTTGTTGGTACGCCGGAAGTCAGATAGAATTTATCAGCTCCGGCACCACCATAGAGGGTGTTACCACCTTTGCCAGCAAATAGGCTGTCGTCGCCGTCGCCACCAGAGAGGAAGTCATTGGTACCAGCGAATAACTTGTCGTTACCTGCGCCACCGTAGAGACGGTTGCCGCCTTTACCAGCAGAGGCATCGAGGAGATCGTCGCCAGCTTCGCCGAATAAGCGATCGAGTTGTCCGGCATAGAGTTCGTCGTTGCCGTCGCCACCATAGATCCGATTGCTGCCACCAGCGACGGAAGCGTCTACCAAGTCATTGCCACCAGCCATAAAGATTGTGTCCTTGCGGGTGGGGATGACACTAGTATCGTCAGCGGCAGTACCAGCGACGACTTTGTTACCACCTTGTCCGTCGATGCCGACTGAGGGACTGAGGTTGAGGGGTTTGTCGAGGGTAATTTGGACGATTTCGTTATTGTCGATGCCGGGTGGACGACCGATCGAGAAGGGATAGTTGTTATCATTGGCAACTAAAATCGTGTTAGCGTCGATGACGAGGACATTCTCGATCGTCACAAATGGCATCCGATAAGTGGTGCTACCGTCTTTGTTCAAGTCCAATGGATCGGGAATATTTAACAAGTCGGCGACTTCTTCTTTAGTCACAAAGCCTTTGGCATCTTGTTTGGATAAATCTACTTTGTAGATCTTTTTAAACTTCGCCAAATCGCCTTGTCCGCCGTCGCGTTCGATGACTAGGTATTCGTTATCATTGATGACTGTCATGTCACCGATCGCATTAGCCGGATCTTGAAGTTTGTAGTAACCTGTCAGTCCCTCAAATTTCTTGGTTGCAATGTCGAATGTATTGATACGGAGTGCGCCAGCAGGATCGCCGACTACCGTTCCTTCCAATAGTGCGTAGAGCTTAGTTTTAGAAGCATTCATTGCCCCACCTTCAAATCCTTTGGAACCGCCGAGATTGGACACGATCGCATCGCCAGGGCGACCCAGAGCAGTGGTGACATTGGCTGTCCCGATGAGTTCGCGGCGCACGTCATAGCCCGTAGCGGAAAAATCGGTGAAGAAGCCATCTACACCCAGATTGATGAATTGTTTGTATTCATCGCGGGGGCTAGCATAGTTAGAAGCTTGGAAGAAGGGGTCGTCGCGGAGGGTGTAGAGATGGACTTTCAAGCCCGCTGCGTGAGCGTCGGCAATCAGTGTCGTGGGAGTACCCGTAACGCGATCGGCATCGCTGATTTGACCGTCGCCATTGAGGTCGTCGGGCTTACCATCGTTATTTCTGTCTACCGTACTTGCAGGCACGATCGCCCGTTTGTCGGGGCCGATGCCAGTCGCATACTTGGCAACGCCAAGCAAACCAGCAGGTGTGGTAAGGTCGGCGTAGGTGGGGCCGCTTTTAGCAAAGGTCGTGTCGTAAGGGCTGCCAGATGCGCCTGTGAGTTGGATTAGCGGAATATTCACGCCAGCTTTGGGCATGATGGTATTCTTCAACTCTTGCAGGTTGCCAACTTCAAAGGACTGGATGAAAATCCGGTTGGGATCGGTGAAACCTTTTTTGACCAGCGTATCGATCAGTTTTTGACCCAGGCTGACTTTGATGGGCGTACCGTCGAGGTATTTCCCTTCTGTCGCGAAGTAAGTCGGATGCTTGGTTTCAGGGTAGATGCCGATTTTGACACCAGTTTCTTTCTCATACTGTTGTACCAAATCGATGACTTCTTCCAAGGTGACGACTTTGAGGTTGTCACCGTCATACTTGGTACCGCGCAGAGCTGGTAGCCGCTCGATCGCGTTCAGCGTCTTGATTTGCGCCAGGGTCATATCTTCGGCAAACCAACCCGTAACAGTTTGTCCGTCTAGGACTTTTGTTGATTTGAGACTGGCAAATTCGGGACGCTTGTAGACATCAGTAGAGGTATTTGTCAAGTTGACAGTACCATCAGCATTCAATACTGCCAACATCGGTTCGTGACGGGCAATCAACACGCCATCTTTAGTGATTACCAAATCTGGCTCGATGAAATCCGCACCATTAGCGATCGCAACTTTATAAGCAGCTAAGGTATGTTCTGGACGTTCGCCCGAACCGCCACGATGTCCGATGACGATCGGTGGCTTTTTGTCAAGGGTATTGAAGCTAGGCTGCTTGAGTACGTCGGGATTGTCAGGAGAGCGGACAAATGGGGCTACCACTTGGTCGCGCACCTTGTCGCCAGTACCAGGGAAATCATCGAAATAGCCATCGATGCCCAATTGGATAAACTGAGCGACTTCGGCTTCGGGGTTGCCTTTGTAGTCAGCCGCTAGATATCGAGGCTCGTTGCGGAGGGTGTAGAGATGCACCAGCAACCCAGCTTTATGCGCGTCAGTAATTAGGGTTGTGGGTGCGGTGAGGGTTTTGTCGGCATCATTGACAGCACCATCGCCATTGATATCATCGGCTTGCCCATCGTTATTGGCATCCGTACCTTTGACCGAGAGGATCATCCGTTTCCAGGGGCCGATCCCGTCGGCGTAGGTAGCGATTTCCTTGAGTCCTTCAGGAGTTCGTAAGTCAGCGTAGGTGCGCTTGTCACCACTTTTTACGAAATCATAGGGTGAAATTTCAATCAAGCTACCGTCAAGTCTGACATCATCCGCATCTAGCAACTGGATCAGGGGAATGTCAATCCCTGCCTTGGGCATGATTTTGGTATTCAATTCTTTGAGATTGCCCACCTCGAAAGATTGAATAAACACCCGACTAGGATCGGTGAATTTATTTTTGACTAAGTTATCTACGAGGAGCTGGCTGGTATCGAACCCTTTTTCGGCAAAGTAGGTAGGATGCTTAGTTTCTGGATAGATACCGATCTTCTTGCCAGTATCGGCTTCGTATTTTTTGACTAGGGCGATGACTTCATCTAGGGTAGGAACATCAAATACGCCGTTGAAGGTTTGTTCGCGGAAAGATAGCCGCTCGACAGCACGGAGCGTTTTGAGTTCGGCGAGGGTAAAATCTTCAGCAAACCAGCCCGTGACAGGGGCACCATCGAGCATTTTGGTAGTCTTGCGACTGGCGAATTCCGTCCGGCTGGCAACGTCGGTAGTACCAGTGATATCGGGTTCGTGACGAGCGATGAGGATACCATCTTTGGTGACTACCAAGTCTGGCTCGATGAAATCCGCACCGCGCTGGATTGCCAGTAAATAGGATGCTAAAGTATGTTCGGGTCGATCGCCAGATGCACCGCGATGACCGATGACGATCGGAGCTTGACCTTTGAGGGTATTGAGTTTGTTGTAATTTGGCGTGGCAACTGGAGCGTCTAAAAGCTTGCCAGTGGAGTCAAAGTGCAGGGTATAAGGGCCAAATTCTTCACCAATCCAGATCGAACCATCTTTGGCAATATTGAAGGACTCGATATCAAAGTCCGCACCTGTGAGGAATCGATCGGTAGTAGTATTATTGACGATCGAGAATCCCGCTTTTTTGTCAGGGTCGGACAATTGAATAAAGTTACCAACTTTGACAGTACCATCGCCACCGATGCCTTGAAAACTGGGATTGACTTTGTAGATTCTGAGTAAGAAGTCAGCACTATTAGCTTTAGCACCATAACCATTGTCAGGCATGAACCAGTAATTGCCATAGATATCGGCAAACTGAACTGCGCTAAAACCTTGAACTGGCTGGCTGGAAAATGGAACTGTCCGACCGTTGGTGCCAGTGATTGCCGCACCAGATGCTGGGCCAGGAGCAAAAGTATCAGCAGGAAGCGATGCAAAGCCTTTTAATGTGGTCATAGTCAGTTTTGAATGTTTTCTATGAGGAAAATTAGAAATTTGCTAACAACTACAAGATCGTCGGGGATATTAAAGTAGCTTTTAACTCACGTAATGAAGGCGATCGACGATATTAGTAAACATATTGATGCGTAAAATAGTATCGATCGCCTGTTTCTATTGCCAGCTAATTACTCCAAAGCTATCTAGTAGATCGATCCATCGATCGCTACTAATCTTTTTACAATAATCGCATCATCACCATATCAGCTACAGGTTAAGGATTAGTTATTCTAAGGTGTTCATTTTTACAGATCGCACATATTTTTCTCAGCAGGAATATGTAATTTTTTACACGTTTTGTTTAGCCGATCTGCGGCGGGGGTCGATCGAGATATTGACTCAAGATTTATGGATATAATGTAAATGTACCGATCGAGTCAACCTAGTTATGGTATTTCCACCCCCAGCTAAGGTTCATTATCCCGACAGCGACGGCAATCCGATGGCAGACAATACCAAGCAGTTTCGGTGGATCGTCACAATTAAGGAAAATATCGAACTACTCTTTGCCGAAGATCCAAATGTCTTCATCGCTGGAGATCTACTGTGGTATCCAGTCGAAGGTAATAATACTATCCGCAGTGCCCCCGATACGATGGTAGTATTTGGCAGACCCAAAGGTGACAGAGGTTCCTATCAACAGTGGAAAGAAGACAACCTTCCGCCCCAGGTGGTATTTGAAATCCTCTCGCCAGGAAATCGGATGGGAGAAATGGAGCGCAAACGCCAATTTTATGAACGTTATGGCGTGGAAGAGTACTACATCTACGATCCAGATCGATTGGATTTGAGTGGCTGGGTGAGCAGTGACGGCGGATTGGTAGCTATTGAAGAGATAAATGGCTGGCAAAGTCGGCGATTGGGAATCCGCTTTGCGATCGCAGCAGGTGAAGAATTAGTTATTTATCGCCCAGATGACGAAATATTCCTAAGTTTTGGGGAGTTAGATGAATTGCGTCAAGTAGAAAAGATCCGAGCGGAAACTGCCGAGTTGCGGGCAGATACTGCCGAGTTGCGGGCGGATACTGCCGAGCGAGAAGTCACTAGACTTGCAGCTAAGTTAAGGGAACTGGGCATCGAACCTTGATTTAATCACAGTAGATAGAAAATCAGGCGTTGCTGACTGTGGGTATGAAATTAAACCATCCCACATTCAGCAAAGTCGAAAATCATTAGTTGTCAAGCGAGTAGGGACAATCGATCGCCCCTAATCTAGCTAGAAAATTGAGAAACTAGCATTTGTCAGTGCGGGGTTGCCGACTAATTGAGCGATCCGCACCTGTGCAGCACCGCCAACACCATCAGCATCAAAGAATAATGCGCCAGATGTATTGTTGTAGATAAACCTTTGGCTGGTATTGGTTGCTGACGATCCCAACGTAAATCGAGCAGCATCTAACACACCCACATCACCCACGACCGTAGCACCACCAAAACCAGTACCAGAAATACTGATGCGATCGAATTCCACCGCAAAGTCATTGATTTTGTCGATCCCTTCATTGGCACCGTAGTATACAAAAGTATCGTTACCAGCACCGCCAAACAGGAGATCGACTCCTAAACCACCAGTAATGAAATCATTACCAGCTCCACCATTGATGATGTCATTGCCAGCATTCCCAAATAAAGTATCGTTACCGTCAGTACCTACCTGTCGATCTGCGCCTGTAGTGCCGCCAGTAGGTTTGAGGTCTAGTCCGACTAATACTGGATCGTGGTCGGAGGAACGGAACTGATTTGGGGCATAGAGACTGGTATCATTGCGGTCTTCGGTGGCAGGTTCACCTGTTGATATTACATCATCGTTGTAATCAAAGACGATCGGTTCGGAGGAGTTGATATTCCACTTTGCCGCACCCGTGACTTGTGCGAGCAAGCTGGATGTGACTAGCGCGTGGTCGAGTGAGCCAGTTTGACCGTTAAAAACATAGGAATCGGTAGCAGTTGTCAGCTTGGTCAAGCCACCAGCGCGAAGAATATCGATCGGATCTTCTTCGTTGTAGGCATTGAGATCGCCCAAAATCATCACATCGCTGTCACCGGAATCAGTTTGGATCTGAGAGACAAAGTTGAGTAAGGCGGTGGCTTGAGTTTTACGGGTATCGTTAAAAGCTCCCTGACCATCTCCTTGGTCTAGATTTAGCCCTGTAGCACCACCAGCACCTTTGGATTTGAAGTGGTTGACGATCGGGGTAAACTTTTCACCAGAAGCATTATTAATGAAAGTTTGAGCCAGTGGCGGACGACCTAATGAGGTGAACGCGGAATCGTTGAAGTAAACAGCATTACCGATGGGAGTCACAGCACCTGGCTTGTAGATGAAGGCAACCTTGATTTCATCTGTACCGGAACTGCCAGTGGTATTTGCCAGTTTGATATAGTCGTAAGTATTAGACCCGATCGCAGTATTCAAGCCATTAACTAGATCGACGATCGCGGAGTTGGCACCATCGCCATCATTTTCCATCTCAATCAAACCGACTACATCTGCATTCAATTCTTTGATGGCAGAAATAATCTTAGCGCGTTGACGACTAAACTCAACCGCCGTATCCGCACCGCGCGAAGTTGGGAAGCCACCACCCGCACCGTCACCATTAAAGTAGTTGAGGACATTGAAGCTACCGACTTTCAACCCGCCGCCCACCTCTGGCAACGCGGGACGGGCTTCGTAGTTAAATACTGGGGCTTGAGTGGGTTGAATCCGGTAATTATTAAATCCAAAACCCAGCACGCCAGTTAAGCCCGTAGTCGTGCTGCCGATTCTGAGTGTGTCATTGGTAGGGTCGGCATCAGTGGTGTTGACATAGGGGACATCGCTCAGGTTCGATGCACTGCTACCATCATCCAGAATGATGCGACTACGGTTATTGAGATTTTGTTGAGCAGTTACCGCCGCAATATTGCTGGTACCTGATGAACTAGTACCAGCGGCGTTAGTATCGTTGGGATCGATAATATTGGTCGGATTGAATAAGCGACCGTTGGCGGATAAGGAAACTTCGCCAAATTGACCTAAGTTAAATACTTCAGTCACCGTTAGCGTCTGTGGGATCGTAATTAGCATCCCTTCATAACGTTCTAAGTCACCGAGTGTGGTAATGGGTAAGTTAACGATCGTTGCAGTGACGAGGGCTTGTTGTCCGGTGGCTATAACAGTTACATCGGTTGCACTACTAGGGGTAATTACGGCTTGGTTGAATGATGGAGTCGCGCTACTTTCCAGCACCGCCCCCGCGACCCGCACTTTGTCACCAATATTGACGGCCGATAGAGAGTTGACAAATATACCTTCAGATGTTAATTCATTACCATCTGAGTCGGTGGTTTCTTCTTGGAGATAAAAGCCGCCGAGTCCATTGGTGCCTTGATAGTCACCGACGACAATCCCTTCGATCGTGTATGTGCCCGCAGTTGCGGCGGTGCCAGTACCTTGAATCGCGCTGATTTTGGTAATTGTGGCTACAGTGTCATTATCGACGATCGTCACACTAGCAGTCGCAGTGCCCAGCGTGAAACCTGCCGATCCGGTGAGGGTGAGGGTAACGGCTTCATTTCCTTCGACGATCGCATCATCGACTGGAGTCACAATTACATCTACAAATGAGCTACCCGCAGCGATCGTGGCAGTACCAGACAGTGCGGTGTAGTCGGTGCCAGGGGTCGCTTGACCCGTACCCGTACTCACAGAGTAAGGAACGACTAAAGCACTAGTTGTACCGCCACTCCGCGATACGCGGAAGCTACCATTGGCGGTACCTGCTTCAGCAGCATCGGACGTTGCCGAGATCGATACCATTGGCGTACTACCGCCAATCGTGAAAGCACCTGAAAAAGTTTGATTTGCGGTATCATCACCACTCCAGTTGGCAGGGTTAAATAAAGCAGCCTGTAAGGTGGCTTTGTCGCCCGTGGTGATACCCGTGTAACGCGCGTTATCAATTTCAGCGATCGCCACAGCACTGGTACCTAATACTAAACCTTGAGGCAGTGCCGAAGTATTTGGATCGGCGGCGGTAGTTTGGAAGGTTGTGCCACGGTTATTTAAGGCGGCAATCGGTGTAGGGCTGGCGAGACTGCCTTGAAACGCAATAATTTGGTCGCCACTAGCTGAAAAGTTTAATTGTGACGATCCAGACACCACACCAGCCGTCGCACTGGGAGTGTTATCGATCGTGATGACGGTTCCGGCGATGACACCGCCAGCAGGTGCTGTCCAAGTAATAATTCCTTCACCCGCACGAAAGGCATTGGTACTGAGCCAACCATTGTCAGTGAAGAGAATGACTTCCCCAGCCAGAATATTCGCCAGCGTAACAAATGCAAAATTGTCTAGATTATCGGCATTGTATTGAACAAATGCGATATCGCCTGGATTAAGTGCCATAATTTTTCTGCGATCTAAGTTTAAATGGTTGGATCTCGATCGATCTGGATTAGTCGTGAATACTTATTTTTGCTTTTTGCCAAATGACAATTTCCGCCGGAACATCACGACAATAAATCCAGCTACCACTGTCCCTACAAAGTCGCTGGGTTCTGGTACTGCGGTGGTACTGGCGAGGTTGGCAATATTAATATCAAAGGCATAATTAGGCTGTCGCCCGAAAAAATCTCCCTGATTTTCAAAACGATCGGCAATATTTCTGGGAACTGACGGATTTGGTTGTTGGTTCAAGAAGTTGGCGAATGCCGAAATTACGACTCGATAGTCTCCTGCTTCTAATGTGCGATCGACATTGAAGTCGGTGCCAGTCGCTGTACCATTTTGTTCAAAAATGAAGTTACCTGTGGGATTATCGAATACGGTTAAAATTGGGTCGAAACCGCCAGCACTGATAGTTATTTCAGCAGCATTTGTACCACCGTCATAGCCGTAGGATCGGAAATTGACTAGTGAACTTGCGGTTGTCACAAAAGTCGTGGAGAAAGTCTGATTTGGATCGGCGAAGGAGCCGACGAAAGAGAGGCTAGCAGCAGCAGCGGGGGCAGGCTTGAGGAATCCACAAGTGGTTGCTGCAAGTCCCAGCACGATCGCGTTGGCAAAGCTACTCGCAACGAGCATTGACAAGTCTTTCATGATTCTAGGAGTGAGGAGTATTTCAGAGTTCGTTCGCGGATTGCAGAATGCAAATCGTCTCTATCAATGATATCCTCACGCTCGGAATCAGGTTGTCGTGTAATTTTCATTACAGCTCGATTTAAAATGATAATTATCTCAAACAATGTGGAAGTTCGATCGAACTGTATCGAGCAGATTTCCCACAGCATTGCCACGCGATCGAGAGTTAATAATTTTACCCGATGGCGGTCGATCGCCCCCTGCTTATCCCCCAAATTTAATTTACGATCGCCCCGATGAACGGATAGAGAGGATTGGAATGCGTTGGAGCGAAGCTGAATGTTTCATCTGACACACGTCGAGTTTTTGTGATTCTTAATCAAGGCTTAACTTGAAAGCAATCTAACTTTAACGCCAAGCTATTTTTACAAATGCTAATATCCTATGGCAGATGCTAAGTGGCTATAGTCTTGCCAAATAAGTTCCATTGACAGATGGGATTTATTTATGATGGCTGTATTTTTTACTGCATGGGTAGTGTAGCGTTTTGTCTAGTCTAGATAGCTCGATCGTAGTTCGTAGTAAATATATACAGGAAAGTTAAATTGCATGGCTAAGAATACAATTATCATGATCGGCGACGGTATGGGCTGGGAAATGACCCGCGCCGCAGCCGTTTACAAACAGATCCAAGAAGGTAAAACTGGTACTAGCCTTAGCGATTTCTACACCGCTGGTAAAGGTACTGGTCTAAACATGCAGACGCTGACGGGCTATACCTTAGCGACTACCTACGGTACGACCATCCCCGATGCTAATGGTGTCTACAGCACTGGTAACGCCGCCGTAACTGGCCCCTCTACCGCCGCTACAGGTGTCAACCCACCTACTACTGGTTTTGTATTCAATCCAACTTTCAACCCTGGTACTACTGCTAGTGGCGGGGCAAAAGTTAGCGATGGTGTAGTTGGTAACTTAGTCGGTTACGATCCCGTCAAAGGTGGTATCAATCCCTGGACACCTGGTACCGATAAAGAATACATCAAATATAGCTATCCTGACTCGGCAAACACCGCGACTACTCTCTACACTGGAGTCAAGAGCTACAACAACGCGATCGGTGTTGATATCTTCGAGGACAACTTAGAAGGCGTACTTGCCAAAGCCGCTCAAGCAGGTAAATCGACGGGTCTAGTTACATCCGTACCGATCGATCATGCCACTCCAGCCGCCGCAGCAGCTAACGTCAACCGCCGCAGCAAGTATGACGAGGACTATCCCGCACTCGATAACATCCTCCAACAGGAACTACGCCTCTATCAACCAACAGTACTTCTCGGTGGCGGTCATCCTCTATCTACCCCTGGTAATCCTCTCCCCGCAGGAGTCGAGCCGCTGACAGATAATACTTACATCAAGGCATCTACCTACAAAGAACTCAGCACCAAGCCAACCAGCAACATTTACGACTATACGTTCTTGGAGCGCGGTACTGATGCAGCCACTAAACTAGCTACTACCGCAGCAGGGATCGATCCGAACACTGGCGGTCGCCTGTTGGGTCTATACGGCGCACGCGGTCAAAATGGGAACCTACCTGTAAGTTCTGCCAATGGTGACTACAGCACCACTGGTTTGGATATGTTTAGCGTCTTCTCCACCAAAGGACTCAACCCAGATACCCTGCGTCCGCTAAAAGCTGGTGAGACAGATGCTGATTTTATCAAGACCGAGCGCAATCAAAACCCAACTCTCGACGACCTCAGCAAAGCTGCACTCAGCGTTTTGGGCAAGGATAAAGACGGTTTCTGGTTGATGATTGAAGGTGGCGATATCGACTGGGCTGCTCACGACAACAATATCGATAACCTGATCGGTGCGACCTTAGACTTCGACAAATCTGTTGGATCGGTCATCGACTGGATTAATAAAAACGGTGGTTGGGCGGATAACGAATTGATCGTTACAGCCGACCACGATCACTATCTCACCCTCAATGGCGATTTCCCCACGCTCGTTCGGAACAATGCTAGTAATGGGATTAGCGAACTAACCAACAACGACACGATCGCCGGATCTGGTCAACAGTGGGGAACTACCGCCAATGACAAATATGGCTGGGGCAATCACTCCAATCGTCCTGTTCCTGTCTACTATCAAGGCCCCGAATCCTCACTCTTGACAGCTTCGATCGGTACTGGTTACGAAGCTTATGGCAAACAAGTTCAAGGTATTCCTGGTCTGATCGACCAAGTTGACATCGCCCAAACGATGTTTGCTTCAGTCGCCGAAACCGTGCAGCAGAAATTAGTCTCTGGTACTACTGGGAACGATAAGCTAGTCGCACCTGCGATCGATGGCGTTCGAGGCACGATCTTTACAGGCGGTGGTAACGATCTGATCGATTTCTCGCTCAACTCCAACTCCCGCAACAACTACGTTGATGCTGGTGTAGGTAACGATGAGATCTTTGTCAGCCGTAACGATCGGGTCTTCGGTAGCGAAGGTAACGATACTTTCTATGCTGCTGATGGGTTTGGTGACAACCGGATGTCTGGTGGTGCTGGGGATGATATCTTCTTCCTTGGAGCCAACGATCGCGCCCTCGGTGGCGACGGTAATGACAAATTCTATGTCGGCAGCGGCGGTGGTAACACGCTCTCTGGTGGTGCAGGTGCCGACCAATTCTGGATTGCTAGTGGTGCAATTCCTAGCACTGCTAACACGATCGTCGATTTCCAAGTCGGTACCGATGTCATCGGGATCTCGAAGGCATTGGGTCTGACTGCTGCTAGTTTCACCTTGGCTCAAGTTGGTGCTAACACAGCGATTAACTTAGTCGGCGGTCAAACCGTGGCTACATTAACTGGCATTCAAGCCACTAGCTTGAATACCAATCAGTTCGTATTCGGTTAATCACAGGATTAGGATTTACATCCTGTTGACTATAGGCAGAACATCCGATCGGATGTTCTGCCTATTTTTCAAATTGAATTTACGAACTTAACTTCGCTACATCCTGAAATTGATTTCGGTTAATGTATTTGTCCTTAATCAAATCTTAATTCTATGACTATTCAAGCTTAACTCTCTAATACACCCGCAGTGATAAAATGCACCTGCAAATATCGCCGAGCAATTGAATCCTGGTGTGTGCATACTTTCATGTTAGAATTTGTATGCTAAGTTGAAGTATACAACCCAATAGCACTCACATTACCGAGATTTATTCTAGATATCCAAACAAGTATTCAAGCAAATACCATCCACATTTTATCCGAATTACTGAAAGGAGATTTTAATGGCGACAATTACTGGTACTGCTAACAAAGATGTCTTGTACATCGAAAAAGGAAAAAGCAACGACACCTTGCTCGGTTTAGGTGGAAATGACTATCTGGACGCGACAACTGGAGCGGGAAATAATATCCTCCGTGGTGGTGATGGCGATGATGAGCTGTATGCCTATACCAACGACCAACTCTTCGGCGATGCAGGTGATGACAAACTCTACTCAGATGGTAATGGTGGCAATACCCTCTCTGGTGGCGATGGGAACGATATCATCTATGCCGATCGCAATGATACAGTTTCCGGCGATGCTGGGGACGATACGATTTACGCTGGTAAGGGCGGCAACACGATTACTGGCGGCGCGGGCAAGGACGTATTTTTTATTGCCAATGTCGATGTCCCGACAACTCCCAATACGATTACAGATTTCGATCGACTCAATGACACGATTAGAATTAACCTCGCTGGCGTTAGCCAATTTAGCGATCTAACTATTGCCAAATCAGGTAATGATGCCACAATTAGTTTTGGTACTCAACAATTAGCAATCCTCAAAAACACCGCTCCAGGTAGCCTCAATAGCAACACAGTTGCAGTCACTCCTACTGCACCCAATAATGCGGGTAGCAATGTGACTAGCTACGACTTTACCAATCTACCCAAGCTCGGTACTACCTCCAAAGGGCAAGATATCTTCCTCGGTGGTTTCTCTGGATTGTATTTCCAAGGAGTTGCCGCCAATGGTAATCTCAAGTTTGTCACGAATACCGATCGCGGCCCCAATGGCGACTCCACAGGTGGCAATCGTCCCTTTTATTTACCTAGCTTTCAGCCAGAAATAGTCAGTTTTGAACTCAACCGGACTTCCGGCGAGATTAACATCACCAAGCGAACTGGCTTATTTAGGGCTGATGGCAAGACAGCACTAACCGGACTGCCCAACCTTCAAGCTGCGGCTAATGGTTTAGCCTATACTGATGAAATTGGTGTCGATCTCGATGGCAAAGTTTTGGCGAACGATCCATTGGGTGCCGATGTCGAAGGGATCGTCGTCGCACCAAATGGGGACTATTGGCTGGTTGATGAATACCGCCCCGCGATTTATCACTTTGATACCAATGGTAAACTACTCGATCGGTTTATCCCCAAAGGTACCGCTGCTGCACCAGTTGTAGACCTACCAGCCGGAACTTTTGGCACCGAGGTATTACCTGAAGTATATGCCCAACGCCGCAGCAATCGTGGATTTGAAGCAGTCGCGATCGAAGGTACCAAGCTCTATGCTTTTATGCAAAGTCCGATTGATAATCCTGACAACGCTGGCGATACAGCTTCCAGAGCTTCGCGCACTGTCCGCATTTTGGAATTGGATACCGTCACCAAAGCAGTTACAGGTGAATATCTATATCTGCTCGATGATATTACTGGTAGTGGCAATGCCAAAACCGACAAACTTGGCGATGCTGTCTCGCTCGGTGGTGGTAAATTTGCTGTTGTCGAACGCGACGATCTCGCTACCACAGCTTCAAATAAGCTAATCTATCAGATCGATCTAGCAGCGGCGACGAATATTAACAACCCTGCCAACTTTACCTTACCTACAGGTAAAACGATCGAGCAACTGACTCCAGCAGAATTAACCACAGCCAAGATTAACGTTGTCAGCAAGAGCCTCATCGCGAATGCGGCTCAATTAGGCTACACCGGAGTCGAAAAACTCGAAGGTTTGGCATTAGTCGCCCCAAATACCCTCGCATTGATTAATGACAACGACTTCAACGTTGCTCCTGGTAGCAAAGTACCTGAGAAGTTGGGGATTCTAGAACTGTCCAAAAATTTACCCGTAACTGGTGCAATTGTCAATAAGTCAATCTCAGCGACAGATCCAGTTAATCTGAATCTGAATTCTAACGAATCCTACACCAAAATTACTGGAGACAACCGCGACAATATCCTGGACGCGAGTACTGGCGGCGGTAACAATCAGCTATTCGGCGGCGATGGTGCAGACGAGCTGTACGCTTACCAAAACGATCGACTCTACGGTGAAGGTGGTAACGATATCCTCGATGCCCGTCTAGGTAAAGGTGGAAACACCTTAGATGGTGGGACTGGGGACGACAGGCTATTTGCTGGCTCCAATGACACGCTAATTGGTGGCGATGGGGATGACACTCTCTTTGCTGGTTTTGGTGGTAATACCCTGACAGGTGGTAATGGTAAAGATACTTTTGTCTTGGCTGTAGCGAGTTTACCTACCAAAGCAAATATCATCACCGATTTCAAAGCTGGTACGGATACGCTCAAAATAGTCGGACTCCCAGGTATCGGTGACGACCTGACTAAGCTCACTACCGTCATCCAGGGTAGTGATACACTACTCAAAGCAGGTACTGTGGATTTAGCCTTGCTCAAAGGGATTCAGGCAAATTCGATCGCTCAACTCTTAAATCCAAATCCAACTCCAACTCCAACTCCGATCGCAGGTATCGATCTCAACACCAACCTCCTCAGCATTTACAATTACCCGTACCTTGGCTTTACAACCAATGCGGTCAGTCAAAAAGCAGGTAGCAAAGTCAATGAAATTGGTGTTTTTGCTGTCGATGATGCGACAGGTAAAATTGGTGGAACTGCACCAGGGACAGCAGGTTATCTGAAGTTAGCGTTCGACTCAGCCAAGACGATCTTCTCTACTCTCAATGGCAGTTTCTTTAGCACCAACACGCGGGATATTGGGTTAGAGCCTAATAAAACTTACCAATTCTTTCAGGTACAGGATGGATCGATCGCTGATGTTCAGCAACAGATTGCCAGCGGGAAGACACCAACGAATATCTTGTTCTCGCTACCTGGGAGTACTGGTACTAGTCCCTTCAAAATTACTTCGAGTGATTTCCCTAACTACAAGATTTCGATTAATAACGATGAAATCGTGTTGAACGGAACACTGCTAGCGACAGGTATTGTTCCGCCAAATATTCCCATCGGAGCCAAATCCCAAACATTGCCACAAGGACGCATTCTCGATCTGACTGGTTATACAGGTACACTCAAAGCAGATGTTACCACCAAAAGTGATGCTGCTTATACCAACACCATTGCTTTTTATGCTGTCGAAGATGCCATCCTCGGTACTATCAAAACGAATACTGGTACAATTCTCAAACCTGGTGATGCCAATTATGCGTCCGAAGCCATCAAGAGCGCGGTATTGTTCGCAGGTAAAACCGATAGTAAGCTCAACCAAGATCTCACTGGCGGCAAAATCTATGCACCTGTACTCATCGCTCAAGGTACACTAGCAGATTTTACTAGCAAAAACCCTACCAACGGCGGCGATGGTAGTGTGGTTCATGCTTATTTCAACTATCTCGGTGCCAATCCTGACAAGTTGGATCACTTCCGCCTATTGGGTAACAATACCTTTGGCGTTGAGGATCTCTATGGTGGTGGCGATCGTGATTTCAACGATCTAGTTATCAGTGTCAATATCAAGACTGCTTAGAGCGATCTAGATAAGGCTGCAAGTCGGCTAGACTTCGTTTAAAGGTGGGCTTACCCCCCCAAACCCCCCTGATAAAGGGGGGGCTTTCTCCCTCCCCTTTATCAGGGGGGCTTTCTTGCTCCCTCCCCTGCTTGGTTCGTTCGCTAAACCGTCGGGGAACAAAGGCGGGCGCGAATCCGCTTTATAAGGGGAGGACTGGGGTAGGGTAACAGGACTACGCAGCAACTCACATAACTTGTGTACACACTGTACTCCAAAAGGGGGGAACCGGAGTCTTAGTCCCCCCTTTTGGTTGCGCTACACTGTCGTCGTCTCGGTTCACCCATTGCCTTTGTACCACGTGTCGGGGAACAAAGGCACGAACGACAATAGAGCCGTGGGAACCCGAACAGTACAAAGCAAAACGCTTTTTAAGGGGGATTTAGAGGGATTTCTAGGGTGTCCCGATCCAAGACAGTCGGGTATCTATCATAATGATTGTGCTAAATTAGCGATTTTTTGAGGTTAACCAGACGTTAATATCTCAATAACCTGTTACTGGTCAATTACTGCGATGATCTATGCAGAGAGCTACTTAGTCAGCCTCTAAATAGTGTATTATCATGAGTACAACTGCAAACTTGTTACACCTCGGCATTGTGACTTCAACCGTTCCCCTTCCCAATCCGTCAGAGCATCAACAGACGAGCGAACTAGACACACCTTTAAAACGGTTATGTCAAAAGGCTATGTCTGGTGAGGAAGCTATTACACTTTTACAGAAATATTGGATGCTGCCACAATTGCAGCGAGAAATAATTCTCGATGCCGAGCTAGATTCAGTCATCTGTAGCCCAGAGGAAACTTTCAGTGCATACAAGGCTTTTTATCACAAGTATCAGATTAATTCAGATGAAGATCGAGCTACATGGCTAGAGCGAAATAAATGTACCTTGGAGCAGTTCGAGCATTCAGTACTCAGAACTATTAAACTCGATCGCTTCAAGCAATCAACTTTTGGGAGTAAAGTTGATTCCTACTTTTTGCAGCGGAAAAGCCAACTCGATCGAGCTGTCTATTCACTATTACGTGTCAAAGATCCGCATCTGGCGCAAGAGCTATTCTTTCGGATTCAAGACAAAGAAGCAACCTTTGCCGAACTAGTCAAACAGTATTCTGGCGGACAGGAAGCTGAAGTAGGTGGCATAGTTGGCCCTCATGAGCTATCTGTACCTCACCCAGCTCTAGCACAAAAATTACTCTCACTTCAACCAGGACAATTAGCACCTCCATTGCAAATTGCTGACTGGTTCGTAATATTGCGACTAGAAAAATATCTGCCCGCTCAATTAGATAAAGTCATGCAAGTACGGTTAATTGATGAAATGTACGAGCAATGGCTCCAGGCTAAGTTAAATCAATTACCGTTCGATAGTTAATAGTTGTTTGTTTAACTAAATTTTAGGATTTTTAACACTTATTTTTATAAATGTATTTGACGATCGATACTTCAGTAAAATTTTAGACAAGATTTTATGACTTATACACCAGAAGCACCAGCAGTTTTCCTATCGCAAGTCGAGCCATTTAGTCAGTTATCTGCCAGTGCTCAGGCAAAACTTGCCAAAATTGCTCAATATTATCGGTATCATGTCGGACAACCGATCGCCATCCGCGATCGACTTTCGGCACAGATTAATGTAGTCGTTGAAGGTACTGTGCGCTTGCTGGGATATCCGAGCGAACATAGTTCGCCCGTGACGATCGAGCGATTGCAAGCTGGCGGGACGATCGGCGCGATCGGGATGATTCGGGGCGTACCTTGTGAATCAGCGATCGCCTCGACAGAAGCTATTTGTCTGACTTTTCCGGCTGAATCATTCATGCAGGTAGTCGCCACAGAACCGATCTTAAAGCAATATTTTTACGATCGCCCCAACCAGATCGAAATATTTGAATTGCTCCGGTTAGAACTCGATCGGCACCCCAATCAAGCCCAATTACTGCGAGCGTTAGGAGTTGATTCACTCAAAGATCTCGCCCTCAAAGCTTCTGGCTTTGCCGTTGTCTATCGATCGGCACAAGAGATTCCCGCAGTAATGAGAAATTGGGATTGGTTCATCGCCAGCCAATCGCCAGATGCTGGCTCCTCAAATAATGGGCGGACTTACTCGATCGGGGATCGGCTCGATCTCGACTCCTTCCAATCCAAACAAGAGCTACGCCTGATCGGATTTCCACCCAATATATTACAAGCTGCTCCACCTGTCGATAGCGAGCGCATTATCGATATCGACGATGCGATGACTATCCCCAACTCTTCAGATCTGAGCATTAGGCAACCGGATGAAATCGCCTACGCACCAGATCTACCCCTCACCCTCGATACCCCAACCAAATCGCCCCAAAAATATGCGATCGTCCGTGGCAAGGGACAAATCGACGGCAGCGTTGCTTGTTTTGAAATGCTGGCAAACCAGTACAAAATCCCCTTCCGGCGCGATTCAGTCCGCAAAGTAATCGCCCACCATGTCGAGCAATCCGGCGGGGTTTCGCTCCAATTTTGCGGGGCTGTAGCTGACTTCTTGGGGCTACAGGGGCAACTGGCGGAAATTCCGGCGATCGATATGCAGCGGATTCAGGTACCAGCCCTAATTAAATGGCAAAATCAATTGGCGGTAATCTGTGCTGTGGCTAATAACTCAGTGACAATTGCCCTCCCAGATAGTGGACTGATCCAAAGAACGCCCGAAGAACTAGCACTCAATCAGCAATCGACAACAGATAACCCCGATCCCGCGCAACCGATTCCCATTCTCCTAATTCAAGCCACACGATATACCCCCGAACAAAAGTTTGGGATTAGTTGGTTTTGGCCGTCACTCGTCCAGTATAAGGGCGTATTGATTGAGGTCTTGATTGCTTCATTTTTTATTCAACTATTTGGACTGGCAAATCCGCTAATTACCCAGACAATTATTGATAAAGTGCTGATGCAAAACAGTGCTACTGCGCTGAATGTTTTTGGGGTGCTGCTAATTGGTGTGGCAATTGGGGAAGCATTATTAACTAGCCTCAGAACTTATTTATTTGTCGATACCACCAACCGGATCGATTTGGCTTTGGGTTCGCAAATTATCGATCGATTGCTGCGATTACCATTGCGATACTTCGAGAAGCGATCGGTTGGCGAACTTTCCACCCGTGTCAATGAACTCGAAAATATTCGCCAATTTCTAACGGGAACCGCCTTAACCGTCGTGTTGGATTCGGTATTTTCCGTGATTTATATCGTGGTGATGTTGATCTATAGCTGGCTATTGACACTAGTCGCCCTGGCAACTCTACCATTGTGTGTGCTGATTACTACTGCTGTATCCCCGATCGCCCGCAAACAATTGCGGACGAAAGCCGAACGCAACGCCCGCTCTCAGTCGCATCTAGTAGAAGTAATTTCCGGTATCCAAACCGTCAAAGCTCAAAACGTTGAATTGCGATCGCGCTGGAGATGGCAAGAACGTTACACTCAGTACGTAATGGCTGGATTCAAAACCGTCATCACATTTACCACCGCCAATTCTGCAACTACATTTCTCAATCAGCTCTCTAGTCTATTAGTCCTCTGGGTGGGCGCGTATTTAGTCTTAGACGGCAAACTAACTTTAGGACAACTGATCGCCTTTCGGATCATTTCGGGGTACGTTACCAGCCCACTATTGCGGCTGACACAACTGTGGCAAAACTTCCAAGAGACAGCACTTTCGCTCGAACGAATTGCCGATATCCTCGATACACCGATGGAAGCAGATGAGATCGATCGCGGCAATATTCCGATGCCAACGATTCAAGGTAATGTCAAATTTGATAATGTTTCCTTCCGATTTGCTCCCTCCGGTGCCCTTAATTTAGATGGTGTCAGCCTAGAATTTACTGCTGGTAAATTTATCGGGATTGTCGGTCAAAGTGGTTCTGGTAAAAGTACACTGATGAAACTATTACCACGCCTATATCCATTAGAATCTGGACGAATTTTGGTAGATGATTATGATATCTCCAAAGTAGAACTTTATTCATTGCGCCAGCAGATTGGGATCGTTCCCCAGGATACTTTGTTATTTGAAGGTAGCGTTCAGGAAAATATCGCCCTCAATTATCCCGATGCTACCACCGACCAAATTATTCAGGCTGCTAAAATTGCTAATGCCCACAATTTCATCATGGAATTACCCAATGGGTACAATTCTCCCGTGGGCGAACGTGGAGCTGGCTTATCCGGCGGGCAACGTCAACGAGTTGCGATCGCCCGAACGATCCTCCAAAATCCCCGCTTGTTAATTTTAGATGAAGCGACTAGTGCCCTCGATTATGATTCCGAGCGTCAAGTATGTGAGAATATCGCCGTAGCTTTCCACGGGAAAACGGTATTTTTTATCACCCATCGACTCACCACTATTCGCAATGCTGACGTGATTTTGATGATGGATCGCGGCGTGGTAGCCGAACTAGGTACTCACGCGGAATTGATGGCATTAAAAGGTCGCTATTATTGTCTATATCAACAACAAGAAACTCAACTTTAACTAATTCGATCTGGGAAATTGTCAAATACCAGTTGGGCAAACTACCTCTGCCAGATCATCCCGAAACATATCTACCCAAGACTGGCGATCTACATCAAATCGCCAGTCTTGCTTTTGATAAAAGTAAGGAAATTACGGCAAAATAGTGGAGCCGAATGAAAGCGTTCCTGTAGCGGTGAATGCGGTTTCAAGGTTAAAATGGTAGGCGATCGTTTCCTTTCACCAACTCTAATGGGAAACCAGGTGGATCGGACAGTATCAAGATCCTGGTGCATTGCCATAATTATCCGCCGCCGCTCACTTTAGCCGTTATCTCAAACTAAACGGTAAGCGTTAGCATTATGAATATTAATAGACAATCTCAACTCAATCCAAAGAAATTAAAAGAGTATCAGAAAGAAAGAATATCATATAAATCTGCCAACCATATTAGACATGGTGCAGCGCAGATGAAGAAGCTGAAAAGTGGATATAAAAGAACTCGTGTCAAAGCAATTATCCGTAAAGCTATGATTAACGACAGTCTTGAAGAGCTATCAGCCTGACTGCCTGACACAAGTAGCGCAAAAGCAGACAGAGAAAGAAAAAGGGTCGAAAATCATGCAAAGCTAAAGTTACGAATGCTCTAGCCAAAACTCACATGAACGGTTCGACCCCCTTATCTAGTCAATTATTAGGATTTTTTAGTCAATATAGTCAAGCCAAGGATTGGCGACATCTCAAGACATTAAGTTGGATGGTAAGTGCGTTAATCGGCAGTGGCAAACTTAGTTTGCCAGAGTGGGAACCCTATGTAGTTAGCACCGCAACTCAATCACAGAGTTATGAGCGACGATGGCGAAGATTTTTGAGTAATGGGCAAATTAATGTCGAAAAAATTTACTTGCCGTTGGTAATGGCAGCCTTGAGTGGGTGGAAAAATCATCGACTGTATTTAGCAATTGACACTACAATGCTCTGGAATAAATACTGTATGATTCACCTGTCAATAGTGTGCTGTGGACGAGCCGTACCATTACTGTGGCATGTACTCGAACATGAGAGCGCGACTGTTGCATTCTGCGACTACAAGCCGCTCCTGCGACAAGCAAGATGGCTACTGCGAAAATATCCCAATGTGATGCTCCTGGCAGATCGAGCGTTCGCCAGTCACGATTTGATGACATGGCTAACCGCCACGAATTGGCACTATGCCCTCAGACTCAAATGCGATGTTGTCTTGCATGGTGTCAAACGTCATCCCGTTACAGTGGGAAAGCTCTATCCCCTGGTCAATCAGGCGCAGCTTTTGACGCGAGCTTTTCGGGGGAAGCTTCCCCCGAAAACGTCGCTTACCAACGTAGGTTTATGGGCAGATGGATTTCACCGGACTAACTTGGTGCTAGCAACAGTGACAGGAGCGAAAGACTCTTGGGCGGTGATTACAGATGAACCCCCCAGTCTACAGACATTACGACATTACAGTTTACGGTTTTGTGTAGAGGAGTTATTTTTAGACAGCAAGTCAGGGGCTTTTGGCTTAACTGATTCTCGCCTTCGTGATGTCGGTGCTATTAAACGTTTATACCTCATTGCTGCTGTTGCTGTGCTCTATGCCACCATGATTGGTTTGACAGTTCAGATTGCTGGATTACGAACTACCGTTGACCCTCATTGGCGACGTGGTTTAAGCTATCTCAAAATTGGCTTGCGCTATCTCCGAGGTGTGATTAACAAAGGGAGAAAGTTGCTGATTCCTACTCCCTTGAGATCTAGAGATCCCGAACCTTGTTTTTCCAACCCCAAATCTGAACTGGATTTCTCCGGTTTAATCTGGTTTTCTCGCATCAGTGCTATTAGCTGTAAAACCTGATGACCACTCACTTAATTAGAGATCTGTCAGGCAGTCAGGCTATCAGCTCCTCTTCTTAAATCAGTACTAATCCCTTTTGGGGATTTTTATAGACCAGAAGCCCTCACATTGAAAGTTATTGTTGAAAGTAAGTTAAAAAGACGAGTTGATACACATGAAGCTAAAAAACTAAGACAACAAAAAGACCTACACATAACAAGAATTATTTCGGGAGTAGTTAGCTCTCAACCCCAAGTTTCCCACACTTCGCCAACACTCCTCGCCACCAACTGGTAACTCTCAGAAGTATAACCACCACTCAACACCATTACCACTGGAATTCCCGCATTAACTAGAGTCTGAAACACAAACCGATCGCGTGCTAATACCCCCTCTGCTGAGATCTTTAGCCGACCGAGAGGATCGTTCTCATAAATATCAGTTCCGGCATTGTAGAAGGCGATTTTGGGTCTATCTATCTGTTGTAAAAAGCTGGGTAAATACTGCTGAAGTTTATCGAGATATTCATCGTCTCGCGTGCCCGATGCGAGGGGTAGATTGCGATCGATTCGATCGATTGCCCGACGATCTTGGGGGTAAATATTTTGGTTATACATATCGAGGATGTGGATGGTACGATCTAACTCGAAAATCCGCGCTAAACCATTACCCTGATGAGCATCGAGATCGATAATTGCAATTGAGTCGGCGGCGGTAAGTTGCCCAGATTGGCGGAGGCTGGCAATAGCAATCGAGACATCTGCATAGACGCAAAATCCCGCTCCGAGATCGCGTCTAGCATGGTGATATCCACCGGATAGATTGATGGCGATTCCGGTTTCTAATGCAGTTTTGGCAGCAATAACCGTCCCCATCGTGGCGAGTCGCATCGGCTGTAATACTTGGCGATCGAGAATGCCACTGGGCACCCAATCGAGGGAGGCTAGTTCTAATACTTGGGCGACATAGTGGGAGTTAGTTAACTGCTGGAGATATTCGGGCGTGTGAATGGTTTGCAGCAGTTCTACTGTTGCTGCTGTTGGGGTAATCGTTGCCGACTGCAACTTATCGCCAAATCGATCGAGCAAAACTTTCCAGGTGCGGCTATATTTGCAACCGTCAAGTGGATGCAATTTTTCTATTCCCAGCCAGCGAATGTCATATCCTGGCGAGTAAACTAATTTGGGTCGAATTTTAGTAGGTTTCATCATCCCCGCCATCGTTTAATCTCCTTGACGTATTGCAAAATATGTTTTGGTTCCCATGCCTCTATCTCACCCAAGGGAATGCCCAATCCCATGTAGGTATCGATCTCGGCGCGAGGTTGAAATGAGGGTTGTAAACTCGACCCGATATAGAGGGTATTAGCCACGATCGTCGAACAATTAAACTCCGTCAATTCGTACTCCAATCCGCTAGCTTGTACTTTTTCCCAGTACTTTTGAATTGCTACTTCATCGAGGGATGTCAATTCTACCACGATCGGATCGGCTCCCTCTGCTGCCAGATCTGCCGCGTAGTCCCGATAAAATGGTTTGCGCTTGACATTCATCGTCATTTTGTGGAGCGCACTCCGCACGAACCCCTTGCGCCCATTACCTGGCCAGAGACTGACGTATGCTCGATCGTCAACCTGCATTGATGAATGACCTACTTTTCCACTTGTAGGCAACCACACATAGATTTTGACACTCACTCAAACTCTCCAGAATGTAATTACTAAGCCACCTGTGACAATTAAAGCACCTCCAACCCAGATCGAAATGCTAGGTACTTGACCAAATCCAAAATAATTAATTAACTGCGCCACTAGAAAAAATAGGGTGACGTAAACCCCTAACAATTTGCCAAAATCCCAAGGCGGCAAGTTTACCACAATCCCATAACCCAATAGTGTCAAGCCACCCAGCAAAATAAATTCAACTTGCTGTACCAGCCCGCGACTCTGCAAACCCTTTCGCACCAACGCATCGCCCCCAGCTTCTAATACAGCCGCAACGAGCAAAATTAAAAATACTAGTCCTTGACTCACTAAGGTTGCTCCTGTCACAATTAGATGATCCTCCCATCGATCGAGAAAATAATATTGTCATCTGTGTGACTATTTTTGAATACTCATGGGCGATCGCTTAATAGTTTGAGAGAATAACTCAACTAATTACAATCTTTTAAATCTTCTGGGGTTTAATCGGCAACCGAACTGTAAATTTACTACCCACATCTAACTGACTCTCAACATGGATGCTACCGTGGTGCGCTATGACGATCGCCCGCACGATCGCTAAACCCAATCCCGTTCCGCCTGTGGTGTGACGAGCGGTTTGCACCCGATAAAAGCGATCGAAAATATGCGGTAAATCCACCGCAGCAATCCCGATCCCATTATCTTGGATCGTGACGATCGCGTGACGCTCTGAAGATGTTAAGCCAATCGTCACTACTCCACCCGCAGGGGTATATTGAATCGCATTATTAATCAAATTAGCGATCGCTCGGTAAAGTCTGTCACTATCGCCGATAACATCGAGTAGCTCATTCGCAAGGATTTCTAACCGCAGATCGAGCGCAGCGACAACCGCCAGAGGAGCTAATTCTTCTTCTAGATCGCTAACTAAATCATTCAAACAACATACTCGATCGCGTACGGGTAATTGTTTTGCTTCCAACCGCGATAGCCATAATAAATCCTCCGCCAGACGACTGAGATGGTAAACTTGACGCTGGGCGATTTCTAGATTGTTACGGGTTTCTGGCGCAATGATGGCGGCATCTAGAGTACTTTCTACAGCTATTCGCGCTACAGCCAAGGGCGTTCTAAGTTCGTGAGCGGCATCGGCGGTAAACTGTTGGATCTGTTGATAAGATTGATAAATTGGCTGCATTGCCAATCCTGACAGCCACCAACTTACCCCACTAATTAATAACATCGCCAGTGGTACACCAAAAATCAAAATTAGATGAAGACTATTCATGTATTCATCTAAGTGATGGAAAGATTGAGCGACTTGGAGATAACCCCAGTCTTGCCCCTGGAGCATCGTTTTGAGTCGAAGTGTATGAATATGATAGCGTTCGCCTCGATCGTCGGTAATAGTCTCCCAGTGTATCGTCGGCATCTCATTCCCCGTTGGAGTGCGAACGGTGAACTTGTTTTGTGTCGCCCCCAAAGTCGCGATCGTTCGACCTTTTAGGTTTAATAATCGGATATAGTAACCTTGTTTTTGAGTCAGTTCGGCAATCTTAGAATCGGGTTTAGAGATCGAACATTCCCCATCTAATACACACAATCCTGGTAATAAATTCATCGCCGATCGATTGACTATTTCCGGTTGTTCTAGCACCGCTTCAAGACTATCATGAATGGTACCTACTAATGTATTTAATTCTCGATCGACTGTCCGAGAAAATGCTCGAATCATTACTAAATGAATCGCGCAGCCAGATGTTAGTGTAATCAAACCAATGACGATCGCATAAAAGCCAGTTATTTGAATACGGGTACGATTAAATAGTCTATTCTGACGCATGTTTATTAGTTGACAGTTGAATTTAGCCGATAACCAAATCCGCGTACAGTTTCGAGTGAATTTGCACAGCCAGCTTCAGCCAATTTCTTCCGCAATAGCCGAATTTGGGCGGCGACAACATTACTCGCCGACTCCGAATCAAACGCCCAAATCCGATTGCGAATTTGGTCGTGAGTTAGGGTACGATCGGGATGTTGCATCAGATATTCCAATAGTTGAAATTCCTTTGCCGTCAACCCCGTCGAGTGTTCCTTATCCTGTCGATCGGTAATGATGAGCGCATTATTACCATAGTCTAGCCGGAGATTTCCTAGTTGCAACTTGTCGGGTTGAAATGTGGAAGCGCGACGTTGCAGAGCGCGAAGTCTGGCGAGTAGCTCTTCCATCCCAAATGGTTTAACTAGATAGTCATCGGCTCCAGCATCCAGCCCAGTAATTTTATCCTCCATCCGATCTCGTGCCGTCAACATCAGAATGGGAATGGTATACTTTTCGGCTCGTAACCGCTGACAGAGTTCGACTCCAGATATTTTGGGCAACATCCAATCGATAATCGCCAGCGAATAGGTATCTCGCTCGTAGCTCAGATACTCCCAGCCCGATTTACCATCGACAGCCCAATCGACGACATATTGATGATGCGAGAGACTGGTTTGGATGATAGCACCTAAATCTGGTTCGTCTTCGATTAGTAAAATTTTCATACTCGATCGCTATCATCCCCTAACTAGATGAAATTAACGTGAAATCTCGACTCTAACTATTTCATCTTAATTTCATCTTATCCAGTTAAAATTGGAGTAATACTAAAAACACCATTTCCCCATCAGTAACATTATGAATCCTAAAATGCGATTAATCACACCGATCGCGCTCCTATTCGGATCGATCGGGATCGGTTCCCTCGCGATTGCTGGTTTAACAATTCACCGTTCCAATTCCAACATTGCCCAAACTAATGGTGGGATGAATCATGGCGGGATGAATCATGGCGGGATGATGAAGCAAGGGGGAATGATGAATCATAATATGGATGTCGGCCCTGCGGATGCTAACTACGACTTACGGTTCATTGATAGTATGTTACCCCATCATCAGGGTGCCTTAGTCATGGCTCAATCGGCTATCCAAAAATCCAAACGCCCCGAATTAGTTAAATTTGCCAAAAATATCATCACCGAGCAGAAGAAAGAAATCGCCCAGATGCAACAGTGGCGTAAACAATGGTATCCCACAGCATCAGCAACACCGATAATGTGGCACGCTGCTATGAATCATGAAATGGCAATGACAGCAGAACATAAACAGTCAATGATGATGAATATGTCACTGGGTGAAGCCGATGCTGGCTTCGACAAAAGATTTCTCGATGCGATGATTCCCCATCATCAAGGAGCCGTCACAATGGCAAAAGATTCATTGAAAAAATCTAAACGTCCAGAGTTACAAAAACTCGCTCAAAATATCATGACATCCCAACAGGCAGAAATCAGTCAAATGACTCGATGGCAGCAGCAATGGTATGCAAATAAGTAGTTGCAATTTAGCTAATCTGATGTATATATTGGTCGATAACTGCCCAATTATCCCTCTTCTGTCACTCTCCTTAACTAAAAATCGAAGGCGATCGCTACAAGC